>Ga0307994_1000924_pt1 | contig 18790 bp, 17 predicted proteins | sample EllFjometagen261_FD_203171 | JGI IMG/M metagenome (GOLD analysis project Ga0307994, IMG submission 203171) | Marine microbial communities from Ellis Fjord, Antarctic Ocean - #261 | ecosystem: Environmental > Aquatic > Marine > Unclassified | place: Southern Ocean | collected 2014-11-02 | reverse complement strand
TTACGCACTCTTTCAAGGGTGGCTGCTTCTAAGCCAACCTCCTGGCTGTCTATGCGAACCCACATCGTTTACCACTTAACACACACTTTGGGACCTTAGCCGGCGATCTGGGCTGTTTCCCTCTCGACCCCGAAGCTCATCCCCCGGGGTCTCACTGCTGCGCTCTGGAGTACTGGCATTCGGAGTTTGGCTGAAGTCGGTAAGCTTGTGGGCCCCCTAATCCATCCAGTGCTCTACCTCCAGTACTGAACACGCAACGCTGCACCTAAATGCATTTCGCAGAGAACCAGCTATCACCGTGTTTGATTGGCCTTTCACCCCTATCCACAGGTCATCCGCCCAGTTTTCAACCTAGGTCGGTTCGCGCCTCCACGAGGTCTTACCCTCGCTTCACACTGCCCATGGATAGATCACACGGCTTCGGGTCTACAGCATGCGACTATACGCCCTATTCAGACTCGCTTTCGCTCCGGCTTCCCCTCACGGGTTAACCTTGCCACACACCATAACTCGTAGGCTCATTCTTCAAAAGGCACGCCATCGAGGCTTAGGACAAGTCCTAAACGACTCTTTGACTGCTTGTAAACCAACGGTTTCAGGTACTATTTCACTCCCCTCCCGGGGTACTTTTCACCTTTCCCTCACGGTACTAGTTCACTATCGGTCACGTACGTATACTTAGCCTTACGAGGTGGGCCTCGCAGATTCACACCAAATTCCACGTCAATGGTGCTACTCGGGAACACTAAAAAGAGTCTTGAAACTTTCATGTACGGGGCTATTACCCTCTACGGCCCGTCTTTCCAGTACGGTTCTACTAGCAACAAGATTTGTAACTCTTTGCAGGCTCTAGCGCGCCTGCCATTAGGTCCCACGACCCCGACTTTGCAACGCCGCTAGGCTATTCCACAAAATCGGTTTAGGCTCACCCCCGTTCGCTCGCCGCTACTAGGGGGGTCACGGTTGTTTTTCTTTCCTCCGGTTACTGAGATGTTTCAGTTCACCGAGTTCCCTCTACCCGCCCTATATATTCAGGCGGGAGTAACACCCCATGACGGGTGCTGGGTTTCCCCATTCGGAAATCCACGGGTCAAAGCTAATTAGGCAGCTCGCCGTGGCTTATCGCAGCCGATCGCGTCCTTCATCGGTAGTACGTGCCAAGGCATTCACCGTTGGCTCTTTGTAGCTTGAAATCCGAAATCCTTAAATCGTCAGAGAACCTCTGTGTTTTTAAAGAAATCAAGTTAAGAGACCAGTCTCACGACCGGCCCTACTCATTAAAACTAAAAGTTTGCGCAGCACCACCCGAAAGTGATGCCACAATTTTTATCTAGACACTCCCTCATTTGAGTAAGGAAGCATCAAAGATGCTCGTGCTCGCTATTCAGTTCTCAAAGACCAAAGAACACAAACAACCGCACCCAAAAAGGACACGGCAAGCTCGAATTCTCGCAGATGCTATGGCACGAAGGCCACCACAGAGCTACAAAGGCGCACAAACCACACATCACAAAGACATGCAGACCACGACGCCCTCTCAAAACAGAAGACAGAAACCGGATCAAATCAAAGTTTGAACAATCCAACAAGCTGTGCACTCCCAGATCAATTGTCTGAAAGGAGGGAACCGTTGAAAAACCAGAGACCAACTAGATGACCACAGTATGACCACCCACAAAATTGTGAATGACAACTGTAGATCTCCTTAGAAAGGAGGTGATCCAGCCGCACCTTCCGGTACGGCTACCTTGTTACGACTTCACCCCAATCACCGATCCCACCTTCGGCAGCTCCCCCTCTTACGAGTTGGGCCACTGACTTCGGGTGTTACCGACTTTCGTGGTGTGACGGGCGGTGTGTACAAGGCCCGGGAACGTATTCACCCCGGCGTTGCTGATCCGGGATTACTAGCGACTCCAGCTTCATGAAGTCGAGTTGCAGACTTCAATCCGAACTGAGACCGGCTTTAAGGGATTCGCTTCACTTCGCAGTGTCGCTGCCCGTTGTACCGGCCATTGTAGCATGTTTGCAGCCCTGGACATAAGGGGCATGATGACTTGACGTCGTCCCCACCTTCCTCCGACTTGACGCCGGCAGTCTCCCATGAGTCCCCACCTTTACGTGCTGGCAACATAGGACAGGGGTTGCGCTCGTTGCGGGACTTAACCCAACATCTCACGACACGAGCTGACGACAGCCATGCACCACCTGTTTAGGGCCCCGAAGGACACCATATCTCTATAGCTTTTCCCTAAATGTCAAACCCAGGTAAGGTTCTTCGCGTTGCCTCGAATTAAGCAACATGCTCCGCCGCTTGTGCGGGCCCCCGTCAATTCCTTTGAGTTTTAGCCTTGCGGCCGTACTCCCCAGGCGGGGCACTTAATGCGTTAGCGACGGCGCGGAGATCGTTGATAAATCCCCACACCTAGTGCCCAACGTTTACGGCATGGACTACCAGGGTATCTAATCCTGTTTGCTCCCCATGCTTTCGCTCCTCAGTGTCAGTATCGGCCCAGAGTGCTGCCTTCGCTGTCGGTGTTCCTCCTGATATCTGCGCATTTCACCGCTACACCAGGAATTCCACACTCCTCTACCGAACTCAAGTCACAGCAGTATCGGATGGCGTCTCAAGGTTGAGCCTTGAGTTTTCACATCCGACTTACCGAACCACCTACGAGCTCTTTACGCCCAATAAATCCGGACAACGCTTGCTCCCTACGTGTTACCGCGGCTGCTGGCACGTAGTTGGCCGGAGCTTCTTCTGTAGGTACCGTCATTTTCGTCCCTACTGAAAGGGGTTTACAACCCGAAGGCCTTCATCCCCCACGCGGCGTCGCTGCATCAGGCTTTCGCCCATTGTGCAAGATTCCCTACTGCTGCCTCCCGTAGGAGTCTGGGCCGTGTCTCAGTCCCAGTGTGGCTGATCGTCCTCTCAGACCAGCTACCCGTCGATGCCTTGGTGAGCCATTACCTCACCAACAAGCTGATAGGCCGCGAGACCCTCCCGGAGCGACGGATCATTTCCTCAAAAGATCATGCGATCAAATGAGGACATCCGGTATTAGCCATCGTTTCCAATGGTTGTCCCGGTCTCCGAGGCAGGTTTCTCACGTGTTACTCACCCGTTCGCCACTCGTACATTGCACCGAAGTGCGTACTCGTTCGACTTGCATGTATTAGGCGCGCCGCCAGCGTTCGTCCTGAGCCAGGATCAAACTCTCCGTCAAAATCTGCCGATGTAAACACCGACAAAAATCAGTTGCGTCGACCACCACAACCCATACCAAAGTACAAACTGCTCTTAAAAGTGATCATGCGAAATGGAGGTTTAAGTAATCCCAGCAAAAACAATGCAACGTTAGAAACACCGCAATCACCGAAACTTCCTGACCTGTTCATTGCCTACTGCACCAATCAACGCGGGGGCTGAAGAGATGGGTAGGACTTTTAATAATTGAACGACACAACAACGAACAAAGAGCGCCCGCCGAAATGCCGCACTGGCTTTTCGTTTCCTGTCTTCTGTTTTCAAAGAACAATCGTCCGGCACAACCGAAACACCGAAGCATCAACACCAACAACCAAGAAAAACTCAATCGCAATGGGAGAGGCCCCGCCAACCACCTTCAATGCACATCACGCACACCCGGGCAGAAGAAATAAGATAACCGAAACAACACCCCTTTAACAACCGGCTTCCAAGGAAACTGGTGTGACGAAAGCGACACAATGCCCAAAATCCCCCAAATCACTAGCAAAACAGCATGGCAAATCCTGCTGGACGACGAGAATTCTTTGTTGGTCGATGTGCGAACCCAAGCTGAATGGCAAACAGTCGGGGTCCCCGACACGACTGAGCTAGGCCGTCCCACGCGTTTCGTGTCGTGGACTGATGAGCAAGGCAACCCCAACCCGTATTTCGCCGACCAGGTCACCGATGGTGTCGAACCCGACACTCCTATCCTTCTTTTGTGCCGTTCGGGGGTTCGGTCGAACGCCGCAGCCGAGCTTCTGATCAGCATGGGATACAGCCAGGCGATGAACATCGTTGGCGGCTTTGAGTCACCACAGGATCCGAGCGCCGGCTGGAGGGCCCAAAAACCCTCGACCGCCTACGGCGACAGTCTCTGAGTGCAACGATTCCGGATGCGCCGCTCGTACGACGCCCATGACTGAACCGTTCTGGCTCGTCGTTGCCCTGCGTGACGAACCCAGGCGTGTTGCAATCGCAGCCGATGCAGTTGCTGAGGCCGAGAATGCCATTCGTGAACGCACGGGCTTCGGCGGCACGTCGGCCCGGTTCGGCCTCGGCGCAATCAACCGCCTTCGACCGGACTTCCTGCAGCACCATCTGCACGCCATGCTGCCGGAGATGGCCCTCGCCATCGAACCACACTGGCCGCGGGGGTCAACACAAGGCGATGGCAGTGCCTCTATCGAAGCGAACGCCGAAGCTGTCGCTAACGACCTATTGGCGGTCGCCGATGCCTATGTGGCGACCGCAAGTGATAGCAAGGCGATCGCGGTCTATAACCAACTCCGGTCGCGGGCCCCCGAGCGCGTGGCTGAACAGATGCCACGGATAGCTGGCTTCATTGAGCGACACTCGCCCACAAGCCTTGGCGCCTAACCACAGGCGTCTTGTTCGACAGATGCACCTGAGTCACCAGTTGTGCGGCGCGTTTGCGTCGACGAACGCGAGGAGTTCGTCAGGCGTGGTGACCGAGCGGCCAGGTTGCACGATGATGCGATGGACGCCGAGTTCCGCGTAGGCCGCTATGTCTTCCCTGGTGAGCCTGCGAGCGGGTGTAATGCTGATCTCGAGCTCGCCGAGATGATCGGGCCGCTCGACCTGGGTGGCTGCAGTACGCAGGTTAACGAGATCACCCGCAGCCGTTTCGGGATCGCGCATAAAGCCGTACCAACCATGAGCATGGGCGACGGCCCGTCGAGCGGCCCGCTGGCTGTGCCCGCCCACCACAGTGTGCAGATCGGCCTGGACCGGTTTGGGATTCGCTGTGACACCGGAGAAGGTGACGAACTCGCCATCGAACGCGGCTGAGTCCGTCGTCCACAGCAGCCGCATCGCTTCGAGATATTCGTCGGCGCGCTCGCCGCGTCTCGCCATCGGGGTAGAACACGCCGTCATCTCAGGTTCGAGATAACCAACGCCGAGGCCAAACATCAACCGCCCACCCGAGAGGTGATCTACCGACGCCAGGCTCTTCGCTAGAACGGCCGGCTGGCGCTGGGGAAGGATCACGATCCCCGTCCCGAGCTTGATCGTCGTTGTCGTGGCTGCAAGGAAGCTGAGCGAAGCCGCCGAGTCGACAAACGCTGTTGCCGGTGCCGCCGGCGACGGCGGCGCCTGCGGGTCGGGCAACACGATGTGTTCACCGGTCCACACCGAGTCATACCCGCTGTCTTCACATGCCTGGGCAACGGCGGCCATTGTTGACGGCTCACTCATAACGCCGAAGTTGATACCAAACATGCCGATACGAGGGAGGCTCATAACCACTGATTGTTAACCGAATGCCCGTCCCGTGCCAAAGTTGGTGCCATGAGCGATATTCCTGATCCGGTCTTAGAACGAGTGCGCAAGGGCCTCAGTTGGCCGAACTGGGAGCAATGGAATGACCGACCTATCGAACCGAATCTGGCGTCCCTCTCGGCACCCATTGACCATGAAAGCCGCGCGGTCACAGTCCGCCGGCGACTCAGCCTGGCCAAGACAGTTGAACAAGGCGGCCCCTATCTCGAGGTATTTCGGGCAGAAGCCCACGAACGAATCGAAAGAGAACGGGGCCAGGATCTCGGTCCACTCGCGACGTTCACCTTTGCCATTAAGGACCTGCTCGCTCTGCAAGGCCGCCCGATGCTGGCCGGCAGCGCTGTCCGCCAGGGCGCAGCTCCAGAGTCGGCGACTGCACCCATCGTGAGCATGCTCGAAGCGCAGGGAGCAATAGCTATGGGCACCGTCACCCTCCACGAGTTCGCGTTCGGGGTGACCGGTGTTAACCCATTTGCAGGAACTGCAGTCAACCCGAAGGCACCAGACAGGATCACTGGCGGTTCGAGCTCCGGCAGCGCTGTCGCGGTCGCTGACGGCTCCGCTCGTGTTGCAATCGGCACCGATACCGGCGGCTCTATCCGCGGCCCCGCCTCGTTCTGCGGGATCGTCGGGTACAAGCCGTCGTTCGGTTTGTACCCGTCCGCTGGAGTCTTCCCGCTGTCGGGCACTCTCGACCATGTCGGCATGTTTGCCACGACAACGAGCGACATCGCCGTCGTGCACCAAGCGCTTGGCTTCACCTTGGCTGCGTCGACGATCCCTGCTCGGGTCGGCGTCGCCCGAGCAGATATTGAAGCTGCCGACGCCGACGTCCAAGCCCGTGTCCACGCCGCTATGCGAGCGCTCGAGGATGCTGGCAGCGAGCTTGTCGATGTGCAGTGGCCTGACGCCGAGAAGACCTTTGTGACAAGCACGGCCATCATGTTCTCCGAGGCCGCGGCAATTCACGCCCGGGCTCTCGAAGCCGACCCCGCCAGTTATGGCGCCGATATCCGAGCTCGGTTGACATTGGGTGCGGACCTAACGTCGGTCGAGGTCGCGACCGCCCACGAATATCGACGCCAGTTGGTTGCTGACGTCATGGCCACCCTCGCCTGCGTCGACGTGATAATCGGTCCGACCACGCCCATGGTTGCTCCTCCCTCGACCCTTGCTTCAGACGCGTCCTTGCCGCCTCGTATCGTCGCCAATACACGCTTGGGAAACGTGGTTGGGTTGCCCGCCATCTCGATTCCGCTTCCCGGCGGCGACGTGCCCGTCGGGCTGCAGGTCCTGGCAGCCAGCGACGAACGAGCGATTGGAGCTGCAATGGCTATCGAGGCAGCGTTGGCGGCCAGCTTGTAACCAGCTGAGCCGCGCCGCACGAAGGATCCGCTCTGCGTCAGAGTGTCGGGATAGATGACACGAAACCTGTGAGCGTCGTGATCACCTTGGTGTTACTTGCCAGCGCATGCGGCGAAGCCGACGACACCAGCAGCAGCGTCGCGCATCAAGAACACCTTCCCGCCCAGAGACCTGCGCCACCAACAGCATCACCGAGTTCGCCGCGACCATGAACCCAGCCGAGACAATGAACGCTGCGGCGGTACATCCAGATGATCCCCCATACCAAAGCCGATCTCGACCTGAGCGAACAAACCTAAAGGCCGACGTAAACATCGCCAGTCGTGACGTAGCTCTCGATCAGACTCTCTTCGACACCTTTGATGGCGGCTCAGTAACACTCGAGGATGCCACGGACGTGCAAATCCGTCGGCTTTTGAACGCCATTCCCCCAATCGACGATCCTGTACATATCCGGATCAGACGTGTCATAGCTAGAGCCAGACGACCTAATACTTGGTTTCGTGGCCGACGATGGGACGGCATGGCGCACCCCCACCGGATGCTGAACTTCCACGGGTTCATCGCCTCATCGACCGGAAGCCTATGGAACGCCGCCGGCCGGGCCAACAGCGGCCCAAACACTGGGGAACAACTGGATGCTCTGCCCAGCCGTTCAGCTTTGTGGTTCGCCTAGGGCTCCACGCTGGGCGGCCAGCTGACCCAACTGTTCACACCCAACGAGCAACACTGAGCAGGACCCGTAGTCGAGATATCGTGCGCTACTCGTTCTCGATCGCCATGACCTGATCGACTCGGCGTTGATGCCGGCCACCCTCAAACTCGGTGGTCAAGAAGGTCGTGACGATCTCTTCGGCTAGGCCGATGCCGACAACACGCGCACCGATTGACAGCACATTCGCGTCGTTGTGCGAGCGGGCCATTCTGGCGAGATACAAGTCGTTACACAGTGCAGCGCGAACACCCTTAACCTTGTTTGCAGCAAGCTGTTCGCCCTGGCCAGAGCCACCCATAACAATGCCTAAGTCGGCTTCGCCGCGAACGACTGCCCGGCCTGCATCGGCACAGAACTCGGGATAGTCAACCGACTCATCGCTGTCGGTACCGCAGTCCACGATCTCGTGACCTTGCGCCTGCAGGAAAGCGACCAGATGCTGTTTCAGCCCGAAACCTGCATGATCGCTACCAAGTGAAATCCGCACCGTGTGGTACCTCTTTGGGGTGTCGCGTGTGAGTCTTCAGTCTAGGAGATTGCTCGTGCTCAACAGGGTTTCGCCTGTCCGCAACCTCGGCCGTCGCAACGCCACGACACACCTGCGTGTTGTACCGAAGGTCATACGCACACCTACGTGTTGTACCGAAGGTTGTACGCACACCTGCGTGTTGTACCGGAGGTTGTACGTACCTTCGGGATTCAGGTCTGCCATACGGGGCGTACGCCAGTAGGATGCGCGGCATGAGCCTGTGGACACCAGACGGCGAGCACGAGGTGCCTCGCGACCAACCAGCTTCGGCCCCAGCGGCCGAAGAAATGACCGGTGGGATTCCGGGCGCACCGTCGCTCGAGGACCTGAGCCCCGAAGAACGCGCTCAGGCCGAAGCCATGGCCGCAGAACTGGCCGAGGCTCGAGAACGGTTGGCCGACACGCCATCGTCGATGGTGGTCGCGAACCACGCCATGGGTCTGTACGAACTAGGTGCAATCCATCTGAGCAACGATCCGCCGAATCTGAGCGAAGCCAAGGTTGCTATCGATGCCATGGCCGCCATCGTCGACGCTCTGCCTGGCCGCTTAGGTGAGCACGAAGAGACTCTCCACGCGGCTCGGGCCCAGATCCAGATGGCCTTTGTCGAACTGTCGACACAGGCCGACAACACCTAGCCAGGCAGCCGCTTCTCGGTTCGCACCGGCTGTTGGTGCGCGACGGTCCGGTCAGATGTCACGAAGTGCGGGATGCGACCAAATGTGTCGCGCCTTGCGTGCCACACTGGCCCCGCATGCGCCGGTCAATCACCACACTTGTTCTCGCTGCGGCTTTGGGACTATGTCTTGTCGCCGGAACGTTCGGGCCAGTGCCTTCGGCTGCTGCCCAAGAGCTTGATAGCGAAGTTCCGCCAGGTAACCCAGTGATTGGTGACGACCGCCCTGGCGACGTCGTGGTCGACGCCGATCCCAACTATGTGCTGTGGGGCGTTGTAGTCGTTTGTCTGATTGGGGCGGGCGTATTGCTCGTCAGGATCGAGAAATGGGAAGCCCGACGAATCGAGCACCAGGCGCCCAAGAGACATACCTAAATAGTCATCCGCTACTGCCCGTGCGGCACAGCATTACTTTCGTACGCACAGCGCCAGAGGCGCCCGTGACCGCCCGTTACTCTGAACGTGGTCGCATCTCGATACGAACGTCGGCGCCGAGTTGGCGCACGTCGACGATCTCGCCTCGCCAGATATCGCCCATGGTGGGCGCCCCTGGTCCCGAGAACAGAGGACGGGCATCATCGCCACCAAAGAGAGCCGGTGCGAGATAGATCACATAACGATCGATCAGGCCTTCGCGATGAAACGCTCCAGCAACGTGTGCTCCACCCTCGACCATGAGCTGCAACACACCCCGGCCAGCGAGATCGACGAGCGCATCGTCGAGCTCACCGCTGAGTTCGATTAGCGGTTGGGCTCGAGCATCGTCGGGCGCAGAACCCAATACGACACGCAGGGGTTGGATCTCGTCTCCGTCGATTCCGATTGGGGCGAAGTCTCGGACGGTCAGTGCGGGATCATCAGCTCGAATTGTTCCGGCTCCAACGAGGATGGCGTCGCTCTCGGCGCGAAGCCGATGACTATCTGAACGAGCCTCTGGCCCCGTTATCCATTTACTCGATCGGTCAGGGGCGGCAGTGAACCCATCGAGCGTTGCGGCAAGCTTGAGCACGACGAGTGGACGTCCGGTTCGCCGATGATGCAGATAAGGACGCAACTGGCGCTCGACGCGAGCTGCACCAACACCGACGTCGACTTCGATCCCGGCCTCGCGAAGCCGCTCAATCCCCTTGCCAGCCACGAGTGGGTCGGGATCGGTCAGAGCGATGACCACGCGCGTGATGCCCGCCTGAATAATGGCGTCTGTACATGGGCCTGTCTGGCCGTGATGGCAACAAGGTTCGAGCGTGGTGTACATCGTCGCGCCACGAGCATCGTCGCCAGCCTCGGCCAGAGCATTGACCTCGGCGTGGGGCCCCCCGTATTGTGATGTCGCCCCCGTGAACACCGCTGTTCCCGAGGCAATGGCGGCACCGACCCACGGGTTCGGCGGCGTGATGAGCCGCGATGCATCGGCGGCGTTGATGGCCCGACCCATGTAGTCGGCGTCGCGTCGATCAGCCATTAGTGATCGGTAGGTGCTGCGGTCATGAGGCGGACAGCGTGAGGGATCACATCGATGACGGCAGTAATGGTCTCGACCGTTCCCTTGGGTGAACCCGGCGAGTTAACGATCAAGGTCGTGCCGCGGGTGCCAGCAATCGCTCGGCTCAACCGGCCAAGTGGATTAACGAGTCGCATGGCCTCGGCGATGCCAGGGGCTTCGCGTTCGATGACCAGCCGGGTACCTTCGGGGGTCAGGTCGCGTGGCCCAAACCCGGTACCACCAGTTGTAATCACGGCGCCCGCGAAACCGTCGGACATCTCGATCAGTGCTTGCGACACATTCTCGATACCGTCGGCCACCACCCGCTGCTCTACGACGTTGTAGCCATGTGTAGTGAGTAGCTCCGCGAGCACGACTCCTGACCGGTCTTCTCGGGTGCCATGCACCACCCCATCGGAGACAGTAAGCACCTTGGCCGCCAAGCCGACGGCGTCATGATCTGGCATCGGAAGAACATAGCTGATGGAGCGCTCGCAGCCTTGGCCCATCGGACTCGTTACCAAAGCCCGCATCGGCTGGCTTGCTTCCCAACCGGCGTACAGGCATGGCTGCTAGCCCACACGCTGCCACGCAAAGACGGCCATGCCGTCGCTGTCGTGGTCTTGTGGCAGCACGTAGCCTCCGCCGCTCCCCCATGGGCGCCACACATCGTTCATTGCCAGAACGTCGATCGATTCGAAGCCCTCGCCGATCGTGGCGGCAATCTCGCAGGTCTCTGCTCGTGTCACGGTGCACACCGAGTAGACCAACCGGCCACCCGGCTTGACTGCCTGGGCCCCGTGAGCAAGCAACTTGGTCTGCAACTTGGTGAGACGTTCAATCGCCTCGGCATCGATGCGCCAGCGCGCATCGGCACGGCGGCGAAGAACACCAAGGCCCGAACACGGGGCATCGACCAGCACCCGGTCAAAGGCATTGTTCCGGAACGGTGAGTCGGTGCCCTCTGCCACAACCGCGGAGACCGACGTCGCACCGGTGCGCTGGGCGTTCGTGGCGACGAGACGGGTGCGTTTAACACTGCGATCGGCGGCGACAACAGTCGCACCGTGTGCTGCCATCAGGGTGGCCTTGCCACCAGGCGCAGCGCACGAATCCAAGACCAGGTCCGTCGGCTGCGCATCGACCATCTCACATACCCACTGTGATGCCGGGTCCTGCACATAACCGTCAGATCGCTCGTGCACGCTTGGTTCTACGTTCATACGTTCGAGCATGGCCAGAGCGTCGGTCTCGCCGTGGTCATTCACGAGTTGCGTGACGAGCCAGTCGGGGTAGCTCAGTCGAACGGCATCGCTGGGCCATTCGACGTCGGCGCTTGCGACCTTACGCAATATCGCGTTGACGAATCCACGAGCTCTCTTGGGCGCGATGCCAACGGTGGCATCAACGGCGGCATGGTCAGGTGTAGATAGATAGTGCAGTTGGTACGCACCCAGGCGCAGCAGCGTGCGCACCGCGGGGTCGACCTCTCGCACCACGAAACGGTCAACAAGAAAATCGCAGGCGCGGCGCATTCGCGTCGTGCCATAGACCATCTGGGTGGTGAAGCGGCGATCCTGAACGTCTAGATCAGACCGCTTCAGTTCCGCGTCGAGAACGAGATTGGCGAACGCACCTTTGTGGTCGATGCGTTTCAGAGTGTCGAAGGCGACTTGGCGAGAGCTCATGCGCCCAGCACCGTAGTGGGATCGATGCGAGCACCCCGCCGCCAATCGTCAGCTGCCACAGGTTTCTTGCCTTCGGGCTGCACTGTTTCCAGCACGAGCCACCCCTGGCCGGTTGCCACTCGCACGCCGTCGAGCACACCTGGAGCCACGTCGCACGGCTCGCCGTGGACCGAAGCGGCCTTGATAGCGAAGCGTTTCCCTTGCAAGGTCGTGTGGGCGCGACCGAGCCTGATCACCCTGGCGAGCTGCTCTGCTGACTCGCTGAAATCGAGCGCGAAGTCGTCGGACTTCAACTTGCGGGCATAGGTCACATCACCAGCTTGTGGTTCAGGCGTGCCGAGCCCGTTGCTGAGTTCGGTGACCAGAAGGTCGCAACTTGCCAGTACCAGCGACTCGCGAAGTTCGTCGAGCGTCTGGTTTGCAACAGGGATCTCGGCTCGGCCGTAGACGTCTCCTTCGTCGAGCGCCTCGGCGATTTCCATGAGACAGACACCTGTTGTCTCGTCACCGGCCAGGATGGCCCGTTCGAGTGGTGCTGCACCTCGCCACCGCGGCAGCAGCGAGAAATGGATGTTGACCATCGGGAGCACATCCAGAACGTGATTGCCAATAATGTGGCCATAGGCCACGACCACGCCAAATGCCGCACCGACCCCGAGAACGTCGTCGAGGATATCGCTGACAGGTAGGCCGAGTTCGATGGCGCATGCCTTGACCGGCGTTGGCATCAGGTCCTTGCCTCGACCACGTCGGCGGTCTGGATTGGTTACCACCAGAGCAACTTCGTGCCCGGCTTGGACCAACGCCTTGAGCGGAGCGACCGCTATCTCAGGCGATCCCAGGTAGACGATTCGTGCCGGTCCCCCGGGATGAGCAATGTGGGCCATGGGGCCAGCCTACGGAAGTTGTAGCCCGCCGCTGCTTGCCTTGAGTGCACGTTCGGCTTCGGCGGTCACCTTGCGCTCGTTAAGTTCTATGAGTGCTTCGCGACGTTGATCGTCGTCGAGGTGTTCGAGCAACAACACACCGTCGAGGTGGTCGATCTCGTGCTGGATCAGTCGAGAAAACAGTTCGTCGGCTTCGAGGGTGATCTCGTTGCCATCAAGATCGATGCCCGAGACCAGAATCTGCTTGGGTCGCACAATCTCGAACGACATGTCGGGCACTGACAGGCATCCTTCTTCGAAGACCCATTCGCCATCAGATTCGGTGATTGTGGGGTTGATAAGCACACCAGGTTCGTCCTCAATGTCGTAGACGAAGAAACGCTTTTGAACACCAACCTGAGGTGCAGCCAGACCAATTCCTGGTGCGTCGTACATGGCAACGAACATGTCATCGCAGAGTTTGATGAACTTGCCGTCGATGTTGGTGACATCGGTGGCTTTGGTGTTCAGTACGGGATCCCCGTAGGTGCGAATTCTCTGACTAGCCATCACGAGAAGGGTAACCGACACGGCCCCTGCAACATTCCACCAACCAAGCTTTTGCTGCAGACCTACCGCAGCGGCGAGGGACGAGTTGCGGTGCACAGTACGACAACGTGTTCAGGCGAATGCCGCAAGGGCGACGCGCAGCAAGCCCGGATACGCTGCCTCTCGTGACCGAGAGCCATTATTTCGACGGGGATCCGTCGGTAAAGAGCAATGTGCGGCAGGTGCCGTTGCATCTCTCTGATCTGTCGGTAGAACTTGATGTCGATCGCGGCGTGTTCTCGGCGACAAAGGTCGACGAGGGCACACAGGTCTTGCTGATCGAGGCTGCTCGACCAGGAGCGGCAAAGGCCATCCTTGATGTTGGCTGTGGCTACGGACCTATTGCGTGTGCGGTCGCAAAACGTGCGCCGTCAGCCAAGGTATGGGCTGTCGACGTGAATAGCCGTGCTCGTGATCTTTGTGCATCGAACGCAAAGCGGCTGGGCTTAAATATCTCCGTTCATGCACCCGAGGACATGCCTGCTGATCAGCGGTTCGACCTGATCTTGTCGAATCCACCGATTCGTATCGGCAAGAAGAACCTGCATCCGCTGCTGGAACTCTGGCTGGATCGGCTCACGCCTGACGGTCACGCCGAACTCGTGGTGCACAAACACCTCGGCAGCGATTCGCTGCAGCGTTGGCTCACCGAGCAGGGCTGGACCACGACCCGACTGATCAGCCGAAGCGGCTATCGGGTCTTGATCGTGCAACCTCGCGATGCCACCGCACATCCCTCTGCAGAACAGGCAGGTCCAGTATGAAGCAGCTGACCGGCACCGAGCTCAAGCGTCTTCACCGCACCTGGCGCAAGAACGAACCGCCACGGCTTGCCTTGATGCTCGAAGGCCTTGGTGGTCCATTCAATCTGGGGGCTATCTTGCGCACCGCCGCTGCCTATCGAGTCGAACATCTCTACCTGGCGGCGATGCAGATCGACCCGACGAGCTCCAATGTCGGCAAGACGGCGCTCGGCTCTGATCGGTTCGTCCCGTGGACAGTGCACGAAGACCTGGCATCGGCCATCACCGTTGCACGCAGTGCTGGTTATTCAATGGTTGGTCTCGAACTTGCCGATCAGGCCGTGCCAATCCACGATGCGGCGTTGCCTTCGCCGATGTGTTTCGTCATAGGCCACGAGGACCGAGGGCTATCTAAGGCTGCCTTGGGCGAGTGTGATTCTGTGGTCTTCCTGCCCCAGCTCGGCCGGATCGGATCACTCAATGTGGCCACCGCTGCGTCGATTGCCATGTACGAGGCCCGCCGCCAGGGCTTCACCGCCTAGCTACATAGGCTTGGCCCGCCTAGCGGGGTGCGGAAAAGATACACCGCGCAATACAGCACTGGCAGTCGCCGCGCGCTCCTAGTGCACGGCCAGGCGAAGTCGATCATCACCTCGATCAACGCGAGCCAGTTCGGTCACGAGCGTGTCATTGTCGTCGGCTCGGATCAGCCAACGGTCCTCGTTCGGTCCGAGCACCTGCAGCCCCATCGGGTTGCCAAGTCGCTCGATGAAACCAGGTGCCCCCTTGCCCGAAACTTCGGCTTGTGCAACCGCCGGCGGCCACCGCATCTGATCTGCTTGGGTCGCCAACGCTGTCGTCAACGCTGCTGGTTCAGCCCGTCGGGCCGCATCGAGCACGCGATGTTCGCCCATGCGAGTCTGCACAAGCACTCGACCTCCGGTTCGCCGCGGACCCACCAATCGGGCGGCCATTACGAGCAGGCCGATGGCTTCAGATTCAGCTTGCTGACGCAGTGCGGTGAGATGCTGATCGAAGTCGAGGAACGCGACCGAGGTCCATCGGGCATTACGCCCGGGCGACGCGCGCAGCAGCGCTTCGGTGCCGATGACCACGCGAGCATTGGCGTTCGATGAGTCAGAGGCAGTGACTTCGCCCACCGGCTCGCCGAGCAGCGCACTGAGTTCCTCTCGGGCACGGGAGACCCCAAGGACCAGGTTCTTAAGTCTGGCTCCACCGCACGCGGCACACACCGGTGGCCGGGTGTCGCCGCATCGCGAACATGTCAGCGTGGAGTCGTCGATCTGGCGGACGGCACCCTGGCAGAGGTCACAGCACGTCAGCTCACCGCACGCGACGCAAGCGAGCAGTCGAACACGGCCGGTTCGGTTCAGGACACAGGCAACCCGCCCGGGGCTGGTCAGGGCCCTCACCAGTTCTTCGCTAAACAAGCCAAGACGCCCAGGCGGTTCGCTGCGGCGATCGATGACCTGGATCGTGGGCCAGCCTCGATGTTCTGCCGATCGATCTGGCTCGTGAAGCGGCAGTGCAGCGACGGCTTCGACAGATGGTGTCGGCGAAACCAGCACGCAGGGAACCTCGGCTCGCCGGGCACGTTCGATCGCTACCTCGCGTGCATGCCAGGTTGGTGTTCGTTCCTCGCGGTATGCCTGGTCGTGCTCATCGAACACAACAACTGCGCCGATGTTGCCAACAGGGCCGAGAATTGCGGCGCGGGTGCCGACTACCACGGCGCCGGCTGCTGCCCGTGCCCAGTCCTCGGGCAGCAGGGCAACGTCGAGACCGCTGCGGCGCAGCCTGGCCGCAAGCTCTTCGGCGGCGTGGATCGTTGGCATCAATAGCAACGGATTGCCGAGGGCTGCGGCCGCAAGAACAAGCGGCCATCGGTCAGCACCAGGGGCGACACGCATAACGGAGCCAGCGCCTTGGAACGCTTGAGCCGCAACTGGATCGACGTCACCATTCCAGCGGCTCGTCGAGGCCGCGGGCAACCGGTACACGTTCTTAGGAGGCGATGCAGTGCGCAGCGCCTTGGCTGGTGAACCCACCCATCGATAGGACAGCCAGTTGGCCAGGTCGATCATTGCGCCGCCGGGGCCCATGCCCGACCATTTCTGCAACAGACGAAGCTCGACGTCGGCTACGGGCTCAGGGTCAAGTTCGGTGACCCAACCACCAACGCGGCGACCATGAAGTTCGACGCGGACCCGACTGCCCACCCGCAGATCAATATCGTTCGCGACTCGCCACGTCTCGGGGACGGCATAGTCGAACGATCGGTGGAGCGCTGCGACATCAGGCTGCACGCGCACTACTCGGGCAACGTCAGAATCTGTCGCCAACGCACTACTAGCAGGTTCGTTGTTCACAGGCACCACCCGGCTGATGCCGGATACCCGATTAGAGGCCGAGCGCCGACTTCAGTTCGGCGACGCGGTTGGTCTCTTCCCAGGTGAAGCCATCACCTTCGCGACCGAAGTGACCATAGGCAGCCGTCTGCTTGTAGACCGGGCGTTTCAGGTCGAGGTCGCGCAAGATGGCGCCAGGACGAAGGTCGAAGACTTCGTTCACCGCAGCTTCGATGGCTGCAGGCGACACCGTCTCGGTGCCAAATGTCTCGACCATGACCGACATAGGGTGCGCAACACCGATGGCGTAGGCGACTTGTACTTCACACCGATCTGCAGCGCCCGCCGCAACCACATTCTTTGCAACCCAGCGGGTTGCGTAGGCAGCCGAACGGTCGACTTTGGATGGGTCCTTGCCGCTGAATGCCCCGCCACCATGGCGAGCCATGCCGCCGTAGGTGTCGACGATGATCTTGCGTCCGGTCAGGCCAGCATCGCCGACGGGGCCACCGATAACGAAGTTCCCAGTCGGGTTAACAAAAATCTCGTAGTTATCGTCGGCGAACTGCTCGGGGATGACTGGGCTGATTACATGTTCGATCAGGTCAGGGCGAATCATGTTGTCGCGGCTGATACCGGGGTTGTGCTGGGTTGAGACAACGACGTTCTCGAGCGCAACCGGATGGCCGTTCTCGTAGCGGAAGGTCACCTGGGTCTTGCCATCTGGGCGCAGGTAAGGAATCGTGCCCGCCTTGCGAACCGCCGCCAAGCGTTCGGCCATGCGGTGGGCCAGATGGATCGGCAGCGGCATGAGCACGTCGGTCTCATTACATGCGTAACCAAACATCATGCCCTGGTCGCCAGCGCCCTGCTTGTCTAGGTCATCGGTTTCGCCAGAGTCACCAGAACGAACTTCTTCGCTGGTGTTCACGCCTTGGCTGATGTCGGGAGATTGCTCGTCGAGCGAAATCAACACACCAACGGACTTGCCGTCGTAGCCGATGTCGCCGTTGTCGTAACCAATCTCGCAGATCGTGTTACGCACGATGGAAGGGATGTCGACGTAGGCCTTGGTCGTGACCTCGCCGCCGACGACTGCGAGGCCGGTAGTCACGAACGTTTCGCAAGCGACGCGGCTCTCCGGGTCTTCAGCGAGCAGTGCGTCCAGTATCGAGTCTGAAATTTGATCGGCCAGCTTGTCGGGATGGCCCTCGGTCACTGATTCAGAGGTGAACGAGTAGGAAGACATGTGTTCTCCGTATGTACGAGTTGGTTTACGTTTCGTTCGGGGTTCGCGCCGCAACAACGGTACGAAGAACAGCCCGGGCGACGCCCAACTTTGACGTCAGTGAAAGACTATCGCGCATGCCGCCGGGGGCCACGATAGTCACGATGTTGGTGTCATGGCCGAAGCCAGCTCCGGGAGCAGAGACGTCGTTAGCGACGATGAAATCAGCACCCTTGGACGTGAGCTTGCGCTCGGCGTTGGCGATCAGGTCATTCGTTTCGGCCGCAAAGCCAACCAACTGCTGGCCGGCTCGCTTCCGCGACCCCAGGTCGGCCAGGATGTCAACCGTGCGCTCTAGCTCGATGGTTGGGACGCCGCTCGACTTCTTGATCTTGATGTCGCTTGGGTCGACCGGGCGGAAGTCGGCCACTGCTGCGGCCATAACGACGATGTCGGCCCGCTCGGCGCCTGCTATGGCTGCCCGGTGCATTTCGGCAGCTGTCGTCAGCCGCACTACCTCAACACCCGCAGGCGTTGGGAGGTCAACAGTGGTGATCAACTCGACCTGAGCGCCAGCACCGGCCGCTATCTCGGCGAAGGCATACCCCTGCTTGCCAGTTGATCGGTTACCAATAAATCGGACCGGATCAAGTTGCTCGCGGGTACCGCCGGCAGTTATGAGGACCCGCAGACCGGAGAGATCAAGACCTGATGGGTCAAGAATGTCGGCTACCGCTGCGACCACGGTTGCCGGTGCCGCGAGTCGGCCCTTGCCCATATCGCCGCCAGCCAGACGGCCGTCTTCGGGGGCAACGATATGAACCCCACGCGACCGGAGCAATGCAATGTTGTCGACGATTGCAGGGTTCTCCCACATCTCCGTGTGCATTGCTGGACAGATCACGACAGGGGCGCGAGTGGCAATCAGCGTGTTGGTCAGCAAATCGTCCGAGATCCCAGCTGCA
>Ga0307994_1000922_pt1 | contig 18806 bp, 27 predicted proteins | sample EllFjometagen261_FD_203171 | JGI IMG/M metagenome (GOLD analysis project Ga0307994, IMG submission 203171) | Marine microbial communities from Ellis Fjord, Antarctic Ocean - #261 | ecosystem: Environmental > Aquatic > Marine > Unclassified | place: Southern Ocean | collected 2014-11-02 | reverse complement strand
TCAAGAACAATTTATGTTACTTGAAACTGTTTTCTCTGATGTAGAAAAACTGATTAAGAATCAAGAACAAAATATGACTAATAAGATTAATATAGAATTTCTTAAAACACAATTAGAAAAAGCTTTAGCTGATATAGAAAAATTAAAAGATAAAGTAAGACAAAATGGTGGTACACAATAATGACTGAAATAGTAATAGCCTTATTAATGATTGTTAATGGGGAAATAAAGGAACATAGAATACAAGATTCAATGTCGACTTGTTTAAAGGCAAAGAGAATTGCCATGAGATCAAGTAATGAACGTATAGAATATCAATGCATTAAATCTAATGCTGAAACAGAAATATATCTTGGTGAAAAATCTATAGTAAAATTAATATTAAAATAAAAATATTAGTGTGGCGGGTAAAACCGCCTACACTTTATAATAAATAATTAAGTATACCGGCTATTAAAAACAATAAGCCTGTTCCATTCAATACAACTAATGCTAAGTCCTTAGCTAATATACCCACAAAAAACCACCCTAATATACCAACAAATTGTAGATACATAGTGTATGGATAAAGATTTAAAGATATAGCTGCCATTGCAACAATAAGTATTATTGCTGATGTCCATTTAAGTTTTAATATTAATTTATAATTCATATATTCCTTTCAAAAATTATGCGAGCCTTTTAAACAGGTTGCTCAGCTGCTTCGGTTTTCTAATACACGATGTAGGCTTGAGAGAGGATTGCCTATTATATCATCTTTGTATCATTGTCTGTTAGTTGCTTGCCATATCTGGTCTTACATACAGGTCTAACTTCTAACCGAAACTTATTACAGTACTTCTTTAAAAGCTAAATTACTTTCATTATAATTTAATCTTCCTGTACCTACATTATAGGTTGCTTGTCCACACATACCGGTATCACCACTAAACCTAGATTTTAATACAGCAAACTTAACTATATTTCTATCTGATTTTTCGGCTGCCATCATGTTTCTAGCAAATCCTATTATGTCAAAACTTATTTGTTTAATTGATCCAGACCCTTTAATAGAATCTAAATTAGGCATAACACCTTCTTCAAAAGACTTACCTTCACCAGAACTTTTTCTTAAGTGAGATATTAATGTTAAATGAATGTTATATCTTTTAACAATCTTTAATAAAGAACTCATAACCTTATCAACTGCTTCATTACCTGTTGCACCATCAATACCTTCAGATACTGCAATTGTTATATGATCAAGAATTAAATAACTACAACCTAAAGCTGCTAAGTATTCAATCCTATCTAATAAAGAAGTATCAGCTACAGATCCTTGGTGGTCTAAAAGAATTAATCTTTCATCACCAAATACTTTATCATAACCTTTACGTGCTTCTTCATCACTAACATCACCAGGCATTCTAATATTTTTATTAATAGACATACCAATAAGTTTAGTTGCAGTGTCACCAATAGATTCTTCTAAAGATATTAAACCTACTTTAGCATCAGTTTGATCTAATAAGTTTAATATTGTTTCTTTAACAACAGTAGATTTTCCAGACCCAGTACCAGATGTAAATAAAGTAATTTCACCTAACCTCATACCAAACAATTTATCATTCAAACCTTTTAAACAATCAGGATAAGGTACAGATTTAATTGTAGATCTTTCTTTAAAAGCTGCCCATATCTTTTCACCACTAACAAAATTGTCAGGCTTATATGTTTTAGCACTCCATACATCTTGTAAGTAAGCATCCGATTGCTCTTTACATAAAGCCTCATTAGCATCTTTGTGAACACTATTAACAATATGTGCTTTACCAGGTTTAATTATATGTGCTACATCTTTAGCGGCTTCAATACCATGTTCATCATTATCAAAGGCTAAGAATACCTTTTCATATTTATTAATAAACTCAAGATTAGATGCTATATTTCTTCTGGCGCTTTGGGCGCCATTAACAATACTAACTACATCAAATTGAGCTTTAGCTTTTGTAAGCATTTCTAATATAGACAAACAATCTATTTCACCTTCAGTAATAACTAAGTTTTTTCTTTTACCACTATTACATTGGTTAAATAGTTCAGGCACCTCAGCCTTACCAATAGATCTAAATTCCTTGGTAGCTACTATTCTTTTCTTATATGATTTAACTTTTTTATTAACAGTTATAGGGTAAAAATGACTAATAATATTTCTATTTTCATCATATTCTACTTTAACACCAGCATTATATAACACTACTTTAGATATATTTCTAAAACCCTCAACAGGTAAATTAGCTATTTCATCTAAACTTAAATGTGATTGTACTACATTAAACTCAATATTTGTTTCTTCTGTTCCACTTGGATTAGTTTTCTTACAACTAAAACAATATGTACTACCATCTGAATAAACAGCATTTGCATCTGAAGATCCACAAGGCTCACATGAAGTGTGCTTTATAAACGATGTTTCTTTACCCATAAACTTCCTCTCTTGTTATGTTATATTTTTTTGTTGCCCATTTAACAAACCTTTTAATGTCTTTACCTGTTGCAGAAGTCATCATCATATTTGCTATATTAGCTACAAACTCTACATTACCTTTTACATATCCTAATCTTGGATTTATTTTATCTAATGTTGGACTTAGTCTTCCTAAAGACGTATTAGATACTCTCATTTTATATCCAAGGATAGGACATCTAAAGTTCTTAGGAAAAATACTTTCTAAATAATTTGATGTTAAATTAAATGGTAAGTCTTTCATTTTTGAACGTCTTTTAGCGGATTTACAAGCACCAACTGCAATACCTCTAATAGACTTATTATATTTCTTTTGGTTAAATGCCATTAAGATAACCTTTCCAATAATTAATAGTCCAATTATCATCAAAGTTTTTTAATAAAAATAACATTTTACCCATAACTTCTAACCTATTCCTGTGGTCTTGGCCATAATGTTTTTTATATGCATTAACAATTGACTCAAATTGTTCTTTTATATTTTGATCTTTTAATATTTTACCTGCTTTAACTTTACCAATACCTTCAATACCTGGTATATTATCAACAGTATCACCTGTTAATAATTGCTCATGAAAGAACTCAATAGCATCAGTTTTAGATACAGCAATTAAATTATTATACATTAAATTATAAAATAAACCACCAATTGTTTTTAAATCCTTATCAATTGTAATTAACATATATAACTGATTTTGTTTTATATATTTATTAGCTTCAATAGAGATTGTATCATCCGCTTCCAAGCCATCATGCATTATAGGATTATATTTTTTAATTATATAATCTTTTAATGCTCTAAATTGAGGTGGCTTATCTTTTCTTTTACCTTTATAAACAGTGTAAGGTTGTTTAATTTCTTTTCTAAAATTACCCTTACCTGATACATGCAAAGAATATTCTTGACATGCTGTTTCATTTTTTATATTTTTTAATACATCATCAAAACAATCTTCTGGTTTTATATTATCTTTTTCTGATTTATTAATGGCTCTGTAAATTAATACATCGCCATCAATTAAACCTATTACTTTATTAGTGTGTTGCATACCAATTATTTCCTTCTTTAGCATCTCCTGCCATTTGAATATTAAGCTTTAATTCTTTAGTAATAAAATCACCAAATGAATAACTTAATATTTCTTTAACTCTATTTACATTTTTAGCATCAGTTTGAACCTGTACTTCATCATGGATTAAACCTAACATATTTACATCTAAATGTTCTTCTTTAAACATTTTAAAAGCATTAACAACAGCAGTCTTAACTGTAATTGCTTCAAATGCTTGTAATAAATAGTTAAGTAATTTAAATGATGACTCAGCATAAACTTTACGTCCGTCTAATGCTGGTACAAAACCTAAACCTGATTTGTTTTGTGTTTGATAAAAGAATTTATTTAATCTTAAATTTAATTCCTTTAGCCCTGGAAAGGCTGTATAAAGTTTAGCTTTTACTTCTTTACCTTTCTCCATATCCTCTATTCCAGTAACCATTTTACCTAACTTAGCAAACCCTGCTCCAAAAATTGTAGCATACAATAGGCTCTTGGCTAACTGTCTAGGAACACCAACAATATCAGCAGTCCTTGTATGAATATCCCCATTTAAAACATGTTCATTTATTTCTTTACTATTTAAATAATGACACAATGCTCTAATTTGGTTACCAGCACTATCACACCCCACCATAACCTTGTTAGTATCAGCTACAAATAATTCTCTTAACTCTTTTCCAAAGAAAGAATTACTATTAGGTACGTTAACCACCTTAGAATGTCTTTGTCTATAGGTAGGTGTACCAATGTTAAAAGATTCTACATATACTCTATTATCATTTGCTTCAGCTAACTCAATCCAACCTTTAAGTACAGAATGTCTTGACCTTAAACTATAATAATGTAATATTTCTTTACCTGCATCACCTTTAATTGTATGGATACTATCCTCTGTTATTTTTGGTTCACCTTTTGGTGTATATTGACTTGGTTCCCAGCCATTATCTAATAGCATACCTCTAACCTGATCCATATTACCTAAGTCTGCTTCAACCATATTAAATCTTTGAAAGGTTTTCTTAGCATCCCATTTATCAGTATCTTCTTGTTTGATCTCAGTACCTAAAAATTGACTTAACATTCTAGCACTAACAGAACTAAACCTACCATCTTGAATATATTTAGCTGTCTTAGGCTCCTTATCAATTAATATTTTTCTAGGCTTTAATGTAGGGTTTATCTTATCTTCGATAATCTTCATCTCGGCAGTTAAATAAACATAATGCTTTTTAGCTAAGGCTGTATCAAACTTCCATTTATACTTAACTTGATCTGAACATAGGTCCGCAATGGCATGTTCTGTAATTAAAGCATTTTTAAATGTAGGTCTATTTTTAATTAAATGTTGTGCTTCATTAGTAACATATTTATAAACCTTATGATTCAAATTAACATCTTGGATTGCATAAGTTTTCATCTCCGGACTATATTTTAAGAAATCAGGCGACTCTCCCTTAGCATCTCCTAATATAACTCCAAAGTTTTTTAAACTATGTTTACCTTCTCTTCTAAAATTATTTAACTGACTAATAATCATAGTGTCTATCATTTTGATTGTAGCCGGTGGGCTCCAATTTAATAGTTTATGCATTACCACATTGTCATAGCCAATAATATTATGGCCAATTAAAACAGTGGCTCTATTTAAATAAGGTATTAACTCATTTAAAGGTTTACTATCTGCATCATAATCACTAAATGTAACAATTTCATCAGTGTCAATATTTTTAGTAACAACTAACCAAATAGTATCTACTGTATCTACTAAGCCGTTGGTCTCTATATCATATATTAATTTCATATTTTATCCTTAAAGTAATTAAAAGCTTTTGCATAAAGCATTTCTTGTGAACTATTATTTTTAAATACAATAGGTAATTCTATATGATCTAAAGCACGTTCAGATCTATGTCCATCACCATTATATCCTGGTCTTTTAACACCAACACAATAACCATAATTGTTAATCATTTCCAATTCATTTTCAAATCTTACATCTGGAATAACAATATTCTTTTTTGTGTTTTTAATTTTATTTTCTAATACTTTAACCCATATGTCTTTATTTAGATTATCTCTAAAAGCCATACCAATCTTTTGCATCATATCTCTTGGAGATAAATAAAACCATTCAGGTAATGATTCTTCTCTAAATTTTCTCTCACCACCATCACCTGATAATATTGCTTTATCTATATCAAATGTACTATGCACAATATCTTTAATTGGTTGTGCAAATGACATTTTTTCGAATCCAAAACTTGTTTGTAATATATTTGCTATTGTATCTTTTCCAGATCCTTTATATCCTGCTATACCTATAATCATATTTATTTCCCTTCTATACACATATGAGCTTGTATTTGTTTATTTTTGTAAGTATAATGACCCCATATTAGGCCATTACCTGGCTTATAATCTTTATTAAGTTTCCAAATAGATACTTTATATAAAGCATCAATACATGTTTCATCTATATTAACGTTAACATTTACTTTGTCAACTTGTCCTGTTGTAAACCATAATATTAATATAAATGTTTTCATTTAATGTATTCTTTCTACTTGTTTAATTTGATATAAATAGTTACAAGGATAGAATTTCTTAAAATCCTTATCTACTTTTGCTTCATCTAAAACTATTTCCATTTCATCATCTTCTAATTCTCTTAAATCTAAAATTATGCCTATTGTAATAATAGCTTCTATTTTATCAGTTTTATTATTCATTAAACCAACCTTTTTACCTTCTAATGGTAAACAATATTTTCTAATTTCTGATCTTTTTTCACCATTTAAAATAAGTTGTAAATATTTATCCTCAATATTAAATACATGAAAATCCACTTTATTTGTAGCCATAAATTCCTTTTATAATTAGCTGGGCTTTTACACCCAGCCAATAATTAATAACTAAATTACTTCAGTTTCAGTATCAATTGCAGCAAATTCTATTTTATCTACATTATTATACTCAACCATATCAGTAATTTGTAACGCTAACAGTTGTGTTGATATTCCAGATTTCCCCATATACGTGTAGGGCTTAAATTTAACCTGAACATTACCTTTTGATCCATTACCAATAGTACTGGTATCAAGAATAGGCTGGAGGCTTTTATCAACAACAGGTGGTGGAGAAGTATTTGATCTACCTTCTGCATCAGCGTAAATCTTTTTCTTTAATCCACAAGTATAAACTACACTACCTTCTTGTTCTACTGGTTTTACATTTAGACCAGCTTTTTTCCATGCCTCAGCTTGAACTTTATCTGCTGTTTTTACAGTAACTGAATACTGTGGTGAGGCTTTATCATATCCCATATCTGGATTTTTTGGATCCAGTTTTACCCAACTTAACTCAACTTGATTTAATAACATATTTAATCTCCTATTATTATGCTCTTCCTTGTTTATTATATTTCTTATAACTTCGTTTTTCGTCTTTATTTAAAGACTTTTTATGAACTCTTGGGCGTTTGTTTGAGCCCGATCGTTCCACAAAGCTTTTCTGTTTTTTTGCCATAGTTACATTCTCCATCACATGGACCACAATTTATACACAAACAGTTACAAGCAAATTGATCCGGATTTGTTGTATTTTTACATTCTTCACATTGATAGTTATCTCGCATTTTCCTCCTTTATTAATTAATCTGTTTATAAAGCTAATAACCACCAGGAGGATACTTGATGAATATTAGCTATAAAAACAGACCAATTTAGTTTCTCTGTAAGGCTTGGTAATAGGTATTATAGATATATTAATAGTATACTTATTAACTATATACTCATCTATCTATCTACTTATTAATCAAGGGCTCTTAAGGCTTAGTTTTTTTTTTTAGCCTTCTCTGTAAGGCTTGGTAATAGGAATTCCTATAACCCATGCTTACAGAAGGACCAGATTTCAAATCAATCACGACGAAAAACCAAATATATCCATTTTCTAGGGGATCCTAATATCTACAAAATATGTATACATTTATCGGCTTAGGTATATAAGGAAACTAATTGCTATTTAAACCATTATAAAGCTTTCTTTATAGTGCTTTTGTTGTATAAATATGGATAGTTAATTAAAAACAAATTTTTTATTTAGCTATTGGGTTACGGAATTTCTTCATTAATAGAAACTCCACCGGGCAAATACCAATAACATGGGGCTTTAACCTGGGGTCAGACACTGGCTAAAACTTTTAATAATTAAAATTAAGAGATTGGACGAGTAATTAGTCCCAGGAAGAGGCAGCGGTAACTTATAACGGCAAAACTTCCTAACTCCAATCAGCTAAATAATTCCTAATTTTTCTAAATAAAAGTCAATTACCAATTATGGCCATCTGAATTATCGGGTGGCTTTTATTAGTAATATAACGGAGGATAAATATGACTATAATATGTTCGATAAGTAATAAGGTAATAAATGGTTTACATACTACTACTTTTTCAGCTGCTAATTCAGTTGGAAATGCTAAATATAAAAATAGCAAAGGTACTTTTAAATATCATAAAGTAGTAGAACTATTTAGATCAAGATGGAGTATCCCAGTTAAATCATTAAGAGAATTTTCTCAAGATTATTTAAATGGTAAGAATACTTTATTAGATTATGTTCCTTTCAGAGGAAAATATAAAGTAGATATCCAAGCAATGAAAACTTATTTAGACTTTTTAGATAAGTAACATCATAAACCCTCATGGCCTAAAAAACCATTGAGGGTTTAGATGTGAACTAATAATAACGGAGGATAATAATATGGCTACTAAAATGTCGGTAAGAAAAGAATATTTAGAATATATAATAATTAGACCAACAAATGGTTTATCTTTAGACCAAATTGGTACTTTAATTCTTATGTGGTATGCAGATGATTATGATTATGAAGCTGGTAAAACTATTACAACAGATAATCTTGGTCCATTTTTTACTAAGAATAATACTTGGAATAAAATTATGTCTAAAGCAAAAGACATACTTTATGATGAAGGTATGAGTAGATTAGATTATGCTGCTGAAAATATTCCATCATATGAATTACAATTAACAAGAGTTAAAGAAAGATTACAAGCTTTTAATTCTTGGATTGGAACTAAAAAAGCAGATTTAAAATAATAACATAAACCCTCATGGCCTAAAAAACCATTGAGGGTTTAGGTGTGAACATTAGGAGGATAAATGAGAAGTAGAATATATAACCAAGAACAAATAGTTGGTTTTATAAAAGAGGCTTTGGAAGAGTTTACTCATATAATTGATAGTAAATATATTACAAAGTCAGAATTTACTAAGTTTAATAAATTCTTTAAAAATCTTTTAAGACAAACTAAAAAGAAAAAGAATCCTTACCATTATCCAAAATATAATGGAGAGGTTTCTAATGATGAGTTTTATTATACTTATCCAGCATTTCATACTTATGAAGATGCTAAATGTATAGGTAGACTTATTACTTTAAATACAGAAAACGTTCCTGATTTAGATTTAAAGGCAATTTATAAACAATTTCCTTTATTAATTGAAAATCATGAATTATTAATTAGTCTTAAACCTAATATTAAGCCAGGTAGAAGACCAAAGGATCTTGAAAAAGATTATGAAGCGGAAAGGATTAGAAAAGCCGCTTTAGAAAATAAAGCAACTTGTGGTATTTGTCACAATTACTGGGAATTAGTTGATATGGATAATAAAAAAGATATTATTGCAGATCATGGTTTCACTTTAGGTTATGGACAAAGAAATAATGTTTGTTTTGGAGCAAGGTTTAAGTCTTGGGAAAAATCACCTGAGTCTAAAATCCAATATGTTAAAGTAATGTTAAAGCCAACACTTAAGGAAGTTCTAGATTCATACCCTAGTTCAGCAACTGTTGATGCTTTAATTAAAATGATGGAAAGATATAAAGTTAATATGGATAATTATTATAAATTACCATCTGATGTTAGATATAAAACTGATAAACCTGAGTCTCCTGAGTATTTATTACCAGGTCAACAAATTGGTTATTCATTATCTAAGGTTAGAAATATTAACTTATCTTTAATAACTGAGGTATGGCATGGATACAAATCTAGATTAGAAAATGAAATAGCTAGATTTGAAAAACAAATAACGGAGTGGGTGTTAAAGCCTACTCCAAAAGAGGAGCAATATGAAAAAGCAAAACAATAAAGGCTTTACGTTAATTGAGCTTTTAGTTGTAGTTGCTATAATCGGGATACTGGCTGCAGTAGGAACTGTGGCCTATAACGGTTATACTTCTGCTGCTAAGAAATCAGTTGTAAAAAATAATCATGCTACTATAAATAAATTCATGAATGCTGAAATGACTATGTGTCTTATTGATAATAATAATAAGATAATGAAAATATCAGCAGATGAATATTTAGATTGTGAAGATGTTATAGGTCTAAATAGAAATAACGTTACTAAGCACATGGTAAAGTATGTTAGAGCTAATTATAAAAATGTTTTTAATAATAGTTCTATAGTAGCTAACACTGGTTGGATGCATAATTCATCTTGTGTAAGTCAAGGATCTCAAGAAAGTAATTATCATGAAGTTGGTACACATACTTTGGGATTGATGCAATATAGTGGGCAAGAGCCAACATTTATAATAGATTCTTGTCATACTGTTGGAGAAAAGCCGTTAAGAAATAAGACAATACTTAATAATTAATAATAGGAGAATGATATGTTTAGAGAATGGAAAATGACAAATGGCAGTGAAGAACCAAGGTTACTTGTACCAGATAGTGAGAATGAGAAACGTGAAGTTAAGAAAGTTAAGAAGATGTCACGTAAGAAGTTAGATAAGAGAATAGATCATGTTCAAGCAGGTTTGAAAGCAGATACTTTATGGGATGAAAGATCTATAAGTGAATGTACAGAACTATCAAATATGATTGGTGATCAGTTTGATGATGATACATTTAATGTTAAACAGGAGAAAGTATGTACAAGCCTGATATCGTCAAAATGTTAAATAAAAAGAAAGAGTTACCTCCACCACCACCTATTTTTAACAAAATGGAATTAATTGTTAGAATGAACTTAAAGTTGTTGGAGATAAAAGAAGGTTGTAATTTTATTACAGTAATTGATATAAAAAATCCTAGAAGGACTTGGATTACATATGAATATCATTTAGATGTAATATATAAAGTTGGTGATAAACAAATGACTATGTTACCAAATAATTATTATGATCAATCTAACTATCCTGTCTCATTTGAAGATCAATTGTGGCAAAGGCTAGTTAGGGTCAATCAGTCAATTAGTAAGGGGATATAATGGGAGAGAATGCTAAAATAACTATTATGGCTATTATTATAGTTATATTAGGTAATGGGTTAGCTAATTATGTATATTGGTAAACTCATAATAATTGTTGTTATTTTATTTATAGTTGCTAGCTGTATACCAGTTGGCAATTATAAATTTAATCCAGCATTAACTATAATAAAGATGTTTAATAAAAGTAATAATAATAATATAAAACAACTAGGAACGAGAGGATAAATATGACTATATTAAAAAGTAAAGTACTTCAAGATGGTATAACTGACAGGATTAGTTCTGCCAGTGATTTTAAATGGACAGGAGAAAATAGTTTTACTGTACCAAGTTTTGATATGCCAAAGGAATTTGGAATTGGATTAATAGTGGGTCCTTCAGGATCCGGTAAAAGTTCCATATTAAAAACATTAGGATTAAAAGAAGAGGAATATATTTGGAATCCTAATATGGCAGTAGCTAGTCATTTTAAATCATATGAAGAAGCTAGTGAAAAGTTATCAGCCGTTGCTTTAAATAGCATACCTGATCAACTTAAACCATATCAAACATTGTCTACCGGACAAAAGTTTAGAGCTCAAATGGCAATGGCTTTAAAAGATAATGCAGTGGTAGATGAATTTACTTCTGTAATTGATAGGAATGTTGCTAAGGCTTTATCTAATAGCATAAGAAAATATGTTGATAGAAAAGGTTTAAAGAGCATAGTATTAGTAGGGTGTCATTATGATGTAATTGAGTGGTTAAGACCGGATTGGATATTTGATACCAAGACTGGTACTTTAACTACAGAAAGGTTACTTCGCAGACCAGAGATCACTCTTCAAATTAGAAAAGCAGACAAAAGTTCTTGGAGCATATTTAAACAGCATCATTACTTAACGTCTGATTTACCTAATAATACACCACATGCATATTTATATTATTGGAATGAGCAATTAGTTGGTTATGGAAGCTTAAATGCTTTTCCACATCCTAAGCTAAGGGCTGCATATAATATAGGTAGGGTTGTAGTGCTACCAGACTTTCAGGGCTTAGGTATGGGTTATCCTATATTTAAAAACCTTGCTCAAATTGGTACACATAATTATAACCATACGACAGGTGGCTATGGAAGAGTAAAAGTAGTAACAGCAATTCCTGCATTATATAATAAACTTGATAAGGATCCTGATTGGGATTTTATTAAGGGTTCAGATGTAAGGAAGAAACATGTAGATACTGGGCGTAAGTTTGGTGGATATGATGCTGAGTACTATGCTAAACATGAGAAGAGAATAACTAAAGCATTTCATTATGTTGGTCAAAAAGGATTTGATATTAATAATCCTAATTTGGTAATTGATAATATTGCAGAAGTTAAAGCTTGGACATGTCCTAAGAACCAAAAGAAACATGAACTAACTGGTAATATAATAAAAGACTTTAGACCAGCAATTGTTGGACAATCTAAATATCAGTTATTAACCGAAGGAGAAGTATAAATGTTAGAAATACCAATATGGTTATTATTTGTGTTGGTTTTGTCAATTTTCCTCTTGTTTGTCTTTAATATGGAATTAACATATAGGATAAGCAAGGTGAAATATGATCAAGTACAAATAGGGTTAATAATATCGAATAGCTTTGAAAATATTACCAGAGATGTTCATGAAATAGATAAGGATATAGAGAATATATATGGTAAAGTCGAAAAGCTATCTAAAACTAGTCATTAATAATACTACAATTCATAAAGTAAATGCTTTACTTGATAAACAAAAAATGTTAATTAAGGGTAAAATACATTTACAAAAAGAAGTTAAGGAGTTAAATAAGCTGTTAGAGCAATATGAAGATAATATAATTAAGATAGAGAATAAACTAAATACATATAGGAGGAAAAATGTTGTTAGACCAATTAAACAAAGTAGAAACATTAGGACCGGTAGGAATAAAGCTAAGAACCCAGATGGAGATGTTATTTGATAAATTAGCTAATAAAAATGAAGGTAATAGAAAAGCAGATATTGTATCTTTAATTAATAATAATAAGATAGATTTTTCTATTGCTATACAATTATCACATAGCATGATTGCAACCGGTGTATCAGAAGGACAAAACTTAACTCAATTAGCTATGGCTATTGGAGATAGAGTATTAGCTTTTTATAATATAAATAAAAAAGCATCTGTATCTTTAAAATTAGGTGTAGGTATAATTAATTCATATAGCACTTTATATATGGTGGTTGTAAAATTAATTAATGAGTATTATCAGCATAATAGAGTTAAAACTGTTTATAAAGTTTATGCAGGTAAAAATAGAAATGACCTAAGGAAACTAGTTAAAGAGTTTGCTGAAAAGTCAGATCCTTATAAGCCATTATTTGATCAGGCTCCTAATTGGGAATTTGGTAAAGTAACAATTAGCAATGGAGAGCAAATTAACTTAATTAAAAACGTTAATAATGATGTATTATCACAAATTAATATAAATAATACACCCATTGTGCTTAATGCAGTAAATAAGAAACAAGCTATTGGCTATTATGTTAAGCCTGAACTATTTGATGTTTATAAATGGGCATTAAAAACCGGACAGGATTGTTTTGAACATAATAGTGTTAAAACAATATCTAAGGAAAGAGCCTTAGCTAAGAAAAGAGAGGCTGAGCAGATTTTATATGCTGCTAAGCCATATGTTGGACGGGTTTTTTACCAACAATACCAAGCTGATAATCGGGGTAGGCTATACCCTTTAAGTGCATACCTTAATGAACTTAACAGTGATAATGCTAAAGGTATGTTATCTTTTGCTATTGGAAAACCATTAGGAAACAATGGGTTAGGTGAATTATATCACCATATAGCAAATATGTACGGTGAAGATAAATTACCACATAATGACAAAGTTAAATTTATAGAAAAAGAATATTATAATTTTGTTAAGATGGGTAATGATCCATATAATGCTAAAGGTTGGATGGAGGCAGAAGAGCCTTTTCAATTTTTATCATCAATTATGGAGTTAGCTAAATTAGATAAACATTTTGTTAATGGTGGTAAATGTGAAGATTTTATATCTACTACTATTTGTTATAGAGATGGATCTAATAATGGGTTACAATGGCTATTTAGCCTTGCAAAGGATGATGAGCATGGTCATTTAGTTAATATTAAGCCAAGTATAAACAATAAGCCTGGAGATATGTACAGCCATGTGGCTTTGTCTGTTGTGGAGAAAATGAAAGAGGAAGCTAAAAAGGCTAATAGTATATCGCATGATTATTATAATTTATATTTTAAAGGCATAGAAAAGCTTAGGAATAGGTTTAGAAGTGCTGAATTAAATAATAGTAATAAATCAGAGTTATATAAAAAGCTAATAAGGTGGTATCAAAAAAGGTATAAATCTCAGTTAAAGCTAACTGATATTATATATTGGGATAAGGCTAAATTTACTGTTAAGGAATGGAGAAAAATAGTAAAAAGAAATGTTATGACTTATGGGTATTCTGCAACAAAGCAGGGTATGGGAAGTCAAATTATACAGGATACTAGGGATATTGATAATGTATATCTTAGTAATAAACAACATTCAGCGGCTAGGGCTTTGGGCGCTCTTGTTTATAATACAATTGAACAAGAATTTCCTATGGTGTCAGAAACCATGAAATTGTTTAAAGAAAACTGTGGTTTATATATGAGTAAAACTGGAAAGCAATATAGTCATAAAACATTGATTAGTAATTTTCCTTTTACACAAAAATATATAAAGTATAAAAATAGTACGGTAACAATTGTTGATGGTTTATATATCCAAAATGCAGATAAGACTTATAAATGGAATAATAGATTTGATGCAATAATAAAGTCAGAATTAGCTATATTAAATATTAGTAAAGCTAAGGCTGGAATTAGTCCTAATACTATTCATAATTTGGACTCGCTCCATTTAATGTTAGTAATAGATAAATTGGACTTTGATATAGTAAGTGCACATGATAGCTTTGGTTGCCATGCAGCTAATGTTGTTAATATGCAACAATGTATTAGAGAACAATTTAAATATATTATAGACCAGGATCCACTGGCTCATGTATTAAATGAGACAGGAAACTTGGTACCTATGATAAACCGAGGGGATTTAGATAGCAGTCAAATATTGCAATCTGAATTTGCTTTTGCTTAAAGGAGAAAAATGGATAACTATATATATAAGATGATAGAAAATATAGGAGATGGTATACAATGGGTGGCTGACTTTTTAGACACCTATAATAAAGAGGTTAAGTGGTTCGTAATTGGTATTGCTTGTGTTTTATTAATTCAATTTATTATATGAAAAGAGCCAATTTTACAATTGTCTTAAAGGATAATAATATTGAAAAAGCAATAAAAATAATGAAAACCAAGGCTACGAAGTTAAATTTGTTTAAAACATTAAGGGATAAACAATTTTATCAAAAGAAAAGTGAAATAAGGGTTCTTAAGGAAAAAGAAGGCCGCGTGAACCTATATAAAGCTAAAAAGAAGCGGGAAAATAACTTATAATTACGTAAGTGATTCCTATTACCAGGCCTTACAGAAATAAAAAAAAAAAAAAAAAACTAAGCCCATTGAGAGTAATCTAAGCCTTAGTGGGCTCTAGTCGATTAATAGATAGATATATAGATATATAAGATGTATATATAATAAGTCCTATTACCAGGTCTTACAGTACCCAGTGCGATATTCGTATTGGTGTTATAAAATTATAAATAGGAGATTATTATGGCTGGAAAGGGTGGAGCAAGACCTGGTGCCGGTAGACCACCAAAGTCTACGGTAGAGAAAAGTACCATAGATAAGTCTTCTATAGACAAATTAAGAAAATTAGGTATTGACCCTATAGCAATATTAGTTAAGGAACTAAGTAAGCTTAAGGGTAAAGATGATTTTCGATCACAAAATTTAAGAGTTCGTATAGCTGAGAAACTCATTGAGTACAGTTATGCAAAACAACCCGTTGGCAGTGCTACATTGGAAGCAAGTAATATACCTATATTAACAATAGTCCAAAAAGCACCTATACCAAACGAGGTTAAGGTAGTAGGACCTACCATAGAATTAGAGAATAGCGAAGCTGTAACAATAACCCAAGAGATCAAATGATAAGACCGAAACGCATGGAGATCATGTATAAGGTTTACGTCACGTATTATACCGACGGAACTTATTATATTGGGTTTACCTCTAAAACAGGTACAGCATTAGCTAGTTATTTCGGCAGTAATACTGTACGAGATAAATTGGTAAGTCATAAAGAAATTGTTTGGACCTCACCGTCTAAAGCAACAGCTAAACTTTTTGAGCTTCTTTTACAATTATCCAGAATGGATTCCTTGCAATGCGTGAACAAGATGTTAAATGTGCGAGTCAGGAAAGATCACTTAAAAGGCTTACCAAAATACAAACTAGAATTTGAAGAAAATAAATTTAACTTAAAGGATTAATTATGTGGAAGAAATATGGATATTAATAAATTAAGAGAACAATTAAAAATTGATGAAGGTGTTAAATATGAAGTGTATGATGACCATTTAGGTTATAAGACATTGGGTATTGGACATCTAGTTAAAGCTACTGATGAAGAATATGGTGCCCCTGTTGGGACCCCTGTTTCAGAGGAAAGGGTTAATGCTATATTCGAAGCTGATGTTGTAACATATATAAGTGAGGCTAAAACGGTATTTGGGTTTTTAGAAAACATGCCAAGTGAAGCTCAACAAGTAATTGTTAATATGTGTTTCAATATGGGTGCTCCTCGATTAAAACAATTTAAAAAGTTTATAACAGCAATGAACAATGAAGAGTGGAAAGTTGCTGCTGTAGAGATGCTAGATTCTAAATGGGCTAGTCAAGTTGGTGAAAGAGCCAATAGATTATCTGATAGGATAAAGTATTTAACTTGAAACACTAAACATTGGGAACATAATAACTTGTTTTCCGATTATTATATTAAGTATTTAAAATAAACATATGGATCATAAAATAGAACTATTCGACTTTCAACAGGAAGTTTTAATTGATCCTGCTAGGTTTAAGGTTATGGCTTCTGGCCGTAGGGTTGGTAAAAGTTATTTAGCCTGTGTTGCTTCATATAATCATTGTTTAGAACAACCTAATAGAAGAGCCATTGTCATTGGACCAACTGTATCAATGATTAGGGAATCTATTTGGACTACATTAAAAAGTTTGGTACACCCAGATCATATTGATGGACATCCAAGAGAAATGGATTTAGAAATAAGATTTATTAATGGTTCTAAAATTACCTTAAAAGGTTTTGATAGACCAGATAGTTTAAGGGGTATATCACCATCTCCTACATTTATTGTATTAGATGAATTTGCTTATATTAAACAAAATGCCTTTACTGAAGTTATATTACCTATGACCTCAGATCCACAAAGAAAGGCCTCTGTGTTTGTTATTAGCACACCCAAAGGTATAGTAAATGATTTTTATAAGCTATGGATAAGAGGGCAAGAAGATAAAACTGGTGTATGGAAGTCTTGGCAATTTACTGCTGAATCTGTACGACCAGATATGAAGGAAGAGTTAGACCTTGCAAGAGCAACCATGGATGAGAAAAGCTTTAACCAAGAATATTGTGCTACATTTAATAATACAGGAGATAGTGTATTTTATAACTTTGATCGTAATATTAATGTAAGCAATAATTTATTACCAATAGGTAAAGATGAACCTGTACATATAAGCATAGATTTTAACGTTAAAATAATGGCTGCTACTGTATGGTGTCATAGGGGTAACCAACTGCATGCCATGGACGAATTTTATGGTAATGCTGATACCTACCAATTGATAAGGTCTATTAAAGGTAGATATAAGAATAGGGATATATTGGTGTACCCAGATGCTTCCGGTAGAGCAATGAAGACAAGTGCTGCCACTGGTACCACAGACTTTAGTATCCTAAGGGATGCAGGGTTTAAGGTATTAGCAAGGAGTAAGCAACCACCTATTATTGATAGTGTTAATGCTGTTAATGCCATGCTTAAAGATGCTAATGGTAAGAGCAGGTTATACTTTAATAAGCACACCACAACAAGAACAATAGCCTCCATCGAGACAACCTCATGGAAGGAAGGCTTCACAACCGGTATGGACAATGCTATAATAGATAAGTCCAAAGGTGTTGAGCATTTTAGTGATGGGATAAGATATATAGTAGAAATGCTATACCCCATTGGTAAACACAGACCACAAATTATCCGTGATAGTTCTTGGTCATTTTAAGCCGTGCTTAAACAATCAAATATAATAATAAAGTCAATCAATGGTAGCCGTAATCAAATGGCACTGTTCCATTGGTGTTTAAGGCTTATATAATAATTTTGTCTCCGTAAGCCTATCTCGCGGTCCGAACTATTCAACATTACAAGCCCAGAGCCCAGTAAATACTATGTTTACTAAGGTTAGGGCAGCTGTACGTACCGTACGCTTTCAATTGTAATAGAACTGACTGTTTGCAGAGAGGGACCTTCAGGGCTTTAGGCTCTGGGCGTAAAATAAACATAGCGGTACCCCCTCTGGCGGGGCTGCTGGGGTGACCAGTCGCACATAGACGGATCCTAATATGTTTCCATCGGTGTACGGCCAAATTCAAAATTATTTTAATTAAATTAACGAGCCAAGTGTCTTGGTTCATCTTAATGTTTAGGAAACACATAAATGACAATCAAATATAAAAACAGTTCAATAGTTAAATCTACTGCAACTCAAAAAGGACCAGGATATCCAAACGATGAATATCTAAGTCAAGTAAACGAATGGAAACGTAACAGAGCAGTTATTCAAGGACCATCATATACTAAAGATTATGACCAAAGCCCATCAGTAGACAATCTACTTTTGCCTTTTAACCCGACAATGACTCAAACTCAATACGATTT
>Ga0307994_1000917_pt1 | contig 18875 bp, 19 predicted proteins | sample EllFjometagen261_FD_203171 | JGI IMG/M metagenome (GOLD analysis project Ga0307994, IMG submission 203171) | Marine microbial communities from Ellis Fjord, Antarctic Ocean - #261 | ecosystem: Environmental > Aquatic > Marine > Unclassified | place: Southern Ocean | collected 2014-11-02 | reverse complement strand
GTAGAAGGTATTCCAACCTTTCAAGGCGGTAAAGTCACTCGATTAAATGAATGGATGAAACGTGAAAATGAAACATTAGAGGGCAGTTATTTTTATTCAGATTCTCATAACGACCTGCCGCTGTTAGAGTTGGTTGACCACCCTATCGTGGTAGATGGCGATGAAAAATTAACCGCTGCCGCCAAACAAAACAACTGGCCAATTATGAGTCTTCGTTAACACCAAAACCGGCTTGCATATTTAACCTTCAAGGTTCAGTGCAAGTTTTTCAAACACCGCAATTAAAGTGCCTCTGGGGTGATTCGAACTAACTTACTGCGTTTATCAATGGGGTTATCCACCCTACTAATATAGTTTCTGTCTTCCAGTTTTTTTAAAAGCTTCGTCATTCCCCCAGATGAAAACACCAAGCTTTCATAAAGATTGATCGGTGCAACCGCATCTAATCTCACTTTTTAAACGACCTTGAACTTCATCACGTAGAAACGCATGGTGCATATCGTAAAAATGTGCCTACAAACCTAACTCGATTTTATTCCTTATTCCTGAATTAGGCCCAAGACCGTTGCTAGATCATATGGCTGCAATTGTTTTTTAAAATTGATCGCTAACTGTTGCTTGGCTTGCAGTAAGTTAAGCCCCTGCCCCTTAAGAGAAAATTGGTTGCCACCTACACTCTGACTTGCTTCGGTCGTTTTGAGTTCGACCATCTCTCTTAGAATCGTAAACTCATAAGCCTTGTTTTCTTTCAAACGAGTGACTACTTCAATAACATTGGTTGCCTCTTGTGTACTGTCCGTAATTCTAAAACCGGCTTGCAGTAGCTTGTCACTGAGCGCTTTTTGAACATACTGAGCCTCAGGCTGGTAATCAATATAAAAAACCGTCTGCTGCTGTGATTGAGTTAAATTAGCCATGACGTCAGCTGGATAGCGTTGATAGCCCTGGTACTTTTTAAGGTACTTAACGTTTTTTAACGTTAACAGCGCTGAAAGGTTATTTTTAAATGTTTCTAAGCCTTGTTGTTGCTCTGCATAAAACTGGAAGTGACTGAACCCTGTTCGGTTAGAAAGACCTTTTTTTGCAACGCCATACTCTGCAATCTGTTGATCCAGTGTTTGTTGTAATGAGTTGCTTAACAGTAATTTGTTTGAGCTGACCAACACTAAAAACTGCTGATAGCCACGCTGTACCAGTTCAACAACCTTATATTGATTCAAGGTGATTTTATGAATGGTCGACTCAATACTTTGTTGATTAACCTCTTCGTCATAACGATAGGCTAAAGTGTATTGTGTTTTAACCAATGTTGAACTGGCCTGAATCTCGGTTCCCAATTTTCCAGCAAGGTTGCTGAGAGCAGACTCAATCGCCTCTGCTTTGGTTTTGCCATCACCAACGCCATACAAGGATTCTGTATTATCCTGTGATGGAGCGATAAACCACTCTGGAATCGGTTCAACCTTCTTCACTTCTTGCTTGGTTTGTTGGCACCCTGTCATCAATATGAATGTGGTCAATCCAAAACCAACAAGCAGCGCTTTAAAGAAACCTGGCACGCTCTTTTTACTATCGTTCAATTTCAGTCATAGCCTGTTGATGTTTCAAAATAGCCCGTTCAATTCTGACCAGCGCTTGATTAATCTCTTCGACCGGTGTCTGCTGGAGTTGGTCAGATAATAAATAAAGCCTTCTGGCTTCTTGATACTCACCTTGCGCTTCTTTAACAACTCCGAGATTGTAGGTTGCGGTGTACGAAAGTGACTGAGTATCAAATACAAGTTGACTAAAGAGGGTTTCGGCTCGATCTAAACGTCCAGACTCTACAAATTCAATCCCACTCTCTAGTGTTTTTTCTTGAAGGTTGCTATACCGGATATCCGGATCATCTAAGAGTGTGATGTTTTTATATACGTAGCTAGGGGAAATTTTATTTACAAACTCGCTAGCAATACTGTTTGCAAACGACCGCCAAGTCTCTGTCGTTGAGGGCAACGTACTATCTCTGTCAGAACAACGCTCCCAACTGTCAGAACGGCTCAGATTATCACTGTATATAACCTTAGAGGATTCAACTTCCACCATTTGAATATTCGCACTTAATGTAATGGTTCGCCGCTTACAAAGTACATGGTAATATCTAAGCTCTTTACATTTCTTATCTATGCATTCACTTCTTTTTTGGCGGAAACGGTTATCTTGATAGGTTTTGGAAATAACCTCTCCACTCACAAAGGCCTGTGCCCCAACCAGTTCTCCAAGTTGTACGGATTTTTTTTCGTCTGTGAGCCCTGAATACTGAAGTTTCTGTTCATTAAGCAGTTGTTGAATGTTTGTTCGGTTAAGCACGGTAAAGTAGGGTTTGCCACCCAAAGTCGTTTGGCTTAACTTAGATTCTATATTGCCCGTTAGACCAACGGAATCATCCTTAAAAGTATTGACGGAAATCTGTTTCAAATTGGCGGCTTGTGAGATTTCAGCAGGCTCTAAATATTGAATGTTCGTGGTGGTAGAACACGCCGACATTAAGGCTGTCATTGAAAAGAGTGCAATCATTTTTAAATACATAAAGTACTTATATTCAAGTTATTCTAAATTACGTCATGATGAAATTTAAACGTGGAAAGTACCGTTGCGGTCCGGTCTTGGCCACTATCATAGTTAGTTTTAGTAGTGAATAATTAATTTTAACTATAAACTCATTCTATCTTCATGATACTTGGGATTCGAGTTGAGGTATATTATCACCTGAATTACTTAACAACACAGGTCTTAGCAAATGGATTTTAACCACAAACGTTTATTACTTACTTTTTTAGCCACCGCCGCATTTGGTGGATTAACGGCATGTTCAAGCACACCTTCTGCCACCGATATCGCTGAAGAGCAAGCAGAAGTTGAAGAGATTAGAGCAGAAGCACAGAAGGAACAAGATAAGCGTAACCAGGCCTTGATGCAAAAAGAGATGGAGTCGTTACCTTCATGGGTAATTGAACCCCCTAAAGCAGACAGCACTGGATTTTATGGCGTTGGTTTATCTTCTGATTCAGACTTGCTCAATGCAATGAGAAAAGCAAAACTGCAAGCGGCCTATGAATTAGCCCAAACAATGAAATCTGAATTATCGGGTGAAGATACAATGACGGGGTCTGGTGAAGGTGAATATCGTTATGTTATCAATAACTTTGTTGATAAGGTCAATCTATCAGGCGCTGAATTAGTCAAACAGGTCGTTGATCCTGTTGATGGAAAATACAAAGCGTATGTATTGATGAAATATCCATACAGTCAATTTAACCAGGTATTAAAAGATCAAAAAACCAATGTTGCAGAAATGAAAACACTGGATGAAGCTTATCAACGTCTGATGAATAAAGTTGCAGACTAGTTTTGATTATCGACAGCTTAACTTGATGTTTAGCCCATTTTTATTCTGAACAGGCCTGGTCAGTTTATTTTAAGGTTCAATAAACCAAAAAAACCACATATATCTTTCAATATATGCGGTTTTTTTATAACTAAAATTAATTGAGATATCTAAATTAGATTCCCATCTCTTCTTTAATTTGGTCTACCCACTCGTCGATACGACCAGCAGTTAGCTCAGGCTGCTGATCTTCGTCAATGCCTAAACCTACAAAAAACTCTTCATCTTCTGTGACGGCTTTTGATTCATCAAACTCAAACCCGTCGGTTGACGTATATCCTGCAGGTATTGCACCGTTTTCTACGGCAATGTCATGCATCATGCCCATTGCATCTAAGAAATACTCAGAGTAATCGGCTTGGTCACCTAACCCAAAACACGCAACGGTTTTGCCTGTAAAGTCGATGCCTTTAAAGTCTTCCCAAAAATCATCCCAACTGCTTTGCAATTCACCGTAATACCAAGTTGGATGACCTAGGAGAATTTTATCGTACTTAGCAAAATCTTCGACACTGGCCGTGGCAATATCATGGACTTCAACGAGATCCGCACCAATTTTATCTTTAATCATATCTGCAACACGTTCTGTATTACCGGTATCTGTTCCGTAGAATAGGCCAACTTTGCTCATGCTTATACCCTTTTGAAAATATCATAAAATTTTGTAAAATAAGATGGCTTAATAAAAGCTACCTTATATAAGTTATTAACTGTATCTTAGTTTAATAGAGCCTTTGGTTTAAAACAAACTCGTATTAAACGATTAAAATAATTGCTGAGGATAATAGCATACCCATTAAAATAGTAAATTCACTAATTTTTATAACGAACTATGAAAAAAACTAATTCAATAGACTGCTTTAAATGCAGGCACTTTTATATCACATGGGAAGCGAACCAGTCTCGAGGCTGTAAAGCGTTTGGTTTTAAAACACGTATGATGCCGAGCTTGGTGGTGTTTGAGACTTCGGGAGCGGAATGTTTAAAATATACCCCTAAAAAAGACGAAAATCCAAATGAATCTTCATCTAAGAAAAAGGGATGGATTGCTTAAACGGTTTAAAGGCAATTCGAGTTTTTATTACGCTTTGTTTTCTAGCAATCGGTTTAACGCCGACCACTGAAAGAACTCCCCAGGATCGGTCTTGCGCCCTGGTGCAATATCACAATGTCCCACCACATGCTTCTCATGCAAAGAGGGATAAGCGTTCCACAACCCTTTAACCAATAAAGACAGCGTTTGATATTGTTCAGCGCTGTAACAGGTGTCATCAGTGCCTTCTAATTCAATGCCAATTGAAAAATCATTACACCCTTCTCGTCCTTGAAACTCAGATAACCCAGCATGCCATGCTCGCTCGTGAAACGGGACATACTGAATTAAACTGCCATCTCTTCGAATAAGCGCATGAGCAGAAACCTTTAGATTTTTAATTTTTTCAAAATACGGATCTTCTTCAGGATCGAGTTGATTGGTAAACAATTGCGTAATCGCCTCCCCTCCAAACTGGTTAGGTGGCAGGCTGATGCCATGCACCACAATCAATTGGGGTTGGGTGTCGTCTGGGCGACGGTCTGAATTTGGACTTTTTATAAAATGCGCTTGCTGGCATAAACCTGATTTTGCATTAACTTGAAATGGCGTCACAAAAGTTCTCAATATATTTGTTTAAATTACTCAGTTTGTGGAAGTGCATTATTACGATTATTAAATCAATAAGCTATAATAACCGACATTTCTACCCCTTTGAACACTTGATGAACAAAGGTTTTCGCTATGTTAGTCCTAAAACAGGAAGCCGTATAAATGAATTATTTTGAAACCTTAGTTAATTCGGTAAAGACGGCTTTGGCTGAAGATATTCAAACAGGCGATTTAACCGCTGGGTTAATACCAGAAGCCAATCAAGCGACGGCCACCATAATCTGCCGGGAAGTGGCGGTAATTTGTGGCAGACCTTGGTTTGATGAAGTATTTAAACAAGTTGACCCAGACATTGAAATTAACTGGCACGTTTCTGAAGGGCAACGCGTGTCTGAGAACGCACTGCTATGTTCGGTAAAAGGCTCGGCTAAACACATTTTGACCGCTGAAAGAACCGCGTTGAATTTTTTACAAACCCTATCTGCAACCGCCACCGTAACCTCAGAGTACATAAGCCAACTTGGTAAAACAAAAACCAAATTACTCGACACCCGTAAAACGCTACCCAACTTAAGAATGGCTCAAAAATATGCCGTTAAATGTGGTGGCGGAACCAATCATCGCATTGGACTCTTTGACGCTATTTTAATAAAAGAGAACCACATTATGGCCGCCGGGGGCATCGCAGAAGCGGTGGCAACGGCTAAAAGCCAACACCCAACCATTACCGTAGAAGTGGAAACTGAAAACTTGGATGAAGTCATGCAAGCCGTCAATGCGGGTGCAGACATTATTATGCTTGATAACTTTACAACCGAAAACATGATTAATGCCGTTCAACAGGTCAATGGAAGAGTAAAACTCGAAGTATCTGGCAACGTTGAAATCCAACACCTAGCTGAACTAGCCAAGACAGGCGTAGATTTTATCTCCACGGGTTCTATCACCAAACACATTAAAGCCATTGACCTTTCAATGCGTTTTGTCAGCCATTAGCGTCATAAAACAAATATTTAGACCCAATTACAACCTTAAATGCCTTATTGCAGCTTTTTAAGCCATTTAAGGCTTTGCAAACTGTTTTCAATGTTTTAGAGTTACTTAACTCACCTAATTTATACTTAATTAGACAGATTTGATACCGATCAAACTGGCTAACGCTCTTTGCCATTGAGGTTACCGTGCACGAACACCTGCTATTACAAGTCGTTTTACTTTTAGGCCTCGCGGTTATTATTGTTTCAATATCTCGACGCCTGCATTTCCCCCCTATTCTTAGCTACATCATCGTTGGTATTATCGTTGGCCCTTATGGTCTTGGGTTTATTGACACAGAAGAGAATATTACTCTGCTGGCTGAGCTCGGCATTGTGTTCTTACTGTTCTCAATTGGCTTAGAGTTTTCACTCTCTCAAATGATGGCGATGCGTAAACTGGTGTTTGGTTTAGGCAGTGCCCAAGTAGCCATAACCTTTGCGGTTACCTATGGCTTGAGCAGTTTAATGGGATTGGACTCCACCACATCTATCGTAATCGCATCGGCTTTTTCTCTGTCTTCGACAGCCATCGTTATTAAACAGCTTACAGAGCAATCTGAGATCCAATCTCGCCATGGACGTTCCACCGTGGGCATCTTAATTTTTCAAGATATCATGGCGATTCCTTTGTTAATTCTTATTCCTGCCTTAGCCTTAAGTGGCAATGGCGGGGATGCCCTTTCTACCTCTTTAGGAATCGCTTTTTTAAAAGGTATTCTAATTGTTGTCGTCATGCACTATGTGGGTCGTTATCTACTGCGCCCACTGTTCCATGAGGTCGCTTCGGCCAAATCGTCAGAACTGTTTACCTTAACGGTTTTACTGGTGGCCTTAAGTGCCGCGGCGCTGACAGAAGAAATGGGCTTATCGATGACGCTAGGCGCGTTTTTAGCGGGTATGATGCTAGGTGAAACGGAATATCGCCATCAAATTGAATCCGACATTCGTCCTTTCCAAGACATTCTATTAGGCCTGTTCTTTGTCACCGTTGGAATGCTCATCTCATTAGAAATTCTAGTGACCTATTTTTGGACAGTGGTGGCCATTACCTTGTCTATTATTGTGATTAAATTCAGCATTATTTATGGGGTCACGCTATTGTTTAAAAAAGACGGCGGTGTGGCTACCCGAACCGCTCTATCATTGGCTCAAGTCGGTGAATTCGGATTGGTACTGATGACGCTTGCTTTTACCTATGATTTGCTTCCTGATAAAGAAGGAAACATTCTGTTAACCGCTGCGGTTATGAGTATGGCTATCGCCCCGTTTATTGTGAAATTTAACGGTAAGATTGCTAAAGCCATTCATAAAAACAGTTACAGCAAAGGCCACGAAGACATTGAACAAACCATCACGGATGATAATGCTTACGTATCAGACCACGTAATTTTATGCGGTTTTGGCCGTGTCGGACAAACGGTTGGACGCTTTTTACATAAAGCCAATAAACCGTTTATTGCCTTAGATATGGACCCTATGCGCGTCACAGAAGCGCACAATGCCGGCGAACGCGTTTACTATGGCGATGCCGCTAAAGAGACGGTTTTAAATGCGGCCTCTTTAGGTAAAGCCAAAGCCGTCATCATTACCTTTAGTGACTTTCACTCTTCGATTAAAATTCTAAAAAATATTCGTCGTTTAGATAAAGACATCCCCATTTTAGTTAGAACCATGGATGACTCACACTTAAACGAAATGACCGATGCAGGCGCTACCGAGGTAGTTCCTGATACCTTTGAATCAAGCATTATGCTTTCGTCTCATTTACTGCTAATGATTGGTGAACCCCCACATAAGGTGCTTAGAGAAACCCGTGAAGTCAGAAAAAACCGCTATAAAATGTTAGAAAACTTATACCCGGGTCAAGATGACAATCCGTTGCAAGAACATAATATTATGAACGGTATTATTCACAGCGTATTAATTGAAGAAGAAGCGTATGCCGTCGGCAAACCGCTTAAATCGATTCCGTTTTCAGATTATAAAATTAAAGTGGATGCCATCGCGCGAGGGCACATACGAGGTGAAAACCCAGATAAAGATACGGTTATAAGAATCAGTGACCGTGTGGTAATTTCTGGCTTGCCAGAAGACATTGAACGGATGGAAAACTTTTTAAATACCGGTAAATAGGATCTTTAAAGAGAGCCATTAAAGAAACCTAACTTGTTACATTATTGAACTTGATTGAACTTGATTAAGATTTTAAACGCCAAAAAAAAAGGCTACAACTTGCTTGTTGGAGCCTCTTTTTTTTATTGAAAAATACGATCATAGTACGCTTTAAATTTTAAGTACCGATACGTCACTTAATCGTTTTTACATAGGCCTTTTAATACTAAATCGGTATAACTCACTACGCCAACAATCTCGCCGTTATCCACCACCAGCATTCTTGTCAGGCCAACATTATTAAACAACCTTGCACAATAGCGAATATCCATCCCTGAATGAACCGATAAAGCCGGCTTAGTCATGATTTCATAGACATTGACGCGTTCTGGCGCACGATTCTTGGCGAGCACTTCTTTAGCCACATCACTGATGAGTACCACACCGTACTCGTCGTGTTCATCACGTTTATTTACCACCAACATTTTTGTTTCTTGATGGCGCATCGTCATCAGCGCACTTTCCACTGTGGTCATACCATCAACGCAATCAAAATTGGTTTTCATGACCTCGTTAACCAACGTTCTTGATGTACTCATAACGCCTCCTTAACCTTGCCAGTCAACGAAGCCATTTGGTGCTGAACCCCAACCGCATCTTCTACGTCAATCTGAATGGCGATACCTGACCCGGGTGATTTTGAAAACTCGCCCTCACGCTCTATGTTTTCAAGAATTGTGCGACTCAGATGCTCTTCAACTAAAAAAAGTAATACATCTCGTTGTGTCTCTAAACTAAGACCTAAAAAGGTTTTAGGCAATTCTAAGCCTTCTCCACGCGCATGATTAATAACCGTGGCGCCAGTGGCACCGGCCTCACGAGCGGCTTTCATAACCTGTTCAGTTTTACTGTCTTCTACAAACGCAATAATTAATTTAAAACGCATCATTTCTCTCCTGATGTTGAATTTGTTTGCTTTTGAGGTTTGGGAATGGGGTTGGTACTCGAATCCGATTCATCACTGACACTTTCCTGGTCATCAGGTCGATTTTGAGCGTAACGTCTTTGAGCTTTAAGTGAACGATATTCGGCTATTTGTGCATAAGCCATGACCGACATAATGGGGAAAAGGCTGGCAAACGCAATCAAACCAAAACCATCAATTAACGCACTGCGTCCGGGTACCGTTTCCGCCAGACCAAGCCCCAAAGCCGCCACTAAGGGAACCGTAACGGTTGAAGTAGTGACGCCACCTGAATCATAGGCTAAAGGCACAATCATTTTAGGCGCGTAAAAGGTCTGTATAACCACGATAATATAACCGAAAATAATAAACCAGTGAATCGGATAACCGGTAACGATTCTAAAGGTGCCTAGAGAGATACCAATCGCCACACCTAACGCCACCGCCAGACGTAAGCCCCAAGTGCCAATCGCCCCACCAGAAACCTCTTTGGCTTTAATGGCTACCGCTAACAACGAGGGTTCAGCTATCGTGGTACTAAACCCAATGGCAAAAGCAAAGATATAGACCCAATAGTAGTCTTGCCAATTAAAGGTGAAGTTACTGGCCATTTCATGACCAAATATAAAACTGGGATCGGTTAACTGTGCAGCCATCAATCGACCAATCGGAAACAAGGTTTGCTCTAACCCTTGTAAGAAAAAAGCCAACCCAATCAAAACAAAGAAAAAACCGGTTGCGACCCGCTTAACATTCGGAATTTTTTTACGAATTACAAATAGCTGAAACCCGACTAAGATAACCAGAATAGGAATGACATCATCAATCGTGTGAGACAAGATTTCGATAAAGCGATCGATATAGGCAACAAATTCAACAATAAACGCCCCCATTAGATAGCCATCCCGTAAATCATCACAAAAATCATCGGGGTTAATGAGGCAAAGGCAATCAGACCAAATCCGTCAATCATCGGATTACGTCCTTTAATGGATGAGGCTAATCCTACGCCTAATGCGGTTACCAAAGGTACGGTAATGGTTGAGGTGGTAACCCCCCCCGAGTCATAGGCAATGCCGATAATCTCTTCAGGCGCAAAACCGGTGATAATCACCACCAATATATAGCCGCCAATAATAAACCAGTGAATGGGCCAACCTTTTAGAATTCTGAATACGCCCAACACAATCGCAAACCCGACTGATAATGCCACCGTTAGACGCAAACCATCGGCATACTCTTTCATAGCCACGGTGGTATTAGTGATGGCTCCAGCCGTTGCGGCGACTTTAGAAGCCTCTGCCGAGACCGCAATGAGTGCAGGTTCGGCAATGGTTGTTCCAAACCCTAACGCAAAGGAAAACAGCAAAAGCCAAACAACCGAGCCTTTTTTGGCAAAGTCATACGCCATGCTTTCACCAATGGGAAACAAACCCATCTCAAGCCCATAGATAAAAAAGGTAAGCCCTAATACAACAAAAAAGGTACCGATCAATAAATCAAGAATATTAGGAAGGGGTTGTTGCAATACCGCAATTTGAAAAAAAGCAATCACCAAAATAATGGGCATTAAGTCTCTTAATGAGCCTAACATGGAGGTAAATAGTGCGGAAAATGGGTTTTTCATAAAACGAGAGGAGTAACCCTAAACATAGTGAGTGGTAATACACTTATTATTACATGGTTTTATAGGTCGTAAAAATTAATCTTCAATCCAGATAAGGCTTGCCATGCGGCCTGTTGCCCCGTCACGACGATAAGAGTAAAAACGCTCTGAATCGGCGTATGAGCAAAGCTCACTGTCGTAAATATGCGTCAGACCTATTTTTTTTAATTCCAGTTTGAGCAGGCCTGCTATGTCTGCAAAATACTTGCCCTCGGTTATGGGCATTTGTTTTTTAAAAAAGCGTTGATTGTTCGGGATTTTAGCGCAAAACATCTCATAGACATCTAAGCCCACTTCAAAGTGAGCTTGCCGAATACAGGGTCCAATCCATACTAATAAATTTTGAGGCTGTTCAGGCAAGGCTTGAATGGTTTTACTCACAATACCATCTGCAAGCCCTTTCCAACCGGCATGAATGGCACACACCAAACTGCCTTCTAAATTCGTGATTAAAAGCGGAATACAATCGGCCGTCATCACCAGTGCCACGTGGTTAGTTTGGGTACTCCACGACGCATCCGCAATAACCGGTTGCCAATTTTGAGCACTTAGATTATCTAAACAGACGGCTTCAACGGTATGTTGCTGATCTAACCAAAAAGGTGAATTAACTAAGCAGGCCTGCTCAGTAAGTATTTGGCGATTTTGTTGAACCGCCAAAGGATTATCGCCAACATGCGTCGCGACATTAAAATAATCATAAGGCGGGTTGCTCTGGCCTTTTACATTGTCACCGGCATTCCCACTTAAGCGGGTGGTGCATAACGCTCTGATATTAATTGGCGCAGGCCACTCGGGTTTAATAAACAATCTTAGCAGGCCTGCTTAAAAGGGTTATTCAGGAATGTCTTCATCGGTGACCCATTCCACTTCTACGCCATAATCGTAATCAAAGTCATCATAGCCATAACTCATGGCTTCAAACTCTTCCATGTCATCACGTAAGGCATCAATTAAATCGACCATATCGTCCGGCATTGGGGCTTTCCACTTCATAACTTTGCCAGTCATAGGATGCGTCAAACTTAAAGCGCCGGCGTGAAGTGCTTGGCGTTTAAATCCACGAAGCACGTCCACAATTTCATCAATCATTTTTTTAGGTATGCGCAAACGTTCGCCGTACGTTGGGTCGCCAATTAACGGAAAACCAAGATAAGCCATATGCACACGAATTTGATGAGTGCGACCCGTTTCTAACTTTACACGAACACGACTGTGCTCACGAAAATGCTCAAGTACCCGATAATGACTGACCGCTTCTTTACCACCCATAACGCGTACGGCCATTTTTTTGCGGTCTTTGTTACTGCGACCAATGGGTTTATCAATGGTGCCACCGGCTTTCATTTTACCCACCACAACGGCATCATAAATGCGCTCAACATCGTGTTTTTGCAACTGGCTCACCAAACTGGTTTGCGCAGGTACGGTTTTAGCCACAACCATTAAGCCCGAGGTATCTTTGTCTAAGCGATGCACAATTCCGGCACGCGGCACTTCACGGAGTGAATCATTATGAAATAACAGCGCATTTAACAAGGTGCCGTCAGGGTTACCTGCGCCAGGATGCACCACCAGGCCTGCTGGTTTGTTGATAATCATAATAGAATCGTCTTCATAGACAATATTAAGGGGGATTTCTTGCGCCACCAAACTGGCATCTTCTTCAATTTCAGCAACCAATTGAACGGTTTCCCCTCCCATAACTGGCATACGAGGTTTTTGCCACACTTCGCCATCCAAAGAGACATTACCGTCCTTAATCCATTGTTGAATTCTATTTCGTGAATAATCGGAAAATAATATGGAAACCACGACGTCTAATCGTTGCCCCATGCTTGAATCAGGAATTTCTGCCGTTAATGTTTGAATACTCAATGGGTCGCCTTAAAAACTTTAAATAATGAGGCCTTAGTAACAAACAAGGCCTGAATAAAACTGTGATACAATTTGGAACTTAATTAATTTGTGTATTGTACCTAAGAAACATGAAAAAATCGCTGTTATCCATCGCCCTTGCCTCGACCCTTCTAATGCAGGGTTGTTCTAATTTAATCTTCACTGAAAAGCCTGATTCTGAAAAGTTGGTTGAGGAGTTTTACGCCACGGCTATGGAAGCTTTTGAAGCCAAGCAGTGGGATACGGCGATTACAAATTATGAAAAACTCAAAGCCTATTACCCCTATGGTAACCACGCGGAACAAAGTTATTTAGAGCTGGCTTACGCCTACTATAAATACGATGAGCCTGAGTCTGCAATTCGTGAATTAGAAGACTTCATTAAACTCTATCCAAAACACAAAGAACTGCCTTACGCTTATTATTTAAAAGCCTTGGCTGCGGATTCGGTAACCACTAGCTGGTTAGATAGTTTTATTACCGATCCGGCTCAACGCGATATGAAATCTACCGCGCGTACCTTTAATGCCTACCAAGAGTTGTTTCAACGTTTTCCAGACAGCGCTTATACCCAAAAAGCACAAGAACGTTTAGTGATTATTCGTAATCGCATGGCGCGTCATGAACTCCAAGTGGCCGAGTTTTACTTCGACAAAAAAGCCTACTTAGCCAGTGCCAACCGATGCAGAGTGATTATTGAAGCGTACCCAAGATCAATTGTGAACATGCAAGCTCTGGAACTGATGAAACAAAATTATGCTTTATTAGGTATGACAGAGAACTACAACAACACACTGCAAGTCATCGAGTACAACCGTAATTTAGAAATCGAAGGGAAAGCAAACAGCGATGAGAAAAACACTTTCTGGTCTAAAATTACCAACACATTTGGTGATCTGTTTGAGTAGTTAAAACGCTCACATAGATAATTAAAAAGGCCGAATAACAACTGTTATTCGGCCTTTTTTGTATTTAATCTCTCGTTAATCTTTTAAATCCAACATTACCCAAAAACTTATTCAGAGTAACCACTGGTAATCGGATAACGACGATCTCGGCCAAATGCGCGATGGGTAATTTTAATTCCCGGAGAGCCTTGACGACGCTTGTACTCACTACGATCAATCATTCGCACCACCCGTCTCACTTCATCCAGTTCATAGCCCATTTCTGCAATTTGTTCTGGCGTGTGGTCAAACTTAACATACGCTTTAATAATGGCATCTAACTCATCATAATCAGGTAACGAATCTTGGTCTTTTTGATCGGGACGCAATTCTGCCGAAGGTGGACGCGTGATCACCCGCTCTGGAATGCATTCAGACAATCGGTTGCGATATTCAGCTAGACGATACACCAAGGTTTTTGGCACATCTTTTAGCGGTGAAAACCCACCGACCATATCACCGTACAAAGTTGAATATCCCACAGCCACTTCACTTTTATTGCTGGTTGCGAGCACCATTTTGCCGTTTTTATTCGAAAGCGCCATTAGTAACGTCCCGCGAATACGAGCTTGTAAATTTTCTTCGGTTACATCCGTATCTAAACCTGCAAAGTCCTCAGCTAAAGCGGCTTCAAACGCTTGGTACATTGATTCAATGGGTTTAACACTGTATTTAACGCCTAAGGTTTTAGCCTGTTCTGCGGCATCCTCAAGGCTAATTTGTGCGGTATAACGAAACGGCATCATCACCGCTTCAACCCTATCGGCTCCCAATGCATCCACCGCAACCGCTAAGGTTAAGGCTGAATCAATGCCGCCAGACAAACCTAGCAACACGCCAGGAAAATTATTTTTAGTTACGTAGTCACGCACACCTTGAATTAACGCTTTGTAAACCCGCGCTTCATCTTCGTAAAGCGGTGCTTGCTCACCGGGTAAAACCACAATTGAACCCGCTTGGCACATAATATTTACAGGCGTTAACGCAACTTCAAATTCTGGGGCTTGAACCATTACGTGACCATCGGCATTCATGGCAAACGAACCACCGTCAAACACTAACTCGTCTTGGCCACCCACTTGATTTACATATAGAATCGGTTTTTTAATCTCATCAATTCGGCGAGCTACCACATTCAAACGGTCTTGGTGTTTCTCTTGGGAAAACGGAGAAGCATTTAAGTTTAGTAACACATCCGCACCCGCTGTCACCGCTTGAGTAGAAGGCGTGATTTTCCAAATATCTTCACAAACTAGCACACCGAATTTGACACCATTGAACTCCACCACGCAGGGTTTATTGCCCGCAGAGAAATAACGTTGCTCATCAAACACACTGTAGTTTGGCAAGTTTTGTTTCATATAGCTGGCTTGAATCAAACCATCTTCAATCCACGCGGCCATATTAAAACGCTCACCCAACTCATCCATCATTGGGTACCCGACCACCAAAACCACATCGGTTACTTTTTCACAAATTTTAGATAAGGCTTGATTAACTTGTTTATAAAGCCCGTCACGTAACAAGAGATCTTCAGGCGGATAGCCAGTAATCGTCATCTCTGGAAAAATCACAATATCCGCTTGATGCTGAAATTTAGCCTGATGAGCGGCATCAATTATTTTTTCGACATTACCAGATATATCCCCAACAACAGGATTAATCTGTGCCATTACTACGGTTACATTCTCTGCCATATTTATCTGCTTAAGCTCGATTAGAGGTGAAATTTCATTACGTTCAAAGAATATTTAAGTTCATGGTTTAAACATTAAACATTAAAAATCAGCCCAACTGTTTTTTCATCGCCACACCCATGTCGGCGGGTGAACGAACCACGGTAACGCCAGCGGCTTCCAATGCCTCAAACTTCGCTTCAGCGGTGCCTTTACCCCCACTGACAATTGCGCCGGCGTGCCCCATGCGCTTGCCTGCAGGTGCGGTCACACCGGCAATATACGCAACAACCGGCTTAGTCACATTGGCTTTGATAAACGCGGCGGCATCTTCTTCAGCTTGGCCACCAATCTCGCCGACCATAATAATGCCTTCGGTCTGCGGGTCATTTTGAAACAACGCTAAGCAGTCAATAAAGTTCATGCCTTGAATAGGGTCTCCACCAATCCCAACACAGGTTGATTGTCCTAACCCATTTTGAGTCGTCTGGTGAACCGCTTCATAGGTTAGGGTTCCGGAACGTGACACCACGCCCACTTTACCTTTTAAGTGAATATGCCCGGGCATAATGCCAATTTTACAGCCATCGCCAACACCTTCACCTGGGGTAATTAAACCGGGGCAGTTTGGCCCAATTAAATACGCATCAGACTTCTCTAAAACCGCACGAACCTTCAACATGTCGGCAACCGGAATGCCTTCTGTAATACAGGTAATCACTTTAATGCCTGCATTAATCGCCTCGATTATTGAGTCGGCTGCAAATGCAGGGGGCACATAAATCATTGAAGCTTGCGCACCGGCGATTTCGACGGCTTCACGAACGGTATTAAAAACCGGCAAACCTAAATGCGTTTGCCCGCCCTTACCTGGGGTTACGCCACCGACCATTTGTGTGCCATAAGCAATCGCTTGCTCTGAATGAAACGTACCTTGTTTTCCAGTGAATCCTTGGCAGATTACTTTTGTTGTATTGTTAATTAATATGCTCATGGTTATTCTCCTGCCACTTCAACTGCTTTGCGTGCGGCCTCTGCCAAATCGTTTGCGGTAATAATTTTTAACCCGCTCTCTGCCAGTTTTTGTCTGCCTAATTCAACATTGGTCCCTTCTAAACGCACAACCACAGGAATGGTTAACCCCACTTCTTGCACGGCTTGAATAATGCCTTCGGCAATTAAGTCACAACGGACAATTCCACCAAAAATATTGACTAAAATTGATTTTACTTCAGAAGAAGACAGAATTAATTTAAATCCTTCCGCCACACGTTCAGGGGTGGCACCGCCGCCCACATCCAAAAAGTTAGCAGGTTTTCCACCATTAAGCTGAATCAAATCCATTGTCGCCATCGCCAAGCCCGCACCGTTTACCATGCAACCAATGTCGCCATCCAGTGCAATGTAGTTAAGTTCATGCTCAGACGCCTTGGCTTCACGTTCATCTTCCTGACTGAAGTCACGCATTTCAACCAGGCCTGGTTGACGGTAAAGTGCATTTGAATCGATGTTTACTTTGGCATCCAACGCAATCAATTCGTTGTCTGCGGTGCGAATCAATGGGTTAATCTCAATTTGAGCAACATCTTTGTCTAATGCCAATTGATAGAATTGCTTCATCAAAAAACCAATCTGCTTAAACGCACTGCCTGTTAACCCTAACGCAAAGCCAACTTCACGACACTGATAAGGCATAACACCGACCGTGGGGTCAATGTGGACACTCAAGATTTTATCGGGTGATGTCGCGGCCACTTCTTCGATGTCCATTCCACCTGAAGCAGAAATAATGAATGTGTGAGTGCGCGTAACACGATCCACAACTAAACTTAAATACAACTCATCTTCAATGGCTAAAGTTTCTTCAATTAACAAACTGTTAATGGGTAATGCATTGCCTGCAGTTTGAATGGTTGCTAAGTGGCTGCCTAATAGTTCCGTGCTGACAGCAAGCGCTTCTTCACGGCTGGTGACTAATTTAACGCCCCCCGCTTTACCTCGCGCTCCGGCATGAATCTGAGCTTTTACCACCCACGCATCGCCACCTACAGTTTCAATTGCCGCATCGAGTTCATTAAGTTGGGTAATAAGTTTGCCTTGAGGGACACCAATGCCGTATTCTTTGAATAAAGATTTAGACTGATATTCGTGTAGATTCATGTAAAAAAACGTCTCCGGTTTCTGAATTTAACTCGTTACAAACCAAATAGGCCGATTCATAATAGTTTTTAAGATAAAAATTGCTTTTATTTTATGTTTTTTAGACAATGATTGCACCAACAATTCAAAGAGAGTTCCTGTGAGAGCCATCGTTTTTTTACTTTTCGTTATTCTTGTGTTTTTTATTGTGCGTTTTACACTCAATAGAATCATTCAAATCCGTGAACAAAACCGTCAAAAGGAACAGCTGAACCAAAAGAAGCAGGCCTCTAGTAACCGAACTGAAGACACGCAAGCGATTGTCCGCTGTGCGGAATGCGGCATTCACCTCCCGCAATCTGAAGCCTATTACGACGGCAAAGACACGTTTTGCAGTGAAGGTCACATGCAGGTGTTTCATGAGAAGTCGCAAAACTCTCAACATCAGAAAAACGAAGAGACGGACACAAAAAAAACCGAGCAATTTAAAGACTAGTTACTCGGTTTTAAGTTTTAAACTCAATCGGTTTTTTTATTAAACAATAGACTAAAACATTGAAACGTTAAGTATGAATCGCTTCAATCTTAGCCATAAAGTCAATAAACAGGCCTGCTAAAGGGTGGTTAAAATCAATTAACACCTTATCCCCTTCCACGCTCTCTACCTTACCGGGTATCTCTTCGCCCATTGGGGTATCAAACCCAATCACATGGCCTACTTTAAGCGGCATATCTGCCGGAAAATCTTGGCGCGACATGGTCTGAAAGTTCTCAGACGACTTTTGGCCAAATGCATCATCCGGTGGAATCATAAACGTGGCCGTCGTGCCTACCTCTAAGCCAATCAAGAGTTCATCTAACTTATTCAAAAACGTTCCGTCACCAATCGTAAAGCGAAAGGTTTCACCCTCTTCCGTTTGCTCAACCACAGGGCCTTCAAAAATCGACAATCTAAAACTAATCTCTATCTCGCTGTGTTCGCCAACTTGAAGAATACGTTGGTCGCTTGAACTACTTGGCTTTTCGTTTACGGAGTCTTGCACTTTTCTGTCCTTTTTTTAGTGTTTTTTCAACAGGATCGCCATACGCAACCACACGGTTTCGGCCCATTTCTTTAGCTTGATACAATGCTTGGTCGGCCGCTTTAATAACCGATTCTGGGGTTTTAAATTCTTTATTTTTTGGGGCGACACCAATACTCACGGCCACTTTCGTTGTAGTCTGCTTACCATTGTGGTCAAACTTAAGCTCGGTTTCTTCTACCGCTTTTCGTAATGCGTCTAAAACAGGACGAACTTGTGCTGGCGTTTTACCAGAAAACACTACGGTAAATTCTTCCCCCCCAAAACGATAGGCCTGCCCT
>Ga0307994_1000913_pt1 | contig 18906 bp, 16 predicted proteins | sample EllFjometagen261_FD_203171 | JGI IMG/M metagenome (GOLD analysis project Ga0307994, IMG submission 203171) | Marine microbial communities from Ellis Fjord, Antarctic Ocean - #261 | ecosystem: Environmental > Aquatic > Marine > Unclassified | place: Southern Ocean | collected 2014-11-02 | reverse complement strand
AGAGACTAAACTATGACCGAGGAGATGATGGCGTAGAATTAGAAAAGTCGAATGTATTGCTCATAGGTGAGACAGGTACTGGCAAAACTTTGCTAGCCAAAACACTCGCACGTTCTTTAGCTGTTCCGTTTTGCATCGCAGATGCTACTGTACTTACAGAAGCAGGTTATGTAGGAGAGGATGTAGAGAGTATAATCTCTAGATTATATCAATCAGCAGATTATGATAAAGATGCTACCGAAAGAGGTATAATCTACATAGATGAGATAGACAAAATTGCTCGTAAGTCTGATAATCCAAGTATTACAAGAGACGTAAGTGGAGAAGGTGTACAACAAGGTCTTCTTAAGATACTAGAAGGCACTGTGGCTAATGTAGCTCCGCAAGGAGGTAGAAAACACCCAGACCAGAAGATGGTACAGATAGATACATCTAACATCTTATTTATATGTGGAGGTGCTTTTGATGGTATAGATAAAATTATATCTCGCAGAATGCAAGCGAATTCTCTAGGATTCAAAGCTGGAGATAATAAAGAAATTACTTCAGAGGAATATCTAGAATATGCTATCCCTTCGGATGTAAAACAGTTCGGGCTAATACCTGAGATTATAGGTCGTATACCTATTCTAACGGCCTTAAAACCATTGGACGCAGATACACTGAAAGCTATACTTCTAAAGCCAAAGAATGCATTGATACGTCAATACATACAACTTTTTGAGATGGAAGGGATAAAGCTGACTATCTCTGATAGTGTAATAGACTATATAGTAGAAAAAGCTATTGAGTTTAAGCTAGGAGCACGTGGACTGCGGTCTGTATGTGAGGCTATACTTAGCGATTACATGTACGAAGCCCCTTCTGATGACACTACTAAAGAAGTGAATATAGGGTTAGATGAGGCTGAAAAAGTAATAGAGCGTCTACGCCTAAAAGCTGCATAGTTTATAATTATTTCCTATTCTTGGTTTTTTTTGACTTGATTTGAAGAAACGTTGTGTCACGAATATTCAAAAAAAACGATCCTAAGGTAATAAAAGCTTGGACCTTCTATGATTGGGCCAATTCGGTTTATAATCTAATTATTTCTACGGCTATATTTCCTATTTTCTATGGGGAAGTAACCAAAACTAAAGATGCTGATGGAAATGTAATCTCTGAGATGGTTACATTTTTTGGTCGAGAGTTCGTTAATACAGAGTTATACTCCTATGTGTATTCTGCTTCATTTTTTCTGATTGTTCTCCTCGTTCCTATTTTGTCAGGTATTGCTGATTATATGGGTACCAAGAAACGTTTTATGCAATTCTTTTGCTACTTGGGTGCAGCAGGATGTGCATCACTGTATTTTTTCGATAAAGATTCATTAGAAATAAGCATGTTGTCTGTTTTTATGGCAAGTATTGGTTTCTGGGGAAGTTTAGTTTTTTACAATTCATTCTTACTTGAAATAGCCGATAAAGATCAACACGATAAAATAAGTGCTAGAGGATTCTCTCTTGGATACATTGGGAGTGTTTTACTTCTCGTTACTATTCTACTACTGAATGGTGTAGTAGATATGCCAATTAAATATAGTTTTTTAATGGTCGCAGTATGGTGGGTTGGTTTTGCTCAGTATACATATTACTATCTGCCTAATAGTAGTCACTATGCTAAACGTGAGAAACAACACAATATAATTTGGTATGGCTATAGAGAGTTACTCAAAGTATGGGGAGAGCTAAAGCAGCATCCTCGTGTCAAGTGGTTTCTAGGTAGTTACTTTACATATAACATGGGGGTGCAGACCGTAATGTTACTCGCAGTATTATTTGCAAGTAAAGAAATAGACTGGGTAAAAGGCGGAGAGTGGTGGCAGACTAAAGAAACTGGACTTATCGTGAGTATCATCTTAATTCAACTAATCGCGGTAGCAGGAGCTTTAACAATGTCTAATTTGTCTAAAAAATTGGGGAATATCAAAACGCTCATGGTAGCTACGGTTATTTGGGTGATTTGTACCGTTATAGCATATTACATTCATTTACCTTTAGAATTTTATGGACTTGCAGTCTTGGTAGGTTTTGTAATGGGAGGTATTCAGTCCTTGAGTAGGTCTACGTATAGCAAGATGCTTCCACCTACAGAAGATCACGCATCTTACTTTAGCTTTTTTGATGTTATGGAAAAAGTAGGACTCATATTTGGTCCCTTATGCTTTGGTATACTCGAAGGGGTTTTTGGTAACATGAGAATGTCTGTGCTTATGCTAATGGTATTTTTCATTGTAGGATTCTTCTTATTAATGAAAACTGGAAGTGTGGAGCGAAAAACTGCTACTCCCACATAGTAGATGCTAAAAAAGTACTTATCGGATATCGCTTTTATGCAAGTGCTCAACTTGCTTATAAAACCGATATGGATTCTGCTTATAGATGCTGCAGTGCAGGAGGCACTACCACAGGAAGTCTATGGTAATTACTTCGCTCTTTTCAACTTTAGCTTACTCTTTTTTATAGTGTTAGACCTAGGGCTTAATAGTTTCAATATCACAGAGGTAGCACAAGATAATAGTAAGATAGGCGTACTTACAGGCAGTATTATTGGCCTTAAAATTCTTTTGGCCGTAGCCTACGTGCTCATAATACTAGGTGTGGGAACAGTCTTGGGGTATACTAGTCAGGAGTTTGGCCTATTATTAATACTAGGAGCTATCCAGATACTCACATCGCTCACCCAGTTCTTTAGGAGCATAGTGTCCAGTCTACAGCGATTTAGAGTAGATGGAATATTTATGGTACTCGATAGAATTTTAGTTATCCTGTTTGTAGCTATCCTATTGTGGTCCGGAATCCCAAGCCTTGAACTTACTATACATCGATTTGCCTATGCACAAGTATTGAGCTTGTCACTGGTTCTGGTGAGCTTGTTATTCTTCTTAAGAGGGTATTTGTCTCAAGTACGTATTTCCTTTAGTATAGACAGTATTATTCCTATTCTCAAAAAATCATGGCCTTTTGCCCTGCTCGTATCGCTTATGGGATTATATACGTATATAGATGGAGTTATGATCAAATCATTGGTAGGAGATGCAGAGGCAGGAGTATATGCTCTAGGGTATCGATTTTACTTTGCCTTGCTCATGTTTGCTCAGGTTTTTAGTGGCGTTCTACTTCCCTTATTTACTAAAAACTTAGCTGATTCTGCACTTATAAGAAGCATCAGTGGATACACAGCACGTTTGCTATTATTTGGAGGACTAGTGGCCTCGTTTATTACCACGGTATATGCCCTAGATATTCTTACTATCATTAATCCAGAAAAGGCCAATAGCGACTCAGCAGAAGTCCTAGTTCTTTTGATTTTTGGTTTTGTAGGTGCTTCACTTACACTAGTCTATGGTGCTTTACTCACGGCAGGTAAGGAGTTGAAATGGCTCAATAGATTCGCTGCTATTACTTTGTTACTTAACTTAATTCTGAATCTAGTTCTGATACCAAAATACAATGCACAAGGTGCGGCAATGGCTACTATGACAAGTCAAATTTTCTTTGGTCTAGTCTGCTTATTTGTGTGTGTCAAAAAATACAATTTGCACTTAACCTTTACCTCTTTTATACGTCCGTTTTTAGGTGTAGGATTATTAGCCTTAATAATTTTTTGGGGTAAACAATATGCTCAAAATAGTAGCGTTCATTTTGTGATGATTGCCATTGCAGTTTTGCTCGCTGCTTATTTATTTAAACTATATAAGTTAAAAGACTTTAAGTCTGTGCTCAAGAAATGATGTAATCATTTACATTTGTCCACTTTATCAAAATTCACCGAATGAACCAAAACAAAGAGTTTGACTTCAATTTTATCGATATTGTTTCTCTAGTCTGGGGGTATCGTAAGCCATTGCTTATCATTACGCTCAGTGCAGCAATACTTTCTGCTATCTTTTCATCTCCATTTTTTATCACACCAAAGTACCAATCTGAAGTAGTTTTTTATCCTACGACTATCAACTCCATTGGTAATGCCATGTTTACTGATTTGACTCAACGTCAGGCAGACCCATTGGCTTTTGGTGAAGAAGAAGAGGCCGAGAACGCACTGCAGTTACTCAATTCGTCTGCTTTGCAAGAACGAATAGTAAAGAACTTTGATCTGCTAAATCACTATGAAATAGACAAAGAAGGCGGCAGCCCTCAGACAGATTTAAGTCGCACTATACAGAATAACATCAAGTTCAATAGAACACGGCACTTGGCTGTTTCTATCACTGTGCTAGATGAGAGTCCTGAAAAAGCTGCGGAAATAGCCAATGGTATTGGTGCTCTTTACGATAGTGTAAAAACAGAGATACAACGTCAGGTTTCGCTACAAGCTCTCACTATTATAGAGGATGAGTATAAAGGGAAACAAGTAGAAGTGATGGATTTGCGTACGGGGCTAAAAGAGCTGGGCGAGAAGGGAATAACCAACTACGAGGAACAATCTAGAGCCATAGCAGAAGAGCTATATAAGGTAGATGCAAACTCATCTACTGGTAGAAGATTACAAGAAGTTCAAGATAAGTTGGCTAAATATGCGGGTGATTATACCTACCTCAGAGAGACCCTTATTCTAGAACTAGAAAGCCTAAGTAAGCTGAAAAAAAGATACGAAAAAGCAAAGGTAGATGTAGAGAAAACATTGCCACAGAAATTTGTACTTACTAGTGCATTTGCGGCAGAGAAAAAGACATATCCAGTACGTTCACTTATTGTACTGCTAGTTACTGCTTCAGTGGTCTTCTTTAGTATAGTAACTCTCTTGATTCTGAATCAACTGAATATGCTTAAGAAAAAGTGAATCGTACCATAGGCATACGAGGATTTTACGGCATAGTAGCTGCATTTTTTCTGTATTGCTTAGTATGTGTATATTTTCAGGTCTATGCTGCTCTAGCAGCTCCTGCAGCCCTAGTGCTAGTATGGGTAGCTATCACCAAGCCCAAGTATATGCTTTACTTCCTGGCTTTTGCTACGCCACTTTCTGTGCATCTCATAGATGAACGCTATAGTACTGTAAACCTTAGTTTACCTACAGAGCCGCTCATTATACTGCTATTTATTGGCGTATTGCTCAAGCTCCTTACATCCAAAAACATTCAGCTAGCTGAGCTCAAAACGGTACTTTCTATTTTAATACTTACAGATTTTGCGTGGTTGGGTTTTAGTGCTATTTTTAGTACTATGCCTATTATCAGTTTTAAGTATGTACTTATGAAAAGTTGGTACATTGTGGTGTTCTACTTTTTGGCGGCTAAGTTCTTTCGGTCAGAAAGAGTGATTAAAAAATTTCTGTGGATCTTTATTGTTTCTATAGTGATACTAAGTGCATACACACTATTCATGCACTCGGCAGGCGGTTTTTCTAGAGCATTTGCATATACTGCTATGCGGCCTTTCTTGCCAGATCACGGCATGTATGCAGCGTGTATCTCTTTTATAGTTCCTGTACTATTTGTATTTGCCATACATGGCAAAATGCTTGGATATTCTTCTTTTTTAAGAGTGGTATGCACGGTTCTTTTTCTCTTTATGGTAGTAGCTGTTGCACTCTCGTTCACACGGGCATCTTGGATCAGCTTGGTAGTTTCATTAGGACTCTATTTCGTTTTTACCTTAGGAATTAGATTTAAGTATTTGGTACTCATAGGTGTATTAGCCGTGGGTGCTTTGCTGAGCAACATGGACAATCTACTTACAGACTTGTCTCGGAATAAAAATGAGTCGGATGATAATATAGAGAATCACTTACAGTCTGTATCTAATGTTACTTCTGATCCGTCTAACCTAGAGCGACTGAATAGATGGAATAGTGCTATCCGAATGTGGGAAGATAAACCCTTGATGGGATGGGGACCGGGCACCTATACGTTTCAGTATGGGCCGTATCAGCTACCCCATGAGATGACTATTATAAGTACTAATGCTGGCACGCTCGGTGGTATTCACTCTGAGTATTTGCGGCCTTTAGCAGAAAGTGGTTTGCTAGGTGCTCTCTTATTTATAGGTGTAGTACTGGGTGTTTTCTCTCTTGGTTTCAAGCATCAACGACTGCTTACAGGAGCAGACAAGTATATTAGTATGGCTGTATTTTTGGGTCTTGTCACATATTTTGCCCACGCTGTGCTTAACAACTATTCAGAATTTGATAAAATTGCAGTACCCTTGTATAGCTTCATGGCAGTGCTTACCGCCATCGAAATAAGATATCAAAATGCTCAAAAAAATAGCCAAGAATAAACTAGGATTAGCAGGATTGCTGCTCATTTCCATTCTTGTGATTGTTTCATTTTTAGGGTATTTCATCACTCCAGATTCTACTCCCGATGCCAATGACATACATCTAGAGATAGCCTTACAAAGACCAGGCTTTAGCGTGCAGATGATGCAAGCAGAAAAGCGAGAAACGGAACCATCCTCTTTGGTAAGCAAGTTGCTACACGGTGAGGAATTAGACGCTAGTTATATCCCGATTTCAGCTATTGCTTTCCCAGATAGTTTTGCCAAGTTCAATAAAAATGGATTATTAGTTTGGCAGAAATTAGAGATCTCTGGACTACTTGAAAAAGCTAAATGGTTAGAAAATAATATACAGACAAGAAACTATTACTTGGGAACTGATAGATACGGCAGAGATGTACTCAGTAGAGTCATTATAGGAGCACGCATTTCACTGCTTGTAGGTTTCATGTCTGTACTTATTACTTTACTCATAGGCACTACTTTAGGCCTACTAGCAGGATACTTTGGCGGCAGGGTAGATAGTTTTATACTGTGGCTTATTAATGTGGTGTGGAGCTTACCTAGTTTGCTCATAGCCATAGCGATTAGTTTCGCTTTTCAAGAGAAGGGACTGTATCAAGTATTTCTAGCGATAGGACTAAGTATGTGGGTAGAGCTGGCTCGTATAGTACGTGGGCAAGTGCTTCAAATTAAAGAGATGGAATACATTCAAGCAGCTCAGGTATTGGGTTTTGGTCATGTTCGTGTATTATTTAAGCATATTCTGCCCAATATTATGGCACCCATTATCGTAGTATGTGCAGCCAATTTTGCTAGTGCTATATTGCTAGAGGCTGGTCTTAGTTTCTTAGGACTTGGCGTGCAACCACCTACTCCTAGTTGGGGGAGTATGATTAAGGAACACTATAACTACATCGTTTTCGATGCGGCGTATCTCGCCATCATACCAGGTATTTGTATTATGCTTTTGGTAATGTCATTTAACTTCCTAGGCAATGCTCTTAGAGATGCTTTGGATGTGAATATGAAGTAGGTTTTTTGTGACGACTCTTTTACATCGTGTTTCACTTTGTAATTGAGTAATAATACAAGTAGGAGTAGAGCTACTCCTGAGTAGACTATTCGCTTAAGCCATTTGATCATAATTCGATTTTGCCTTCAAAAACCAAAGTAGCAGGTCCACATAAATATATGTTTTCAAATGTGGTGCTCTTTTTCTCAAAAGTAACAGTAAGTGTACCGCCTTTAGTCTTTAGTCTTTGCGAAAATCGTTTATGACTGCTTTCAGTCTCTAGGTAGTTTACTATGGCTGCTGCTGTAGCACCAGTGCCGCAGCTCAGGGTTTCGTCTTCTACGCCACGTTCGTACGTGCGTATATGCAATATGCCGTTTTTACTTTCTAAGAAATTTACATTGATACCCGTTTCTTTGAAACGGTCGCTATATCGCACAGCGTGTGCAGCGGGCACTATATCTAGTAATTCTATCTCTTCTGTGTAGGCAACATAATGTGGCGAGCCTGTATTGAGCATATACCCATCGTCTTCTACCAGTATCATATCTACATCGTGCATTTTGAGTTGCACTTCATTGTCTTCTAGTAGTGCAGAGTGTGCTCCGTCGTTACTATTAAACTCACAAGATTCTTTTATCCAGCCTAGTTTGTGGGCTAGCATTACGGCACATCTACTACCATTGCCACAGAAGCTTTCTGAGCCATCAGCATTATAGTACGTCATATCAAAGTCTAATGTGCTTTTTTGCTTCATTAGAATAAGACCATCTGCACCTATGCCAAATTTTCGATCACATAGGGCCGTGATTTGTTCTGTGGAAAGTTCCACCGTGTCGGTAGTGATTATAAAATCGTTACCCGTTCCTTGGTATTTATAAAATGTAAGTGTTTTACTCATTCAGTACTTTTAATAGGGTAGGGTTTATTACTTCTACCAGTCTATTGTATTTATTGTTTTGTTCTAGAAAATACTGTGTACCTTTTACTTGTACATACAGCCTATTGTCTAGTTCTTTAAATCTCAGTGTAGCGTTTTGGTCTATCCCATACAGCTGTACTTTTTGTCCGGTATACTTATAGCCTTTATAGTTTACTACACTATTCCAGTATTCTACGCTTATTGATTTGCTCTTATAAGCTACCTTATCTTCTTCTTCTTCTTCTTCTTCTTCTTCTTCTTCTGCTTCTTCTTCTGCTTCTGGAGCATCTGCGTCTTCTTTACTCTTACTTATTTTGTCGTCTCTAGGAGATGATTCCGCATCACCATCTTGTACTACATCTATCTGTTTTTGTTTGAAATTTGGACTAATAGTAGTCACTACAAATCTTTGAGATGTGAGTAGTTGATCAGATTTCACTACCTCATCTAGATCTTCAGAAGTGCTAGTACTTGTAGTCGTAGATTTTTTGGGTGCCATTGCATTTTCTAGCTCAGGCTCGAAGATGTCGTTTTCTTCTAGTACATCACTGTATTCTATAGCGTCTTCCTCGGGCTCTAGCTCCAGCATTTTTTCTAGTATAGGAATAGGCTCTATAAAGGCAATGGTTTGTGTGTCTATTGTAGTGGTTTCTATTGCAGCGTTATCAGCTATTAGATTACTGTCTACAGTTATTGGCTCTGGTTTCTCTAAATCTTGTTTTGGTTTAGCTTTGCTTTCCTGAGCCATATTAGTATCCGCGGTATCAGTGATATAGGGTCTTATACTAAAGAAGACCACCACAAGTATTGCTATGGCTGCAGCGGCTAAACCAGCCATTTTGAGATATGGACCTATGGCTATTACCTTAGTTTTTGGGGTGTCGCTTTTGAGAATGTCTCTTAGTTCTTGCTCTCTTACTTCGTTTATAGCTTCTATTATTGCCTTTTGTTCTGAAACTGCAATACGCAAGCCTTTCTCAGAGTTTAGTCTGCTTTTAAAAATATCTAAAGCAGTACCATGCAAGTTGCCGTTCAGGTAGTCGTTAATCAAATGATATGTTTTTTCATCTACCATTATATTAGGTCCTCCTTTTTATACGATTTAAGAACAGTAGCTTGTAGTTTTTTGAAACATTGATATTTCTTACTCTTTACTGTGTCTGTATTGGCGAAGTTTAGCTTCTCAGCTATTATCGTATTATTAAAACCATCGAAGTAAAAATAGGATAGCAATTTGCGGCAGGTTTCGTCCATTTCTTGCACTATACCTACTATCACAGATTGATCCATATTAAGGGACATCTCTTCACTGCCTTCGTGTAGCTTATTGTTCTCGTCTACTTTTTTAAATTTTATCTTCTTCTTAAGCTCTTTGTACCACAGGTTTTTGGCTATGGACATTATGTATGTGCTTAGTTTTGCTTGAAGCAAGAAGTTTGGTTTATTTACGTTTTTCCAAACAGCAATAACGGTATCCTGTAGTATGTCATCTACAGCATCTTCTTCTCCGCTATTTTTGAGTATAAAGTTTTTTACCATCGTAAGGTGATTCTTATACAAGTATTTTAGCATTTGCTCATCTCCTTGTATTATTCTTTCAATGACGGTATGGTCTGATACTTTACCTATACCGAACATTTTGTAGATAGTTAATACCGCTTAATCGAGTTTGGTAAATGAAGTGTAGCGATATATTTGTTTCTGCCGTTAGATGCATAACTTAGCGAGGGTTATTTGCTTACAAATTTAATGAAATTTTACAGTGTTTATGCACTATACTATCAGCTGAGTTTTGGAATAACATTTGATAATTTAAAAGTAATAATAAATGTATAATAAAATGAATACTAAGAACGGATTAGCCGTTTTGGGCATTGCTGTTCTGGGAGGGATAGTGGCCTTAGGAGTGAACAAGATGTTTAGTGACGATGTCCCTACTCAGGGCTTTGCCCAGCATGAAAACGCCAAATTCACATTGGCTGAAAAATTGGCAGATGTGCCAAGTATCAATTTTGTATCTGTAGCAGAAGTAGCTACACCAGCGGTAGTACATATAAAAACTACAATCAAAAGCAGGTCGAGTAATGGACCCTCTAATCTACTTGAAGATTTTTTTGAACCAGGTTTTAGACAACCCAATGCAGGGCCGCAGCAAGCTACTGGTTCTGGAGTTATTATAAAAAAGAATGGATATATAGTGACTAATAATCACGTGGTAGATAACGCGAGTAAGGTAGAAGTAGTTTTGGACGATAAACGTACGTACGTAGCAGAGGTAGTGGGTACAGACCCAGAGACAGATCTTGCCTTACTCAAAATAGAAGAGGATAACTTGGCGTATCTAAACCTAGGGAATAGCGATGAGCTAAAAATAGGGGAATGGGTGGTTGCCGTAGGAAATCCTTTTAATCTTACTAGCACAGTGACTGCAGGAATAGTGAGTGCTAAAGGTAGAAACATCAATCTCTTAAGACAAAGAGGTGGAGAGTATGCTATAGAAAATTTCATACAAACAGACGCCGCAGTAAATCCGGGTAACAGTGGAGGAGCACTTGTGAATACGAGTGGAGAATTGATTGGTATCAATACTGCTATTGCTTCTAAAACGGGTTCTTACTCTGGCTATTCTTTTGCTATTCCTATTAATTTAGCTAAAAAGATCATCGGTGACCTCAAGGAGTATGGGGAGGTAAAAAGAGCAATATTGGGTGTTAGAATTCAAGATATCACACAAGAGTTGGCAGATGAGAAAGGATTGATAGATTTGGATGGGGTATATATACCTGCTGTAAGTGAAGGTGGAAGTGCAGAGAAAGCTGGAATAAAGGAGGGTGATGTAATTGTGAAAATAGCGGAGGTGCATGTGAGTAAGTCTTCTGGTCTTCAGCAGCAGATAAGTAAGTATAGTCCTGGCGATAGGGTAGCGGTGACTCTTATACGCGATGGTAAAGAGAAAGTGGTCAATGCCACATTGCTATCTAAGGATGGGGCAGACAAAATATCTACGGTGGTGAAACGAGAAGAAACGAAGATATTGGGAGCTGTGATTGATAATTTGAGCAGAGAGGAACGCTTAAGGCTCAAGATAAAGAATGGTGTAAAAATAGCTAGGCTTGGAAATGGTGCGATGAAAAGAAAAGGAATTCCGAGTGGTTTTGTAATAACGCATATTGATAAATCTCCTATGTTTACTACCTCAGATGTAGAAAATGCATTAAAAAACACGGCTGGAGCAGTGCTTATAGAAGGAGTGACCTCCGACGGTAGCAAAGAAGCGTATGCTATTCGTTTAGATTAAAAAATTCAAATAAAAATATAGAGAAATCCTGCTATTTATAAATGGCAGGATTTCTTTATGATTGAGATGTTTTTATTGAATTGTTATAGTGCAATGATTGTGCGGATTAGATGTAGCGTTCTACACCTCAAATCCGTTCCAAGTTTCGAACTTCCATATCTCGAGCACCTGGTCTATGTGTAGGATGTATGGAGCATAAGCACTGTTGGTACTCACTAGGGTGATACTGTGGTCGCTCTTTATTTTGTTGTATAGTCGTTTGAAAACGATACCCTCGTCTTTGGTTACTACTATATAGTTATCTCCGTCTTTTATATCGTTCCAGTCTTGTAGGTAGCTGGCCGTTACCCAAGAGCCTTCGCTTACAGGGGGCATGCTGTCTCCTTTTATTTGGAAACTGCGATAGGTCCTATTTTTAGGTAAAAAAGGAAGCTTGAATTTAGGTAAGTCTTTGATGAACTCTGGGTCAGAATATCCGCCCGTATATCCAGCCTGAGCTTTCATGCTCACTATTTCTATATTTTCTTCATCATTAGCATCTACGCTTACGGTGAGTAGTCGTAGTTTTCTGCCACGTACATCAGCTTCGCTACCTTTCAGTATTTGCGAGAGCTTAAAATGAGTTAGTTTAGATAGGTCGTGGCGTACAAGGCCATCTAGTGTTACGTTAAAATAGTCTGCGATGTCTATCTGTATATCGAACGGAGGCTGCACGCCTCTTTCGTAACTGTTTAGCTTAGAGCGGGATAAACCCAATGAATCTGCTAAATCTTGTTGAGAGTGGCCTTTCTTGGTTCGGAGCAATTTGATGTTTTTGTCGAAATACATAAGAATGCAAATATATAATAAAAGATTATAATATTATCAATTATTAGATAATCATATTATCAATATCTATTTTTTCTTAAGGCCTATGTGGAATATTCGTGCAGGTGTTTTAGTTAAATTGTAGTCTGAATTATTTTGCCTAAAAAGAACTGCGGATTAGTTTACGATTCAGCTTCCAGAAATATCGACGGATTATTAATTCTATATGTATATATTCTTTTATAAATCAATACCTTTGCGTACAATCAGCATAAGCACGTAACAAGTAGAAATACAGTGGGAATTTTCAATTTTTTAACTCAAGAACTAGCCATCGATTTAGGGACGGCAAATACGCTAATTATTTATAAGGATAAGTTAGTAGTAGACGAGCCATCTATCATAGCCAGAAATCGTAGAACGGGTGAGATCTTGGCTATAGGTACCGAAGCACAAAAAATGCACGGTAAAACGCATGAAGACATTAAAACCATACGCCCATTAAAAGATGGCGTGATAGCTGATTTTGAAGCTGCTGAGCAAATGATTAGCGGGTTTATAAAATTAATAAACAAAAAAAATACTTTCTGGAGCCCGCAGTTACGCATGGTTATTTGCATACCTAGTGGTATTACAGCTGTAGAAAAACGTGCTGTAAAAGAGAGTGCAGAGCGTGCAGGTGGCAAAGAGGTGTATATGATACCTGAACCTATGGCTGCGGCTATTGGTATAGGTATAGATATATCTGAACCTATGGGAAACATGATTATAGATATAGGAGGCGGTACTACAGAAATAGCAGTAATAGCTCTATCTGGTATAGTGTCTGATGAGTCTATACGCGTGGCTGGTGACGATTTTACCACTGATATAATAGAGTATATGCGTAGACAGCATAACCTAATGATCGGGGAACGTACAGCCGAATATATAAAAGTAGAAGTAGGTGCTGCTCTACCCGAATTAGAAAATCCACCAGAAGATTACCCTGTAAATGGTCGTGATCTTATGACTGGTATCCCAAAACAAATAATGGTGTCTTATTCAGAAATAGCTCTAGCACTAGATAAGTCTATTTCTAAGATAGAAGAGGCAGTGCTAAAAGCACTTGAGCTTACTCCTCCAGAGCTTTCGGCAGATATATTTCAGACAGGATTATATCTTACAGGCGGCGGTGCATTATTACGCGGCTTAGATAAGAGAATCTCTAGTAAAACTAAATTACCAGTATACGTAGCCGAAGATCCTCTAAGAGCTGTGGTGCGTGGAACAGCTAGCGTACTTAAGAATATTAAGAGTTACAAGACTATTTTTAATAATACCTAATGCAAAGGCTCTTAGCATTCATAGAGCATAATTTTCATTTTATTCTATTTATAATCCTACAGATTATTTGTGGGTTCTTGATTTTTGGATTAAATCCGTATCAGCAAGCGGTATTTTCTCATAGTGCTGCAAGTGTTACGGCAAGAAGTAATCAGTTTTCTACAGATCTTACGTCATACGTAGACCTAAAAGAACAAAATATCTTATTGCAAAGTCAGGTAAGCGAGCAATTTAAGAATACAGCTAGTAATTCTTTTCGTTTTTTACAGGATACTATAGACGTAAAAGATAGTTCGCACAGGCCTCTTTTCGAAGCAATACCCGCTCAAGTCATTTATAATACTACCTATAAAGCCAATAATGTTTTTGTCATAAATAAAGGTACAGATAATGGTATTCGTAAAAATATGGGCGTAGTATCATCTGAAGGAGTAGCAGGAATAGTACTTCGCTCTAACACAAAGTACAGCGTGGCTATGTCTTTGCTCAATACCGATATGAAAATTATTCCAAACATCAATGATCAGGAGTTTTTTACGGAGTTAGTATGGGATAATAGTAATCCGAACACAATGAAAATTATGGGGATTAACAAATTAGAAAAAATAAAGGAAGGTGACTTAGTGTACACAGGTCGCAGTTCGTTACTCTTTCCACCAGGGATCCCGATAGGCTCTATTGCTAAACTGACACCCAAACCCAATAGCCAATATTTTGACACCTATATTACTACAGCTACACGGTTTAGAAAACTAGCTTACGTGTACGTGATAATAAATAGAGACGAGTCGATAATTACACCTTTAATGTCTGTGAATGAGTAGAATACTATATTGGATATCGATTTTTGCACTACAGGTATTACTTTTTAATCATCTGGATTTGTCGGCATTTTTAGTGCCACAAATTTTTATCATATTACTCATCACATTACCCCTGCATACAAAGAAAATTTATCAAGTTCTAATAGCGTTCGGACTAGGTTTACTTGCAGACTTTTTTGTCTCTACACCAGGCATTCATACTTCTGCATGTCTTTTTTTAGTGATGTTGAGAATGACTATTTTGAATACGCAGGATCTAAAGGAAGAAATAGCCAATAGACTTAATTATACTGCTGGTAATGTAGGAGTATTACCCTTTTCATACACGGTATTGATTTTAGTCTTTTTCTATCATTTGTATATTTTTTGGATAGGAAGTATAGGTGCTATCAATACTTATAATCTATTGGTTACCACGTTAATGAGCTCTATCTTTTCATTAACAGTTATTGCCATACTTCAATTTATGTCTTTAAGTCACTCACGTGAATAGGCATAGGTCATTATATATTAGCATTGCCGTAGTAATAATTGGCAGTATCTATATTCTTAGACTACTTCAGATTCAGGTATTAGATGATTCATATAAGAATACCGCAGAGCGTATTTCATTGCGTAAGCAAACTATCTACCCACAGCGTGGGCTCATATTTGATAGGCAAAATAAGCTAGTCGTGTTCAATGAGCCAGTTTATGATCTAATGGTATCTGTACCCATACGACTAGGGGGCATAGATACGAATTCATTTTGTGGTGTACTCGGTATAGACAGACCCGAGTTTGATACTAGACTAGCCAAAGCAAAAAAATCTTCCTACCGCGGTAAGGCCGTTTTTATGAAAAACGTGAGCAACCAATTATATGCTCGCATGCAGGAGCGACTATATGAGTTCAAAGGGTTGTTTTTTGAGATACGTAGAGATAGAAACTATAAATATAATAGCTCTGCCCATGTGCTAGGATACTTAGGAGAAGTATCTAAAACCAAGCTTGGAACGCAAGAAGATGACTACTATGAGCAAGGCGACTATCTAGGTAAAAAAGGGATAGAGCGATATTATGAAGATGAATTGCGTGGGGTGAAAGGAGAAAAGTATTTTTATGTAGACATACACGGCGTAAACAAGGGTTCGTACAAAGAAGGTAAGCTAGATATAGAAGCGTTAGACGGTCATAATCTAGTGCTGAGCATAGATATAGATTTGCAACAATATGGCGAGTCCCTACTCAATAATAAAATGGGTAGTGTAGTAGCCATAGAACCTAAAACAGGTGAAGTACTTGCACTTATATCCAGTCCTTTTTATAATCCAGCTAATTTTAACATTCAGAATAGAGGGAGTTACTACAATAAAGCACTACAAGACCCTACCAAACCTATTTTTAACAGAGCGGTTTCTGCTCCATATCCTCCAGGTTCTACATTTAAACCTATTATGGCACTCGTAGGGTTAGAAGATGGAGCTATATCAGCTGAAACACATTTTGGATGCCCTGGCTACTTTAGACTAGGAAGACGTACTATCAAATGTCACCCGCATCCATTTAGCACTAGTCTAGAGCGTTCTATCGCCAGTAGTTGCAATACGTATTACTGTAATACATTTAAGAATATGATGCAGTCAGATAAGTATGCCAATACAGAAGAAGCATATTTAAGTTGGAGATCATATCTAGAGAGCTTTGGAATAGGCAATAAATTGGGTGTAGATATATCAAGTGAATTTAGAGGATGGTTAAAAGAGCCAAGCTTTTACGATCACATGCACGGTCAAGGAAGATGGAGTTATGCTAATATTATTTCTCTTTCTTTTGGGCAAGGAGAGCTGGGCCTTACTCCAATACAAATAGCGAATGTAGCTGCGTGTATAGCGAATAGAGGATACTACTATACGCCTCACGTTGTGCGACAAATAGAAAATCTAGATGAGATTCCAGAAGAGTTTAGAACTAAGCATTTTACCAAAGTGTCTGCCAAAAATTTTGATCCAGTAATAGCAGGAATGCTTGCTGTAACCCAAAGTGGAACAGGTGCTGGTGTAGCTATAGAAGGGATAAACATAGGCGGTAAAACAGGAACGGTACAAAATCCGCATGGGAAAAATCACTCTGCATATATGGCCTTTGCACCTGTAGAAGATCCTAAGATAGCCATAGCTGTAGTGGTAGAAGAAGCAGGATATGGTGCTACTTGGGCAGCTCCTATAGCTCACCTTATGATAGAACACTATCTTCAGGCAGATTCTGTGACAGAGAGTTCTAAGATGTACTTGGAGACTAGGCTGAAGGAGGCAAATCTGATTCCATTAAAATATAGATCTCAACGAGATACCTCTCTGTATGGAAACTAGATCAAGAATAGATATACTGAGCTTATTTTTATACTTTGCTATAGCCATTGTTGGTATAGCAAGCGTTTATTCTGCTACGTATGAGGATGGTGCAATGACCTTGTTAGACGGTAGAAGTGGCAAACAGATTATGTGGTTTGGAGTGTCATTATTCGTCGGTATTATCATCTTTTTACTCAACGCAAATTTCTTTGAAGTATTTAGTTGGTACTTTTATATTCCACTTATGTTATTGCTGGTCGTCGTTTTATTTATAGGAGCAGATATAAATGGAGCACGATCCTGGATTAAAATAGGATCTTTTAGTATACAGCCTTCTGAGTTTGCCAAGTATGGTGCAGCATTCGCGGTGTCTTCTGTACTCAGTTCTATAGACTTTTCTTTTAATAAACGAAGCGATGTTATCAAGCTATTTGCCGTAATAGTATTGCCAGCTATATTAATTATTATCCAAGGGGATACCGGTTCTGCTTTGGTTTTTGCTAGTTTTATAATAGTATTTTATAGAGAGGGACTTACACCAATTCTCTTAGTTTTGGGGCTTGTAGCTATCTTCATTTTTGTACTCACATTGGTGATTGGATTTAGTTATTTTGCCATAACAGCTCTCGTTCTATTTTTAGTGTTTACTGCTTTCACATATACCAACAAGAAAATGATTATTCCGAGTCTAAGTATTCTTGCAGTAGTTGTGTTATTTAGCCTTAGCGTACAGTTTTTATTTAATAATGTGCTACAACAGCACCAGCAAAAAAGAATACAGGTAACCCTTAATCTGATAGAAGATAATCAGGGGGCAGGCTATAATGTAAATCAATCAAAAATAGCTATAGGCTCTGGAGGTCTCACGGGCAAAGGCTTTTTAAATGGGTCTCATACCAAGGGAAATTTTATTCCAGAACAGACTACAGATTTTATTTTTTGTACCATAGGAGAAGAAGGAGGTTGGCTTTTGAGTTCGCTTACTATCTTACTTTTTGTGCTTTTTATTTTAAGACTTTTATATCTTTCTTCTAGAGCCAAAAAGAAATTTAAACGAATTTTCATTTTAAGTTTAGCCAGCATTTTCTTCTTCCATTTACTAGTAAATGTGGGAATGACAATTGGGCTAATGCCTGTAATAGGTATTCCACTTCCTTTAATTTCATATGGAGGTTCATCTATTTTAGCCTTCGGAATTTTTATTTTTACGGCGTTAAAAATGGATGCATCTAGAGACGAAGATTTAACATCAGAAAGCTAATGACACAAGTACATCAACTCACCTATGGTCCGTTTGCCGAAAACACATATCTAATAACAGATTCGGATGACAACGCCTTGGTTATAGATCCAGGTATGTACCATCCCCAAGAAAACACACATTTTTTTGAATATATTAATCAGAATAAAATAAAGCCAAGTAGACTGCTCTTAACTCATGCTCATCTAGATCATGTTTTTGGAGTAAACTGGGTAAACAAACAATACAATCTAGTGCCAGAGGTGCACAAAGATGACAAGATAGTGTATGACACTGCAGTAGCTGTAGCAAAAAGTTACGGCCTAAGCATGCAGCCATTAGTAGCAGCCAAAGTAGGATTAGCCGAAGGAGATACTATTGAGTTTGGATCTTCAACCCTCAGCATTTTGCATGCTCCAGGGCATTCTCCTGGTAGTGTCTGTTTCTATAATGCTGAAGATGGTTATGTGATAGGTGGAGACGTTCTTTTTCAAGGCAGTATTGGTCGTACAGATTTGCCGGGAGGAGACTTTGATACATTGATTAATAGTGTACGCACCAAACTTATGAATTTGCCAGATGACACTACGGTATACTCTGGTCACGGTGCTATTACCACCATAGAACAGGAGCGAATTTCAAATCCTTATCTATAGGGACAAAAAAAATCACCAACTTTTTAGTTGATGATTTTTATTCTTTTTTTTAGCTGTTAGTTTTTCTGCTGCTTGAATGCATCTATATCAAACAGTAAACTGAATCGTATCGTGTTTTGCAGTGGGTGTCTTCTTGTAAATGGCTGTAGATACGCCGCATCTATTTGAAATACCTTGTACTTAAGTCCTGCACCAAATGTTGCATACTGACGTGCTCCTTTA
>Ga0307994_1000909_pt1 | contig 18924 bp, 19 predicted proteins | sample EllFjometagen261_FD_203171 | JGI IMG/M metagenome (GOLD analysis project Ga0307994, IMG submission 203171) | Marine microbial communities from Ellis Fjord, Antarctic Ocean - #261 | ecosystem: Environmental > Aquatic > Marine > Unclassified | place: Southern Ocean | collected 2014-11-02 | reverse complement strand
GGGGCTTGCCAAAAACGTTGGTTAGACATATTAATAGCAAACTCTTCTGTGGTTTCAGGCACTTGAATTTGGTCTTCAGTTTGGTAAAAATCGCCATCTGCGCCCAAGTTATACATAGCTACACCCTCGCCCGTAGTGATGGCAAGAATTACTGAAGGGCCATAGAGTACGTAACCAGCGGCTATCTGCTTGCGGCCTGCCTGTAAGAAAGTGTCTGTGGTGACTTCTGTGCAATCTTCTGGCAGGGCTAGTATGGAAAATATGGTGCCTACTGTAACGTTAACATCAATATTTGAGCTGCCGTCTAATGGATCGAAGGTGACCAGGTACTGGCCTTCTGTATTGCCTGCAATCGCGTCTTCTTCTTCTTCAGAGGCAATGCCAGCAACGTTGCGATTAGCTAGCAAGGCTTGCTTGAGTAAATCGTTAGAAATAACGTCTAGTTTTTTCTGTACCTCTCCTTGAACATTTTCTTGCTCAGCAGATCCATATAGGCCGCTTAATGCACCGCCGCGTAGGCGTTCGGCAATGTTTTTACAGGTGATGGTGATAGAGTCAACTACAGAGACAAGTTGCGGGTCAACTTGGGCTTGCTCAAAGGCTTGATTGAGGCTCAACATGAGATTTTTAGAGGTGTCCATTATGGGGCATAAAAGTTGAGCGTAATTATATGATACTTACCGCAAGAAGTCTTGCTGCTTAAGTCTAATGTGATGCCCTTTTGCGTTCTTGTGTTGGGTATGGGGATGTGTGTCTTTAGTGGGTGGTAGCTTATGGGCTTTTAGCTGGTACAATGACGGTGAAATTCACTTTTTATACACACTTATGAATCCAACAGCTGCTCCGGCGACATCTCTTCTAGCCGCACCTTACAAGATTACTTTGGCCATTACTGGTGCTTCAGGCGCCCAGTATGGCTTGCGTTTATTGCAATGCTTGTTGGCAGCTCAGTGTGAAGTGTCGTTAATGGTCTCCTCAGCAGGGCAGGTGGTGCTGGCAACAGAAACTGATCTGAAGGTGCCCTCTGCTACGGCGGCAATGCAGGCCTTTTTTAGTCAACTGTACGGCGCAAAATCAGGCCAGTTAAGGGTGTTTTCTAAGCAACAATGGATGGCGCCAGTAGCGTCAGGTTCTGGCGGTGGTGATGCAATGGTAGTGTGTCCTTGCAGTACAGGGAGCTTGTCTGCGATTGCGTGTGGTGCAAGTAATAACCTTATTGAGCGTGCTGTTGATGTGCACTTAAAAGAGCGTCGTAAATTAATTTTGGTGCCACGAGAGGCGCCGTATTCTGAGATTCACCTTGAACATATGCTTAAGTTGACACGTATGGGTGCGGTGGTTATTCCTGCTAGCCCTGGGTTTTATAATCGACCACAAAGTGTGGCAGATATGGTGGATTTTGTGGTGGCGAGAATTATGTCGCAACTCGGTTTGCCGCAGACGTTAGTGCCAGCTTGGGGAGAATAGAAAAATTCGAGTAATTACTCTGGTTTTACTCTATTTAGGTTCGATTCGGGCTATAATGTGCGCGCTAGTATTTTTACCGTTTTTTAAGAGAGTTTTATCATGTCTGTCGCTGATTACATGCAGCAATTAGGTGCCCAAGCTAAAGCCGCTTCCACGGTTTTGGCCACAGCGCCGACCATGGTAAAAAATAATGCTTTGTTAGCTATGGCAAGTGCTTTAAATTCGTCTAGATCCAGCTTAATAGCAGCGAATGCAAAAGATTTAGCAGCTGGCCTAGATAACGGTTTAGATGAGGCTATGCTGGACCGCCTTAGGGTGACAGACGCAGGCATTGACGCCATGATGGTGGGCTTACAGCAGGTTGCAGCGCTTGCAGATCCAGTGGGAGAGATTTCAGAAATGAGTTTTCGCCCCTCTGGTATTCAGCTGGGCAAAATGCGTGTGCCTTTGGGTGTGGTGGGAATTATTTATGAATCGCGCCCCAACGTTACTGTAGATGCAGCTAGCCTATGTATCAAATCTGGCAATGCTGTCATTTTAAGGGGTGGCTCAGAGGCCACTCATTCAAACCAAGCCATCGCCCAGTGTGTAAAGCAAGGTTTGTTAGCGGCAGAATTGCCAGCCGCATCGGTACAAGTGATTGAAACTACAGACCGTGCGGCTGTTGGCGAGCTCATTACTTTGACAGAATTCGTTGATGTTATCGTGCCTCGTGGCGGAAAGGGTCTGATTAAGCGAGTGAGTGCAGAAGCACGTATTCCCGTGATCAAACATTTAGACGGCAACTGTCACGTGTATATAGACGATCAAGCTGACGCCACTAAAGCCATTAACATTGTCATTAATGCTAAAACTAGGCGCTATGGTGTATGCAACGCTATGGAGTCTTTGTTAATTGCTGAGTCTCGTGCAGAAGAGCTGTTACCTCAATTAGCTCAAGGCTTACAAGAGTTTGATATTGAGTTGCGCTTGTGCCCACAAGCCATGGTTCAAATTGGCAGCTACCGGGGCACAATTGTTGCTGCTACAGAAGATGATTGGTACGCAGAATATTTGGCACCTGTACTGTCTGTTAAAGTAGTGACAGACATGGAAGCAGCTATTAAACACATTAACGCTTATGGCTCCCATCACACGGATGCCATTGTCAGTGAAAATTACACTAAAGCTCGCGAGTTCCTGGCGCGGGTGGATTCAAGCTCTGTGATGATTAACGCGTCTACGGCTTTTGCAGATGGTTTTGAATACGGCCTTGGTGCCGAAATTGGCATTTCTACAGACAAGATACACGCCCGTGGGCCTGTTGGGTTGCAAGGCTTAACCTCTCAGAAGTATGTGGTTTTTGGTGATGGCCATACCCGGACTTAATTCAAGCCCTGCAGTTGGAGTTAAGGTGCTGTGGGGTGGAACCTTTGATCCGATACATCAAGGCCATGTGTCATCAGCCATTGAGCTGAGTAAATACTTAGGCGTGCAACGGGTACAACTGCTGCCAAATCGCCAGCCTGCACATAGGCAAATCCCCGAAGCAACAGCGCAGCAGAGGGTAGAAATGTTGTCGCTGGCAATTGAGGCCCATGACGAATTAGCCATGGATACACGAGAGGTCAAACGCCAAGGGCCAAGCTATAGCGTGTTAACTATGGCAGAAGTAAGGCAAGAAATAGGTCCTGTTATGCCATTAATATGGTGTATGGGAATGGATGCGTTTGCTGGGTTAAAGCAATGGCATCGTTGGCAAGAATTATTAGATTACGGGCACGTGTTAGTGCTTACCCGGCCTGCAAGTGTTTGGCCGCAAGATCCTGAGTTGCTTACCTGGTATGCAACTCACAAAGTGGATGAGGCTAAACAACTGTTGGCTTCTCCATCTGGTCAGGTGGCCCACCTGAAATTAGGGCAACATGCGGTATCTGCAACACAGATACGGCAGCAGCTGCGCTTCGGTCATAAACCCAACGCAACAGAATTAGCGCCTGCAGTGGCACAATACATTGCAAGCCAAAGCCTATACGGCATTAATTAGATTTTTTGGAACACGAATTATGGCTATGCCCATTGAAGACTTATTAAAATTGATCACCACCGCCTTAGAAGATATGAAGGGCAAAGACATTGTGCAGTTAGATGTACGTGGCCTATCAAACGTAACCGATTACATGGTGATCGCTACGGGAACATCTAACCGTCATGTAAAATCCCTAGCCGACGAAGTGTCATACCAAGCTAAACAAAATGGCGTTATACCTTTGGGTATTGAAGGTGAAATGAGTGGCGATTGGGTATTGTCTGATCTTGGCGATGTTGTAGTACACGTGATGCAAACAGAGGCTCGTGAGTTCTATGACTTAGAGCGTTTGTGGAATCCAGCTCTCAAAGAAAATTTATCTAGTGATGTAGAGCCTCGCGTATAGATGAAAATTAAGTTGCTAGCAGTGGGCACTAAAATGCCGGCTTGGGTCACTCAAGGCTATGATGAGTACGCTCGTCGTATGCCCAGTGACATGCAGCTTCAGTTACAAGAATTGAGTTTAGGATTTCGAGGCAAAGGGGCGGATTTAAAACGTGCCATTGCTAAAGAAGGGGAACAAATGTTGGCTTCTATCCCAGCCCAAGACCAGGTTATTGCGTTAGATGTGCTGGGTACCCCGTGGAGTACCGAGCAACTCGCCAAACAATGTGGTGATTGGCGTATGGGTGGTCGTAATGTCACTCTGTTAGTGGGTGGGCCTGATGGATTATCCCAAACCTGTATTGCAAGGGCAGATCAACGTTGGTCTTTATCACCACTCACGTTACCCCATCCCTTAGTTCGTGTGCTATTAGCTGAGCAAATCTACCGTGCGTGGAGTTTGCTCAATAACCACCCCTACCATAAGTAATTGACCTGATTATGCCTTGGTCAAAAATGGATACTCAACGCCAAGAAGTTAGTCAGTTTACGGCGCGCCTCTGGTGGTCTCTACTTCTCATCGTAATCGTCTTTGCTGGGCTCGTTTCTCGTTTGGTATTTTTGCAAGTGTGGCAGCATGAGCGCTATGCCACTGAATCGGATGATAATCGCCAGCAATTACAAGCTATCGCTCCTACTCGTGGGTTAATTTACGACACTAATGGCACTTTGTTAGCAGGTAATCGTGCCAGCCATAGTTTAACGTTAGTGCCTGAACAGTTAGCGGGTGGGCGGCGAGGCATTGATGACGTTTTAGCTGAATTGGCCCAAGTTGTGACCATCGACCAAGACGACATAAAGCGCTTTAAACGTCGCTTAAATCAGCCCCGTAGACCCTATAGTCCAGTGGCATTGCGTTTCCAGTTGAACTCAACAGAAATCGCACAAATTACTGTCAATCAACACCGTCTGCCTGGCGTGCGTATCGTGCCTGAGCTAGTCCGCTTTTACCCCTTGGATGAAGGTTTTGTGCATGCCCTGGGTTATGTGGGCCGTATCAACGACCGTGAACTGGCCAAACTAGACAGCACTAATTACAGTGCTACTAATCACGTAGGAAAACTAGGCGTAGAACGTTTCTACGAAACTGAATTGCACGGTACTGTAGGTCACCAAACTGTAGAAACCAATGCCAGAGGTCGAGTTCTTCAGGTGTTAGATCGCCTTGAGCCGGTGCCAGGAAAAGACATTACTCTATTTTTAGATGCGCAATTACAGCAGGCCGCTGCCAAGTTGTTAGAGGGTAAGCGCGGCGCGATTGTGGCTATCGATCCTAAAACAGGGGGTGTGTTAGCGATGGCCAGTGGGCCAAGCTATGGTGCCAATCAATTTGTTACCGGCATCAGTAACGCTAATTACCAGGCTCTACGGAATTCCGACGACCTGCCATTGTTTAATCGTGCGTTGCGGGGTCGTTATCCGCCGGCCTCAACGGTAAAACCGGTGATTGCTATTGCAGGTATAGACTCTGGCATCATATCCCGGAAATACTCGATTTGGGATCCCGGGTATTATCAGCTTACTGAAGGTGGACGCCTTTATCGTGATTGGAAAGCTGGGGGGCATGGTCAAGTCAATATCCACAAGTCTATTGTTGAATCTGTCGACACTTTTTATTACGCCATTTCTGATTTAATGAGTAATGAGCCCATGACAAAGTATCTTGCGCAATTTGGCTTTGGCCAAGTGACTATTGCCGATCAACCTGAAGCTACTAAGGCTGTTTTGCCTACTAAACAATGGAAGCGAATAAATCGCGAGGCATCCTGGTTTCGAGGTGACTCATTAAACCTAGGTATTGGCCAAGGATTTTTATCGGCTACACCAACGCAGTTAGCAACCATGACAATGGTGTTGGCCAATAGAGGCCAGTGGCATCAAATACGCATGATTAAAGCCATTGATGGTCAGTCCGTGGTAAAGGTCAGCGACATAGGCCGTAATGATCCTAAGTTGCCAGACAACGTTGAGTTACGGCGTAGTAGCGATTGGAACACAATCCACAACGCAATGATTGACGTGATGCATGGCAAAAAAGGTACAGCACGACGCAGTGGTGCCAACAGCAGTTATAAAATAGCCGGAAAAACCGGTACAGCTCAAGTAATAGCCATCAAACAAGATGATACTTATGATGCTGAAAAAATTGCCGAAGGATTCCGCGATCACGGCTTATACATTGGCTGGGCACCGGCCAAAGATCCGGTGATTGCTATTGCGGTGATCATTGAGAACGGCGGCGGCGGTAGTTCAGCTGCGGCACCTTTGGCTCGTCAGCTGTTTGATACGTATATTTTGGATACTCAGGTTAAAACCGAAGGTGGAGCTAAAAACGATGGCTGATTTCCAGCGCTGGGCTCCAGAAGCAAGAAAACACTTCAAGCAAGGCCCTGGGCTATGGGTAAAGCTTAGGCTAGACCCATGGTTGCTGATGTTGTTACTGGTCATAATGTCGCTTGGTTTGGTTGTATTGTATTCTGGTTCTGGCTCAAGTGAAGCCTCGGTATATAAACAACTGGTGCGATATAGTTTGGCGTTGTTGGGCATGGTGATTATCACCCAAATTAACCTACGCAATGTGCAGCGATGGATACCCTTGTTATACGTTGCTGGGTTGTTATTGCTCGTTGCCGTGTTGTTATTTGGAGTGGGTGTAAAAGGGGCTCAACGATGGTTAGCGATCCCGGGATTACCTCGTTTTCAACCTTCTGAAATTATGAAACTAGTGGTGCCGTTAACAGTATCTTGGTATTTGGCTAGCCGGCCTAGACCACCTCACTTCATCCACGTGCTAGTGGCTGTGGTGCTAGTGGCGTTGCCTGTGTTATTGATTGCCAAGCAACCCGACTTAGGCACCGCTTTGCTTATTGGTAGTTCTGGGGTGTTTGTTATTTTCTTTGCGGGTTTGTTGTGGCGCCATCTAATTGCCGCAATTGCCATAGGTGCCGCAGGTTTGCCCCTGTTGTGGATGAGCATGCGCGAATACCAAAAACAACGAGTAATCACATTCTTAGATCCAGAAAGTGACCCTCTAGGTGCAGGTTGGAATATTATTCAGTCTAAAATTGCCATTGGTTCTGGTGGTATTAATGGCAAAGGCTGGTTACAAGGTACGCAGTCTCATTTGGACTTTTTGCCGGAAACCCGCACGGACTTTATAGTCGCCGTTCTGGCAGAAGAATTTGGTCTAATGGGTGTGTGTTTGTTACTTTTTCTCTATTTTTTGGTATTGATCAGAGGATTAATGATTGCGGGTTCTGCCAGTCATCCGTTTGATCGGATGTTAGCGGCAAGTTTAACCTTAACCTTCTTTGTTTATGTAGTAGTCAATATTGGCATGGTGAGTGGTTTATTGCCGGTGGTAGGCGTGCCCTTACCTTTGGTAAGCTACGGTGGCACTTCGGCAGTCACCTTGATGGCCAGTTTAGGTTTGTTGATGTCTATTCATGCCCGCAGGCCTCAACGGACTTAGCTTAACGAGTTCAATAATTAATAGGTATATTTAATCGGTAGGCGTTGAGTGACCCGGGTCATCAGTTCGTAACCTATAGTGCCAGCGTGACGAGCCACTTCATTAATGTCTAATCCTTTGCCCCACAAACACACTGGGTCCCCTACTTTAAAGTCATTCAGGTCTGTTACGTCTATGGTAATCATATCCATTGATACGCGCCCAGCAATACTTGCACGCTGACCATTCACTACCACAGGGGTGCCACTTGGGGCGTTACGTGGGTAACCATCACCATATCCAATGGCTACAGTGGCAATAACTGAAGGCCGCTGAGCATACCATTGTTGTGCGTAACCTACGGCTTCCCCAGTATCGATTTGACGCAACGAAATAATCGCTGAGCGCACCTGCATCACTGGCTTTAAGCCTTTACTTGAAGGGTGTTCTACATCTAAAGGCGAGTTGCCGTAAAGCATAAAGCCGGCCCTGTTCCAATCACCATGGGCTTCTGGCCACGCCATTATGGCGGGTGAGTTAGCTAAGCTTACAGGATGATCAAACGCTTTAGCTGTGTTGTTAAACAATTTCACCTGATCTAAGGTGAAATTGTTACTGGTTTCGTCAGCACTAGCAAAGTGAGTGGCAAACACCATGTCCTCAGAAACATTGGGGCTAGTACGCAGTTGTTGATAATAGCCGTTTACTCGCTGAGGATTTAAGCCTAAACGATGCATCCCGGTGTCTACTTTAATCCACACTTTTAGCGGCTTAGAGACCCGGGCATTCAAAATAGCATCCACTTGAATCGGGTCCTCTACCATCACCCAAAAATCGTGTTCGGCAGCAACAGCTACTTCGTCAAGTGCAAAGGTGCCTTCTAATAGTAATATGGGTTTGTGGATGCCTGCCTTACGTAAAGCTAACGCTTCTTCAATACAGGCAACGCCAAACGCCGGCACATAGGATTGCAAGGCGGTGGCGCAGGCCACAGCCCCATGGCCGTATGCGTTCGCTTTCACCACGGCCATGGTTTGGGCTTTGGGAGCGAGCTGACATGCCCATTGATAATTGTGAATCAATGCAGCAAGATCAACCACCATGTGGCTAGGACGGGCCATGGGAAGATCTCTAGTAGTTAAATTTGCCAGCGCTATATAGTTTAGCGGCTTTTTCCCAGATAGGGCCTGGCATACCATCACCTACAGCTTTACCATCTATTTGGGTGACAGGGGCGATCTCTTTACTAGAGCTAGAAATCCAAATTTCGTCGGCATCAAAAACTTCTTGCTTAGTCACCACACGCTCTTCTACGGCAATGGTACCGTCTTCCCGCAATACACCTAAGGCAATGAGTCGAGTAATACCGGGTAATATTTGGTGGTCTAAAGCGGGTGTGATAACGGTGCCATTTTTTACAATATAGGCATTACAAGCGCCACACTCAGTGAGCTCATCATTGCCATTAAACAACAACACCTCACCACTTCCCTGGCTATAACCCTGCTGATAATGCATCACATTACCGAGCAGGGAAATTGACTTGATGTTGCAACGTTGCCAGCGCTGATCTTGCATCGTAGTCACTTTGTACGCATTCACTTTGTCCCTTTCTGGAATAGGTGCAGGAGGAATATCCGTAGGCATGGCGAACACAGTAGGTTCTACACCCTTAGGGTATGGGTGGTGGCGCTTAGTATCTGCCCCACGAGTGACGTGCAAGTACAAGCCAACTTGGCTGCTAGGGTTGCGCTCAATGAGCTCTTGGCATAGCTCACGCCACTGATCATGGCTCCAGTTGAGTTCAATTTCCAGTGCAGCTAAGCCTTCGATCATACGGTTAATGTGAGGTCCAAAACCAACCATTTTTCCAGCGTAAGAAGGAATAACTTCGTAGATACCATCGCCAAACAAAAAACCTCGATCAAGAGGGGAAATTTTGGCTTCTTCAATTGGCATATAAGTGCCATTAAGGTAAACAATGCTCATAACTTAATCTCTAATGATTTGACTGACCAATTGACTGGCGCTGTCGGCTAATAGTTGTGGTAACAAACGGTCTTCATCTTGACGCCAGCCACAACAAAACTTTAATTTTGGCGGTGCCGGATCAACATTAAATGCAATAAGCCGTTCGGCCCTTAACGCATCTTCTACAATAGGTTGCGGTAGTAATGCTATACCAGCACCTTGTTCGGCCATGGCTAATAAACCAGACACAGAGTTACTAGTATGAAATTTAGGTTTTTCTGCCACTTGGCTAAACAATTCTTGTAAGTATTTACCTGGCCCAGTAGCTGCTGGAAAACTCAAAATAGGGCAGCGACTTAAGGCATCGATATCCATGCTGCGGCTTTCCTTAGCAAAGTGAGGGCTACCTACCCAGATTTGTGGCAGGGCGCTTAATGGTTGCGTATTCACTGAAGCAGCTTGGCCAGTATAGACCATAAGAGCTAGGTCTAATTGATGTTCTTCCAGCTGTTTATATAATGCTAATGACAGGTCAATGGTGAGTTCAAATTGAATCAGAGGGTGATGTTCACGCCAAACTTTTAATAAATCTCTTAGCCATAGGTGCGCTACAGTGTCGGCAATGCCAATGCGGAACACACCTTGTTGTGGGGCGTCATCTTGCAGTTGGGCTTTCATTTCATTACTAATGGCCACTAGATGTTCTGCAAAAGGCAGTAGCTGTCTGCCGCGTGCGGTGAGTTTGGTGCCACTTTGATCACGCTTAAATAGCTTAACGCCTAATTCTTCTTCTAGAGTGGCAATACGCGCAGAAATTGCTGGCTGAGAAGCATGTAATTGAGCCGCAGCACCATGAAAGCTGCCTAAGGTGGCTACCTTTATAAAGCTATTGAGGTTGCGAAGACGCACATTTTGCTCCTACAGTTAATTTACCTAACAAAATCAATGACTAAAGCCAGTTATTTGGCGTAACTGATCAATCACAGACTGGCCTTCGCTCAGTGGCAGGCCATCTTCTGTGAGCTGGTTTATACGTGTCACACCATCCACACTGCCAAGGTCTGACAAATACTGCAAAATGACTAAGGGTTCAATTTTATCTAATAAATCCTGTCCATGCCAGAGGCCAAGGAAGGCGATCATACCATAGGCACCCCAGTTGGAAACGTCGGCTACAATGAGCTCATCTGCACTGGTGACTGCAGGCACAATGTCGAGTTTTTCCAGTACATGAATAACCTTGCCCATGCCTATTTCATTACCTCCATCTCCTACAGCAATAGTGGGGCACTTTGCCCATTTCATGAAGCCATCAAAACAGGCTGTTCGCTCACTGATGCTTTCGCCCCGCATATTGTAATACCCCCCGTCTTCAGCTTGGCCCGGACGTTCGATCGAAACAATGGCTTGGGGATTAAAGTCTTCAAGAGCTGCTAAAGTATCGGCCTTTGCATCAGCGTGAATTCCTACCCGTATTTCGTGGGTACGATAGCGCTCGGAAAGGGCGCCCACCAAAGGTTGGCCACACACAATCACCGGCACTGCACCTAAATACTCTAGGGTGTCATAAAGGGCAATGGCACCTACAGGCCCATCGGTTTCAAAAGTACCTACCACAGGAAATCCAGTACCTATGAGTACCGTGGCGCCTGGCTTATCCTTAATGCAGCTTTGCAAAATTTTGGCGGCTCTTAGGCAATAACCTGTTGTTAACGCCGGTTGCACTTGGGCCATACCACGGGGGTTTCGCGCCACTAGGGCATCTTCAATATGTTGGCTGAGTTGTTGGTCGTTTGGCATGATTAATCCTTCAGATGCAGCAGCGGGGTGGCATCAAATTTAAGTTGCGCTAAGGTATTGATTGTGTGGGCTTGGTATAAATCCACTGCTTCAAAGTGCAGGCTATCACCGGGCCTTAGCTGGGCAAGTCGTGCTGTATCACTGGTCATAACAGCGCCTATTTTAGGGTAGCCACCTATGGTTTGTCGGTCATTAAGCAATACAATAGGTTGGCCATCTGCGGGCACCTGGACGGCACCTAAACAAATGCCTTCAGAGAGCATTTGTTGAGATGGGCAGGGCACAGAAGGTCCTTCAAGACGCATGCCCATACGGTCACTACGATCTGTGACTGTATATTGGCTGTTAAAAAAGCGAGCCCGCGTAGTAGTGTCAAATAGGTGATGTTGATACCCAGGTAATAGGTGTAATACTGTATCAGCGCTCTGTTGGCCATATAGTGGCCAGTCAGCTTCAGACAAGGCTTGGCGTAATAATTGCGTGGTCTTGGCACAGGGAAGGATATCATTGGCTGCAAGCTTGGCCCCATTTAAACCGCCTACTTTTTCGCGCATTACCGTGGCACTGCTACCAAAGCTTGGGGTGACGTTAAACCCACCCGCTACGCCAAAGTAGCTGCGGCACCCATGGCTAGAATAGCCGAGTTTAATCTCATCGCCAGTGACCACTTTGTGACTGGCCCATAGGGGTTTTTCCACGCCATTAACGGTTAAATCTAAACCGGCACCGGTGACGCAAAAGTAACTGTCGGTTTGCGCGAGGAGTTGTAAACCACCAAAGCTTACTTCAATAGCACAAGCGTTAGATGTATTGTGCAGTATACGATTGGCCCATAAAAATGCTTCACTATCCAATGGCCCGCCAGTGGTCAAACCAATGTCATGCCGACCAAAGCGGCCAAGGTCTTGTATGAGGCTCAGTAAGCCAGGCTGAAGAACTTTAAAGCTCATGTAGCTGGCCTCCCATAGTTAGGTATTGTTGCTCATCTATGGGAACAAATTGCACTCGATCACCCACCGATACGGGCATATGGGGTTGTTTTTCAGGATTGAACATAGGCGTAGGGCAGAGGCCAATAAGGTTCCATCCACCGGGCGAAGTTGCTGGATAAACGGCAGTCTGACGGTCTGCTATCGCCACCGCTCCAGCAGGCACTTTAAGTCGAGGTGTGGACAGTCTTGGCGCCGCTAAGCGCTCGTCCACTTCACCTAAATAGGCGAAGCCTGGAGCAAAACCAATGGCATAGACCCGGTATTCTGTAGTGCTATGAATATCGATAACCTGCGTTACAGAAAGACCTGCATTTTTGGCTAGTAATGACAGTTCTGGACCGTACTTAGTGCTATAAAAAACCGGTATCTGAACCAGCTGCCCACTATTTTGGCTATGCTTTGCGGGCGTGTTTAATAGTGATCTTAGGGCTTGCTTAGCCCATAAATGGTCGCATTGATTGGTGTCATAAATAACCAGTAGAGAAGCGTAAGACGCCACCAAGTCGATTAGACGGCTACCAAAGTGTTGTTTAATCTGCTCACAAGTTGTCGCAATAGTCGCACTTGCCTCTGGACTAATCGCTAAACTGTTTGGGTCTCCAAAATAGACAATGTAGCTATTTTCACTGGCTATTTCTATATGTGTTTGGCTTGTGTTCATTGGTTTAGGTTATACATCTAGTTTATGTCTTGTCGGTGGATGGTTGGTCCATCAATTGGCGAATGGATGAGATGGCTGCAATACCCGCATCGTTGTCTCCATGTACACAGAGGCTATCTACCTTAAGTTGCAAGGTAGCACCACTGGCGCTGGTGATAGTGCCTTCTTGGACTAATTGTTCTACTTGCTTGAGCATGGCATCATGATCCAGAACAGCACCAGTCTTAAAACGCGCCATTAAGCTGCCATCATCTTCGTAACAACGATCGGCAAAAGCCTCAAAGTACAATTCTAATGTTAAGTCTTTTGCTTGCTTTAGATACTCGTCCGCTTGGGCGTTGGCTTGCAGCATTAATTTCAGTGGCGCGTTGGTTACTCCATTGGCAGACACACGGCTTGGATAGCTGCTTACCGCTTGCATAATGGCGTGCCTCACAGTTGGTTTGCTCATCATGTCGTTGTACAAGGCGCCATGGGGTTTTACATAGCTCAGCGTTAACCCTTGGCATGCAGCCATGCCTTCCATGGCTGCGATTTGATAGTGCATGAATGCAATTATTTCTTGCTCTGAACAGTTCATGGAGCGGCGGCCAAAACCCACTAAATCTGGGTAGGCAGGGTGAGCACCCACCATCACCTTGTGCTGTTTTGCTAACGCCAAAGTGTGTTGCATTACCAGTGGGTCGCCAGCATGGAAGCCACAGGCAATGTTAGCTTGATCTATGTGTGGCATGGCCTTAGCGTCTCGGCCTATAGTCCACGAACCGTAGCTTTCACCTAAGTCGCAATTAAGTAACATGTTTATTCCTTTTCCTTTCGTTGCCTTGCCTAAAATATGGCTAGTTGGCTGTTAGGTAGGTCTGTCACCAGCATACAACCAGGTGCATGGGTGATACAAAATGGTGGTTTAGCGTTTTCAACGGCCACTTGAGGGGTTACACCGCAGGCCCAAAATACCGGCACTTCTCCTTCATTAAGGGAGACTCTATCGCCAAAGTCAGGTTGGTTTAGGTTGGTAATACCAATGTCACTAGGATCGCCAAAATGCACTGGGGCGCCATGGACGGAGGGAAATCGGCTGCATATTTGAATCGCTCGAATAGCGTCGGCAGGTTTGTATGGGCGCATGCTTACTACCATGTTACCTGCAAATGGACCTGCTTCTTTGCAAGCAATATTGGTGCGATACATAGGCACGTTTACACCTTCTGTAAGGTTACGGACGTCTAAGCCATCGGCGATAAGCGCCTCCTCAAAAGAGAACGAGCAACCCAGTACAAACGCCACTAAATCGTCACGCCAATGATCTAGAATATCGGTGACTTGATGTTCAGCCTTGCCGTGATTAAATAGTTTATACTGCGGAATGTCAGTACGCAGATCGATGTCTTGACCTAGGCTTTTAACACGGAAGTCGCCAGGATTTTCCGACATGCCAATAATAGGACATGGCTTAGGATTTAGGTGACAGAATTTTAAAAAAGCATTGGCATAGTCTTCAGGTAAGATGCACAGGTTGCCCTGCACGTAACCGGAACATAATCCAGAGGTATTATAGGTCATAGAACCGCTACGGATCTGTTGCCTAAGTTGCAGTGGTGTATGGGTCATAGAGTTTCCGACGATAAATGATGGCGATATACATAGTGCCGTGTATTTTGCAGGCCTAAAGGGTGGGTGTCTAATTAAATCTATTTCGACCATTGATAGATATATTCTATCAACTGATCGGCTTATTGATATTTTTCTTGTTAATTGATAGATTTTATTTACAAAACACGCGGCTGAACGAGCTGGGCATAAATTAGCAAAGCCGAATCTACAGGAGAAGGGTGTGAAAAAGATAGTATTAAGTTGGCTAATAGTTGGGCTTTTTAGCGCTCATGGGTATGCCGGCTTCAACCAGCGAGATGACGTTTCGAAGTGGTTAGATGATGCAGGCGATATGGGATTTACTAGGGCTGAGGTGATGCAGTATTTGGCACAAACTAAAGCTAAGCCTAGCATTGTTCCCGTGTTGCGTAACGCGCCAGAAAGTAAGTTATTATGGAGTGGTTATCAAAAGCGGCTGGTTACCCCATCGCGTATTCAGTTAGGTCGAGACTTTGTCAAAGAACACGCTACTCAATTGAATGCAGTGGCTCAAAAGACTGGCGTTGATGCGGCAATCATTGCCGCCATTGCAGGTATTGAAAGTAGTTACGGAAAAAATATGGGCCGGCATTTAACTTTGCAGGTACTTGCCACATTATCTTTTGACTACCCCCGTAGAAGTGAATTTTACCAGCGTCAATTAGCAGAATTCTTCCGCTTGTGTTATGGCCAAGGCCTTGATCCCTCTCAGGTCAAAGGATCTGCAGCAGGCGCAGTGGGCATGGGTCAGTTTATACCCACAAGTTATCGTGATTTTGCAGTGGACGGTGATGGCGACGATCGTATCGATTTATTCCACAGTGAGGATGATAATTTTGCCAGCATTGCTAATTACTTGGCACGTCACGGTTGGCAGGCTAATGAACCATGGCTGTTAGACGTGGACACAAAAGTAGAACCCACTTGGCTTAGTAAAAAGGCTAAGCGTCAAGGAATGGCTTTAGCAGAATGGCAGGGCAGAGGCATGACGGTGCCCGAGTCGGCAGACAATACTAGGGAGTTCAATTTGTATGCTTTTTCCACCGACGGTGAATATGAACATCGCCTAGGAGGTGCTAACTTTTACGCCATAACCCGTTATAATCATTCTCTTTGGTATAGTCGTGCGGTAGTGGAAATTGCCCAAGGTATACAAGGTATCGCCAAGCCCTAAACTAGGTTTTTAACATGCAGTATAGATTTCGACCCATTTTAAGTGCCATTTTGTTACTGGCTGTTAGCGCTTGTTCTACTACTAGCCAGCAACCTAGTGGTAATGCCAGTAAAAAGTCCAGTGGAGATGCTAACGGTGGCGTGTCGCAATCGGCTGTGGTGGCGGCCGCTAAAGCTAAAACCGAGGCGCGTTATGCCATTAAACAAGACTTGGGGCCCAAGCAGCACCTTGACATGAGTAAGGCCCCTGATGCCACCCCTAAAGTAGAGCCCCGCAGCCGCGGTGGCAATAAGAGTCGATATGAAGTGTGGGGTAAATCCTACTCTGTAATGGCGTCTAGCGTGGGCTACAAAGAGCGTGGTTTAGCCTCTTGGTACGGTCAAAAGTTCCACGGTCATTTAACCTCTAATGGTGAAACCTATGACATGTACACAATGAGTGCGGCCCATAAGTCTTTGCCTTTACCTACCTATGCCCGTATTACTAATCTAGCCAATAACAAGATGGTGATTGTTAGGGTTAATGACCGGGGTCCATTCCATGGCGATCGTGTGATTGATTTGTCCTATGCTGCTGCCAGTAAATTAGATTATCGCAAAACCGGTGTGGCAGAAGTGTTGGTTGAGGCCATTGATGCAAGTCAGTGGACTCCCGCACTAGAACAAAGTATTCGCAAACAGCGCAATAGCAATCAATTTTCTGCGTCACAAAGTGGGGCTAATGTGCCTATTGTGCCCACAGCGAAAGTTTCTTCACCCGCGGCTAAACCTGCTGCAGTTATAGTAAAGCCTGTGGCTCAAGTGCAGACCTCATCTCAGAATGAAATCCGCCAACAATATAAACGGGCTCCTGGCTATTATGTGCAAGCAGCGGCGGTATCGAAAATTGGTGGGGCTATGTTGTTACGCGATACCTTGGTACGCGAACTAAGGCGAGCTAATGTGTTTGTAGAACAGGCGAACGATCGCCCAGATTTATTCCGAATATTGATAGGACCTATCACAGATGTCGGCAGTGCAACTATATTAATGCAGCAATTGGCAGCGTTAGGGCGTGGTCAAGGGCTCATGATAAATCCTTAATTTACTGCCTCAAGCCTAGGTCTCATGGTACAATTTGAGCCGTTAAAAATTGCCAATGAAAATGTTGAGTTTTCATTGAACCAGTAAACTAAGGTGTTTTGAGTATGGCAAACAGTATGGCAGGCGTAGTGGCTTCGGCTAAATTATTATTCTGCAAGGGTAGGCAGGCTATAAAGCATGGGTTTAGAGCTATTGCGCTAGTTGCAGTCGCCTCCATGCTCCTACCCATTGGCCTAGCCACTTCGGTGCACGCTGCTCAAGCCCTCGTGCCCCAACCACCGCAGCTTGCAGCTAGCGCATATATATTGATTGATGCGATAACGGGCAAGGTCATCGTTGAAATGAACGCCGACGAAGTGTTGGCACCTGCCAGCTTAACCAAGTTGATGACCGCTTATATGCTGGACTATGAGGTGGCTTCAGGCAACGTTTCTTTAGACGACCAGGTGCGCATTAGTGAAAAGGCGTGGCGTACAAAGGGTTCGCGCATGTTCATCCAAGAAGGCACCTTTGTTAAGTTGGAAGACTTGATGCGTGGCATCATTATCCAGTCCGGTAACGACGCTAGTGTAGCGGTTGCAGAACATTTGGCAGGCAGTGAAGAAGCATTTGCAGATTTAATGAACCAACATGCTAGTCGTTTAGGCATGACACGATCACACTTTCGCAACGCTACGGGTTTGCCATCAGAAGGCCATCAAACTACAGCAAGGGATTTAGCTATGTTGGCACGAGCTATTATTCGCGAATACCCTGAGCAATATAAAGTGTACTCGGAAAAAGAATTTACCTTTAATAAAATCAGACAGCCAAACCGCAATAAGTTGCTGTGGCGCGACAGCACCGTAGATGGCCTAAAAACGGGTTATACATCTGCAGCTGGATACTGTTTGGTGGCATCAGCTAAAAAGGATGGCCAACGGTTAATCTCTGTCGTTTTAGGTGCAGCCAGCAGTGAGGCTCGTGCTCAAGAATCGCAAAAACTCATCACCTATGGCATGCGTTTTTTTGAAACTCATACACTTTACGACGCCGAAGAAATTCTAACCGAAGCTAGAGTTTGGGGTGGCAATGAAGACTATATGGAGTTAATGCTGGAGAGTGAAGTAGCTGTAACTATTCCACGTGGCCAAGCCAAGTACATTAAAGCGACCATGGATATGAATAACGGCATTGAAGCACCATTATCTGCAGGTGATGTCCTAGGTAAGCTTGTTATTACCCTAGATACAGACATTATCCTAGAGCGAGATCTAGTGGCTAGTAGAGATATGTTTGAAGGTGGTTTTTTCAAAGGCCTCACAGACAGTGCGAAAAGACTAATTAGTGGCGAATGATGAAAGTTAAGCCCGAAGCCCCTAAAATTGAATTTCCCTGCGCTAACTATAGCCTGAAAATTGTGGGTCTTAAAACGGTGGATTATCACGCCTGGGTGGTTGAGTGTGTGCAGCGGTTGGCACCAGACCTAGACCCCCAAAAAGTACAGGTGGTTGATAGCCGAAATGGTACATTTCAGTCTATACGCCTTGCAGTAACCGCCCATAGCGAAGATCATCTTAAAGAGATCCATCAAACACTAATGGCCAGTGGCAAGGTTAAACTTGTCCTCTAGCTTAGCGGCCGATGAGGGCGTGTTAATAAGGCGATTACCGCCTCAACACTACGATCTAAGCTGGCAAGCGATGCAGGATTTTACCAACCAGCGAGACGCGACCACCTTGGATGAAATATGGGTATTGCAGCACCTTCCGGTGTTTACCCAAGGCCAGGCAGGTAAGGCAGAGCATATTCTGGATCAAGGCACTATTCCGTTAGTGCAATCGGATCGTGGTGGTCAAGTGACTTACCATGGGCCGGGGCAATTGATGATCTATTTAATGCTAGATTTAAAACGTTTAAGTATTGGTGTTAGGGCACTAGTCTCGCATATGGAGACAGCCCTGATAGACTGCCTACAAAGTTACGGTATTACTGCCAATGCAGACGTTAAAGCACCAGGTGTGTATGTACATGGCAGTAAAATAGCCTCCCTGGGGTTGCGGGTTCGTAAAGGATGCAGCTTTCATGGCCTAGCTCTCAACGTAGACATGGATCTTAGCCCCTTTGAACGCATTAATCCCTGCGGCTATCCTGGTTTAGACATGGTGCAGATGATTGATTTCAACGATTTGACTCATGCCATCGAGTTTGATCAAGTAGCCAGTACCATGTGCCAACATTTAGTAAAGCAATTGCAGTACCC
>Ga0307994_1000906_pt1 | contig 18939 bp, 23 predicted proteins | sample EllFjometagen261_FD_203171 | JGI IMG/M metagenome (GOLD analysis project Ga0307994, IMG submission 203171) | Marine microbial communities from Ellis Fjord, Antarctic Ocean - #261 | ecosystem: Environmental > Aquatic > Marine > Unclassified | place: Southern Ocean | collected 2014-11-02 | reverse complement strand
TAAAAAGTAGATATTTAACTACATTTTATAATGGTCAAAAGAGCTTCTTAAAAGAAGTTTATGTTTGTAACACTATATAATGTATAAAAAGTAGATATTTAACTACATTTTATAATGGTCAAAAGAGCTCCTTAAAAGAAGTTTATGTTTGTAACACTATATAATGTATAAAAAGTAGATATTTGACTACATTTTATAATGGTCAAAAGAGCTCCTTAAAACAAGTTTATGTTTGTAACACTATATAATGTATAAAAAGTAGATATTTGACTACATTTTATAATGGTCAAAAGAGCTCCTTAAAAGAAGTTTATGTTTGTAACACTATATAATGTATAAAAAGTAGATATTTAACTACATTTTATAATGGTCAAAAGAGCTCCTTAAAAGAAGTTTATGTTTGTGACACTATATAATGTATAAAAAGTAGATATTTAACTACATTTTATAATGGTCAAAAGAGCTCCTTAAAAGAAGTTTATGTTTGTGACACTAAATAATTTAAAATAAGTTTGTGTTTTTACACTATATTATACAAAAAGTTTATGTATTTGTGATACAAAATATTATTTAAAAAGTTTATGTTTTTATAACACTATTATTTAAAGTTTATGTATTTGTAACACAAAATTATTTAAAATAAGTTTATGTTTTTATTATATTATACAATGGCTAAAAGAGCTTTGTGAGGTGTCAGATCTAGTTTGTTATGTTTGTTATGTTTGTTATGTTTGTTATGTTTGTTATGTTTGTTATGTTTGTTATGTTTGTTATGTCCACTATATCTGCTATATTTGCGATATTTGTCCTGTTTGCCCCATACGCCTTGCATGCCCCGTCTGGCCTGTTTGTAATGTAGTCTTGTTGAGACAAAATTTTTATTAAAAGCCTTAGACATGTCTGGTAAGTAAGGGGGTAGGGGGAATCTAACGAAAGATATCTATTATACTCCCTTATGGAGTTTCTCCGAAAGAGATTTGACCCCTTATGCCCGTGAAAAAAAAAAATGAAACCTATAGGTAGGGGTCTTACTATAGTTCATACTATTTCCTTTTAAGCAAGGAAAGTGCTCACGCTTGTTTGTTAATCCCGTGTGCACTCTGAAATGTAAGCTGAAAGGAAAAAAAAAAAAGGAAACCCCTGGTTCGCTGGAGTGAACGCCCGGCTTGCTGGGTAACGAGGAGTATGTCTTACAAACATGAGATTTGTAAGTGTCGGTTAAGTTTAGCGGATTGTTATCAATCAATGGCCCTGAAATAGGAACCAAATGTCAGGAATAATTCACTGTATGGAACCCCTACTGTATTTGTACCTCACCTTCATTAACCGTTAGCATTAAGCTATGATCTTGTTGGTCGGTTCTTACTACATTAAGAATTTGTGAATAACTGAAAGTTGAATAAAAGTGTAACTTGTTGTATGATCTAATAGTGCTACCTTAAATTTATTTTGTCCTCATATTTAGGATCAGGTGATAGATACTTAATGCTTAATGTACACCTTTTATTAATTTTGATATCTGTATGTGTTTAGTCAATTTTAGCTAATTTTTTCAAGTATTGACCCTGAATATCCATGAAGTGTTTAATATAAATTTATGGTGATAATACATAAAGAGATGTGTGTTTAGTCAATTTTAGCTAATTTTTTCAAGTATTGACCCTGAATATCCATGAAGTGTTTAATATAAATTTATGGTGATAATACATAGAGAAGTTGTCCTAGACATCACTGGAGTGATTAACATAAACATATGGTAGAGTACATAAATATGTTTGTTATGACATGGGCGCAGGCTCGGAGTTCGGGCAAGTTTGCCCGGTAAGCCAGGCCCCCCCCCAAAGTTGCCAGAGTCTGCTGTGTTGTCCTCTAGGCTAGAGTAGAGTAAAATAAGCTAAATAAGCTGTTGGGCCCATACCCCAAAAATGAAGGTTAAACCCCTTCTTTTACTAGTGAGTGGCTGTGCCTGGGGGTTTCGTGGGCCTTTGTAAGTCCTTAGTTCATCTCCATTAGTTGTTAGCTTTGATCTTGTTGGTCGGTTCTTACTACATTAAGAATTTGTGAATAACTGAAAGTTGAATAAAGTGTAACTTGTATGATCTAATAGTGCTACCTTAAATTTACTTTGTTCTTATATTCAGGATCAGGTGGTGAATACTGAACGTTTTATGTGCACCTTTTATTAGTTTTAATATTTATAAATCAGGGTTAATTTTAGCTACATTTGTGATGTTAGTCTTTAATATACAGGAGGTGTTTAATAAAATTTTATGGTGAGGTGTATGGCGTGTTTATTAGGACAAGGGGCGTAGGCTTGGAGTTCAGATGGCGTTGAGGGGGGGGGGGGTAAACCCGTCTTCCCTTCGCACACGGCATTTAAGATGCCGTGTGGGTAAGCTCGGCGTAGCTTGAAAGTGAGTTTTCGCCCCACTTTACTTTAGAGAGTGGGGGCTTGAACCCGACCTGAAGAGATCAAAACTCTTTGTGCTTCCTTCTACACTACAATCTAGTAAGGTAAGCTAAATAAGCTGTTGGGCCCATACCCCAAAAATGAAGGTTAAACTCCTTCTTTTACTAATGAGTCCCTATGTTTTAGCCCTTTTATTGTCCACCCTAGGTCTAGGGACTACGCTAACCTTTGTGAGCTCCCATTGGCTGCTTGCTTGGGTGGGCCTTGAGATTAATACTCTTGCAATTCTTCCTTTAATAGTGCGTAATCACCACCCCCGGGCAGTTGAAGCAGCCATTAAATATTTTCTTATTCAGGCGGGGGGTGCAGCTGTGTTGCTCTTCGCGGGGGTAACAAATGCTTGATTTACAGGACAGTGAGGTATTCAACAAGCCACTTCCCCAGTCTTTATTGGTGTAATTACAATTGCGTTGGCATTAAAGCTGGGGCTTGCCCCCCTTCATTCTTGAATACCGGAGGTATTTCAAGGTTTAGATTTAAATACGGGGCTAGTTTTGGCCACGTGGCAGAAATTGGCCCCTCTTGCCTTGTTGCTTCAAATCCAGCCGTCCAATTCTGCGCTTTTAATTTTATTAGGGTTAGCATCCACCCTCATCGGGGGGTGAGGGGGCCTAAATCAGACCCAGCTTCGCAAGATCCTAGCTTACTCCTCTATTGCCCAGCTAGGTTGAGTGGTTCTAATTGTTCAGTTTTCGCCTTCTCTAGCCACGTTAGCTGTTTTAGTGTATATTATCGCCGCAGCCTCAACATTTATTATCTTAAAGTTAGTTAAATCCACAAACATTAATATACTAGCCATCTCCTGGGCGAAATCGCCCGCACTTGTGGCGATGACCCCTTTTGTATTTTTATCCCTGGCGGGTCTTCCACCCTTAACAGGGTTTATGCCTAAATGGCTAATTATTGAGGAGCTTTCTAAACAGGGCCTTGTCCCTGTTGCCACTCTTGCGGTACTGACCGCCCTGCTCAGTCTATACTATTATTTGCGACTTACATATGCCATGACACTTACTATATTTCCTAATAATTTTTCGGGCATTCCGCCTTGGCGACTACGAGCCAAACAACTAACATTCCCTCTAGCCTGTCTAGTTACGGGTACTATTTCTGTCTTACCCCTCACTCCCGCTGCGATTGCATTGGTAGCTTTTTAAGGGACTTAGGTTAATAGAAGACCAAGAGCCTTCAAAGCTCTAAGTGGGGGTGAAAATCCCCCAGTCCTTGATAAGGCTTGCGGGGCATTATCCCACAGCTCCTGTATGCAAAACAGGTACTTTAATTAAGCTAAAGCCTTCTCTAGACAGGTAGGCTTCGACCCTACAAACTTTTAGTTAACAGCTAAACGCCTGAACCAATGGGCATCCGTCTAGGCCCCCCAGGGGGGGGGGGAAAGCCCCGGTAGACGTTAGCCTACTACTTTAGATTTGCAATCTAACATGTTGGACACCTCAAGGCTTGATAAGAAGAGGATTTAAACCTCTGTTTATGGGGTTACAATCCACCGCTTAAAGACTCAGCCATCCTATCTGTGGCCCTTACACGTTGATTCTTCTCCACCAACCATAAAGACATCGGCACTCTTTACTTAATCTTCGGCGCTTGGGCCGGGATAGTAGGAACAGCCCTTAGCCTGCTCATTCGGGCAGAACTTAGTCAACCAGGCGCCCTGTTGGGGGATGACCAAATTTATAATGTAATTGTTACTGCTCACGCTTTCGTAATAATTTTCTTTATGGTAATGCCGATTATAATTGGAGGTTTTGGAAATTGACTTATTCCTCTTATGATTGGGGCCCCTGACATGGCCTTTCCTCGAATAAATAATATGAGCTTTTGGCTTTTGCCGCCTTCCTTTCTGTTGTTGCTAGCTTCGTCAGGTGTCGAAGCTGGGGCAGGGACAGGGTGAACTGTGTACCCTCCGCTCTCTGGGAATTTAGCTCATGCAGGGGGCTCTGTTGACTTAACTATTTTTTCCCTGCATTTGGCAGGTATCTCTTCGATTTTAGGGGCAATTAATTTTATTACAACAATTATTAACATGAAGCCTCCTGCTATTTCTCAGTACCAAACTCCTTTATTCGTGTGGGCTGTATTAATTACTGCTGTTCTTTTACTTCTTTCACTCCCTGTCCTAGCTGCTGGTATTACTATACTCCTCACGGACCGAAATCTTAATACGACCTTCTTTGACCCTGCGGGAGGGGGGGACCCCATTCTTTACCAACACCTCTTTTGATTCTTTGGTCACCCTGAAGTTTATATTCTTATCCTCCCGGGGTTTGGCATGATTTCCCACATTGTAGCATATTACGCGGGTAAACAAGAGCCTTTCGGTTATATGGGCATGGTTTGGGCTATGATGGCCATTGGACTGTTGGGGTTTATTGTTTGAGCCCACCACATGTTTACAGTGGGCATGGACGTAGATACACGTGCTTATTTTACATCGGCTACAATAATTATTGCGATTCCCACGGGTGTAAAAGTTTTTAGTTGATTAGCAACGCTCCATGGTGGGACAATCAAATGAGAGGCCCCACTCCTCTGGGCCCTCGGATTTATCTTTCTATTTACAGTAGGGGGTTTAACAGGGATTGTCTTGGCCAATTCGTCTTTAGATATTGTCCTTCATGACACTTATTATGTAGTAGCACATTTCCACTATGTACTTTCAATGGGGGCCGTTTTTGCAATTGTTGCTGCCTTCGTACACTGGTTTCCGCTATTCACAGGGTATACAATACATTCAACCTGAACAAAAATTCACTTTACAGTTATATTTATTGGGGTAAACCTCACCTTCTTCCCTCAACACTTTCTTGGGTTAGCCGGGATACCCCGGCGGTACTCAGATTACCCAGATGCCTACACGCTGTGGAACACAGTGTCCTCCATTGGATCCTTGGTTTCTTTAGTTGCTGTTATTATGTTCCTCTTTATTATTTGAGAGGCCTTTGCTGCTAAACGTGAAGTGTGCTCTGTTGAGCTCACAACAACTAATGTGGAGTGACTTCATGGCTGTCCTCCCCCTTATCACACATTTGAAGAGCCTGCATTTGTACAAATTCATCACAACTAACGAGGAAGGGAGGAGTTGAACCCCCATAAATTGGTTTCAAGCCAATCACATGGCCATTCTGTCACTTCCTTAAAGACACTAGTAAAATTTAATTATGTGGCCTTGTCAGGGCCAGGTTGTGAGCTAACACCTCACGTGTTTTATCATGGCTTTTCCCTCCCAGCTTGGGTTCCAAGATGCTGCCTCCCCTGTTATAGAAGAGCTTATTCACTTTCATGACCATGCTATAATAATTGTGTTTATGATCAGCACTTTAGTCCTCTACTTTATTGTAGCTTTGGTTACATCTAGTTTAACTAATAAGCATATCCTTGATTCTCAAGAGATTGAAATCATTTGAACCGTACTTCCAGCAATTATTCTTATTTTGATTGCCCTCCCTTCCCTCCGCATTCTTTATCTCATAGATGAAATTAATGACCCCCATCTGACCATCAAGGCCATGGGGCATCAGTGGTATTGAAGTTATGAGTATACTGACTATGAAAGCCTAGAGTTTGATTCTTACATAACCCCTACACAAGATCTAGCCCCAGGGCAATTCCGTCTTTTAGAGGCGGACCATCGTATAATTACCCCTGTTGAGTCACCGATCCGAGTGTTGGTTTCTGCCGAAGATGTGCTACATTCATGGGCAGTTCCTTCCCTGGGTGTAAAAATAGATGCAGTGCCGGGGCGGCTAAATCAAACAGCTTTTATTGCATCTCGTCCCGGTGTTTTCTACGGGCAGTGTTCGGAAATCTGCGGCGCAAACCATAGCTTTATACCCGCTGTGGTTGAAGCTGTGCCACTACGAGAATTTGAGGATTGGGCCATTGTGATACTGGAAGATGCTTCACTAAGAAGCTAAACAGGGCCTAGCGTTAGCCTTTTAAGCTAAAGATTGGTGACTCCCAACCACCCTTAGTGACATGAGTCGAAATCTCGATGCTAATTGTTTTACAATACTAATTTTAGCGCTTACGCTTTACTTCACGACGGGTCATGCTAAGGTATTAGGGCATACAAGCCCCCTTAAACCCTCTGCTTCAGGGACAAAATCTTTTAGCTGACAAAAATGAACTTGGCCTTGGTCCTAGGCCTTTTCGACCAGTTTTTTACCCCCTACTTCCTGGGCGTGCCGCTATTAGCAATCGCTATTGTCACCCCTTGAGTACTACTCCTAGGGCCATCGAATCGTGTAGTTAACGGCCGAACTCTAGGGGTTCAAAATTCATTTGTGATGAACTTTGCAAAGCAAATTCTTCTACCTTTGAATGTGGGGGCACACAAATGAGCGCTTTTGTTCACCGCGCTTATAATTAATCTTATCTCTTTAAATCTACTGGGGTTACTTCCTTATACCTTCACCCCGACTACCCAGCTGCCTCTTAATATAGGGTTCGCTATCCCGTTATGATTAGGTACAGTATTAATTGGCCTGCGAAATCAGCCAACTATTGCTTTAGGGCATCTCTTGCCAGAAGGCACCCCCGCGCCCCTTATCCCCGTCTTAATTATTATTGAGACAATTAGTCTATTTGTCCGACCGTTTGCGCTTGGTGTACGACTAACAGCAAACTTAGCAGCGGGCCATCTTTTAATCCAATTACTGTCATCTGCCACTCTGTTCCTTGTTGACAAGATGTGGCCTGTGGCGATCTTGACAGGCCTAGTGATAACAGTTCTAACCCTTCTTGAGTTGGCAGTAGCGGTCATTCAAGCTTATGTATTTGTGCTTCTTCTGTCGCTATATTTACAAGAAAACACCTAAGCGCTAAAAGGGGCTCGGCCCCTAAATAAATAATGGCCCACCAAGCACACGCATACCACATAGTCGACCCCAGTCCTTGACCCCTAACAGGGGCAATCGCCGCCTTATTAATAACATCAGGTCTTGCAGTCTGATTTCACCAACACTCCATAACCCTGATAGGCATCGGCACAGTTCTTCTGCTTCTCACGATGTACCAATGATGGCGAGATATTGTCCGGGAAGGCACTTTTCAGGGGCATCATACACCCCCCGTACAAAAAGGCTTGCGATATGGTATAATTCTATTTATTACATCAGAGGTCTTCTTCTTTTTAGGATTCTTTTGGGCCTTCTATCATGCAAGTCTTGCCCCCACCCCTGAGCTAGGAGGCTGTTGGCCCCCGACAGGTATTTTTACCCTTGACCCACTTGAGGTTCCGTTACTTAATACAGCAGTACTGCTTGCCTCTGGGGTTACAGTCACTTGAGCGCACCACAGCATGATAGGGGGCGATCGTAAGCAAGCAATTCAGTCATTAACTATAACAATTATCCTTGGTTTCTATTTTACGATTCTTCAAGCAGCAGAGTATGTTGATGCCCCTTTTACAATTGGTGATGGAGTTTATGGTGCTACCTTCTTTGTAGCAACCGGCTTTCATGGGCTGCATGTCATAATTGGGTCAGCCTTCTTGGCAGTTTGCCTACTCCGTCAAATTAAACATCACTTTACATCTGGGCACCATTTTGGATTTGAAGCAGCCGCCTGATATTGACATTTCGTGGACGTTGTTTGATTATTTTTATATGTCTCGATCTATTGATGAGGCTCGTAATCTTTCTAGTACTAACTAGTATAAGTGACTTCCAATCACTCGGTCTTGGTTAAAACCCAAGGAAAGATAATGAATTTAGTCATGACTACCATTGTAGTAGCCAGCCTCCTATGTGTCATTCTTGCTTTCGTCTCATTTTGCCTCCCCGAGGCGTCCCCGGACTATGAGAAGTTATCCCCTTATGAATGTGGCTTCGACCCCCTAGGGTCTGCCCGTCTTCCCTTCTCCCTTCGATTCTTCCTCATTGCGATTCTTTTTCTATTATTTGACTTGGAGATTGCGCTGCTACTCCCGCTACCCTGGGGGGACCATCTAGCCTCCCCCCTCGTGTCTTTTTTTTGGGCAGCTACGCTCTTAACCCTTCTTACGCTAGGTTTAATTTATGAGTGGACTCAAGACGGCCTTGAGTGGGCTGAATAGGCAGTTAGTTTAATAAAAATATTTGGTTTCGACCCAAAAGCTTATGGTTTAAATCCGTAATTACCTAATGGCACCCGCCCAATTTACTTGTTGTTCAGCATTTATTCTAGGGTTAACAGGCCTAGTATTTCATCGAACGCACCTCCTGTCAGCACTTTTATGTCTTGAGGGTATGATGCTTTCTCTGTACATTGCTCTGTCCATTTGAACCTTGGGCATGGCCTCCACTAGCTCTTCTGCCATACCGCTATTTCTCCTGGCTATCTCAGCTTGTGAAGCAAGCGCAGGTCTTGCTCTTCTAGTAGCGACAGTCCGAACGCATGGCACTGACCGCCTACAAAGCCTAAATCTCTTGCAATGTTAAAAATTCTTATCCCAACTCTTATACTAATTTTTGCAACCTGATTTGTACCCGCAAAGTGGTTGTGACCTTCCACTCTTGCGCACAGCTTGTTAATTGCTGTAGCTAGCTTCACCTGATTTAAGAACACTTCAGAAGCAGGGTGAACAGCCCTAAACTCGTGTATAGCTAGTGACCCTCTATCCACCCCCCTGCTGGTACTCACATGTTGGCTTTTACCCCTCATGGTTCTTGCAAGTCAGCACCACATGGGGGTTGAACCCTTAAATCGCCAGCGAGCCTACATCACCCTTCTTATCTCCCTGCAATTTTTTCTTATTTTGGCCTTCAGCGCCACCGAGCTCCTGATATTTTATGTGATATTTGAAGCTACACTACTCCCGACGCTAATGATTATCACCCGTTGGGGGAATCAAGCAGAGCGTTTAAATGCAGGTATGTACTTCTTATTTTATACACTGGTGAGCTCCCTCCCGCTTCTTGTTGCGCTACTGGTTCTTCAGAATACTAGTGGTACACTATCTCTACTGACCTTGCAGTATATAGACCCCCTGAGTTTAACAACACATGCGGATAAATTATGATGGGCTGGCTGTCTTGTTGCATTCTTAGTAAAAATACCCCTTTATGGGGTTCACCTATGATTACCAAAGGCTCATGTTGAAGCTCCTGTCGCGGGCTCAATAATTCTTGCCGCAGTTCTCTTAAAGTTAGGGGGCTATGGTATGATGCGAATAATACTAATTCTAGAGCCTCTTACTAAGGAGATGAGTTACCCTTTCATCGTTTTTGCACTTTGAGGGGGGGTAATGGCGGGGTCAATTTGTCTTCGTCAGACAGACCTAAAATCACTAATTGCGTATTCCTCAGTGGCACATATGGGGCTTGTAGTGGCTGGTATTCTCGTGCAAACCCCTTGGGGGTTCGCAGGTGCGCTGGTCCTTATGATTGCCCATGGCCTGACATCATCCGCTCTTTTCTGCTTGGCAAATACCAATTATGAGCGGGTGCACAGCCGAAGTATTCTTTTAGCCCGAGGGCTAAAAATGGTTCTTCCTTTGATGGCCACATGGTGGTTTTTAGCTAGCCTAGCTAACTTGGCCCTCCCCCCGTTACCAAACCTTATAGGTGAGCTAATGGTTATTACTTCTTTGATTAGTTGATCCCCTTGGACCTTGGCACTAACAGGGGTTAGTGTGCTAATTGCCGCCAGCTACTCAATGTATATATTTATCACAACCCAGCGGGGGCCTTTACCCAGCCATTTAATTGCCCTTGCTCCCTCCCACACTCGGGAGCATCTAATTGTGACTCTACATCTGCTCCCCCTTATTATATTGACCCTTAAACCTCATCTAATTTGAGGATGAGTTAACTGTAGGTATAGTTTAAAAAAAACATTAGATTGTGGTTCTAAAAATAAGGGTTAAAACCCCTTTATCCACCGAGAGTGGTTGGTAGCAACGGGGGCTGCTAACCTCCGTCCCCTTGGTTAAACTCCGAGGCTCACTCGGGCCGCTTCTGAAGGATAACAGCACATCCGTTGGTCTTAGGAACCAAAAACTCTTGGTGCAAATCCAAGTAGTGGCTATGTGATCCTCCGCATCTGTCCTCACGTCCACTTTAATTATTATCTTTTTTCTTCTAGGTTACCCCGTAGTCGTTACCTTGATATCAGGTCCTTTAAAACCAGGCTGGGCTAAAACACATGCTAAACCCGCAGTCAAAACTGCCTTTTTTGTGAGTCTGATCCCGCTATCTCTGTTTGTTAACGAGGGCGTGGAAGTAGTCATTGCTTCATGAAATTGAATGAATACCATAACGTTTGACGTGGGGATTAGTCTTAAATTCGATCACTACTCACTAATCTTTACACCTGTGGCCCTATACGTAAGTTGGGCGATTCTAGAATTTGCAGCCTGGTATATGCATGATGACCCCGATATGGACCGATTCTTTAAATACCTGTTAATTTTCCTTATTGCGATGATTGTACTAGTAACAGCTAACAACCTCTTTCAACTTTTTATTGGCTGAGAGGGGGTTGGTATTATGTCGTTTCTCCTTATTGGCTGGTGGTCCAGCCGAGCCGATGCAAACACAGCTGCCCTTCAGGCAGTTGTTTACAACCGAGTAGGTGATATTGGGTTAATTTTTGCGCTGGCCTGGGTAGTCACAAACCTGAACTCTTGAGAGATGCAGCAGATTTTCGTTACGGCTGAAGGTTTTAATGTAACACCTCCTGCCCTAGGGCTAATTGTTGCTGCTGCTGGCAAATCCGCCCAATTTGGGCTCCACCCGTGGCTACCGGCTGCCATGGAGGGCCCGACACCAGTGTCGGCCCTCCTTCACTCTAGTACGATGGTCGTTGCGGGTATTTTTCTTCTCATCCGAATAAGCCCCATGCTAGAGAAGAGTCCGATTGCTTTAACCGTCTGTCTATGCCTGGGGGCACTAACAGCCCTATTCACAGCTTGCTGTGCTTTGACCCATAATGACCTTAAAAAAGTTATTGCCTTCTCTACATCAAGTCAACTTGGGCTAATAATAGTTACTATTGGTTTAAATCAACCGCAGCTTGCCTTTCTTCATATCTGCATGCATGCTTTTTTTAAAGCTATGCTATTTTTGTGTTCCGGGTCTATTATCCATAGCCTGGGGGGGGAACAGGATATACGAAAGATGGGGGCGATTCAACGCCAGACTCCCTGGACCTCTTCCTGTTTTACTATTGGTAGTCTTGCCCTCACTGGTATGCCCTTCCTAGCCGGCTTCTTCTCTAAGGATGCTATTATTGAAGCAATAACTACTTCTCACCTGAACGCCTGGGCGCTTATTTTAACCCTTATTGCCACGGCTTTCACAGCCGTTTATAGTGTACGCCTAATTTATTTTGTGGTTATGGCCAACCCCCGGTCTATGGCTATTTCCCCAATTGGGGAAGGAGACCCTCAACTGATTAATCCCCTTAAGCGGCTTGCGTGAGGAAGCATCCTGGCAGGGTTATGTATCACCTTAAATGTTCTGCCCTTTAAGACCCCTGTAATGTCCATGCCCCCCGTACTCAAACTAATTGCTATTATTGTTACAGTCCTGGGGCTCCTAACTGCGCTCTGACTTATTGCCCCTTTAGGGGCACGTACCCAAACAACCCTCTTCCCAGCCCCCCATCGTTTTACCAGCATGTTGGGGTTTTACCCCGCCCTCGTTCATCGAGCAGCCCCGAAACTGTCCTTGGTGTGAGGTCAAACGGCCGCTGATCAGATAATTGACCAGAACTGGTTAGAACAAGTTGGGCCTAAAGCCTCAGTCACGCTTAATAAGCCCCTTATTACAACTATAAGCAATATTCAGCAAGGTGTAATAAAAACACACCTTGTCCTCTTCCTCTTGGCCCTCACTCTTGTAGTCTCAGTAATCATTTTATAGCCGCTAGTCCTATTCCTTATAGGGGCCCAGCAACCACACTTGAACTTAATGGCAAGCCTTCGAAAGACGCACCCCCTCCTAAAAATTGCAAACGATGCCCTCGTTGATCTCCCCGCCCCATCTAATATTTCAGTGTGATGAAACTTTGGGTCCTTACTCGGGCTTTGTTTAATTGCTCAGATCCTAACAGGTCTTTTTTTAGCTATACATTACACCGCGGATGTTAACACCGCTTTCTCGTCTGTTGCCCACATCACTCGAGATGTAAATTATGGGTGATTAATTCGGGATATGCACGCCAACGGCGCTTCTTTTTTCTTCATTTGCGTTTATATACACATTGGTCGAGGCCTATACTACGGTTCGTATCTACTTAAGGGGGCATGGAACGTTGGAGTAATTTTGCTACTTCTTGTGATAATGACTGCTTTTGTAGGGTACGTTTTACCCTGAGGCCAGATATCCTTTTGAGGTGCAACTGTAATTACCAACCTCCTCTCAGCAGTGCCGTACGTAGGCAACGCCCTTGTACAGTGAATCTGAGGGGGATTCTCGGTAGATAATGCTACTCTTACTCGCTTCTTTGCATTTCATTTCCTTTTCCCATTTGTAATTGCGGGCGTAACTATAGTACACCTGTTGTTTTTACATCAAACGGGTTCAAATAACCCGCTCGGGTTAAACTCAGGCGGGGATAAAGTTCCCTTCCACCCCTATTTTTCGTATAAAGACCTATTAGGGTTTGCAGTTCTTCTTGTTGTGTTAGCCACAATTGCACTTTTTACCCCAAACCTCCTAGGAGACCCGGACAATTTTACCCCTGCCAATCCTCTTGTAACCCCCCCTCATATCAAGCCTGAGTGATATTTTTTGTTTGCTTACGCAATTTTGCGCTCAATCCCAGACAAACTTGGGGGAGTACTAGCCCTTCTAGCGTCTATTCTTGTACTTCTAGTTGTCCCATTTCTTCATACGTGCAAACTTCGGGGTCTAACCTTCCGCCCCCTATCCCAGTTTTTATTTTGGGCCCTTATTGCAAATGTTGTTATTCTCACCTGAATTGGTGGCATGCCCGTTGAGGATCCATACATTATTATTGGTCAACTCGCATCCGTCTTGTACTTCTCTATTTTTCTTATCCTCTTCCCCCTCGCGGGCTGATTAGAAAACAAAGTCTTGGGCTTGACATGCATTAGTAGCTCAGTGCTAGAGCGCCGGTCTTGTAAACCGGAGGTCGGAGGTTAAACCCCTCCCTACTGCTCAAAGAGAGGAGATTTTAACTCCCACCCCTAACTCCCAAAGCTAGAGTTCTAAACTAAACTACTCTGTGGCCCCCTATAACTACACACTTGGATTATCTACTTCGTGGGCAAAAATTGGTTTTATATACGTGTGTGTCAAAATTACTAAAAGGTGTGCACTTAGCACTCAGTATATTTTACCTGGCCCTGAGTAGGGTGTAAATATAGTAGGGGCCCCACATAGTGGGCTACCCCTGACATTTGGCCCCTATTTTAGGGCCAACTGGTTATTGCCTCCATAAGTTAATTTATGGTTGCCCCGTTGTTTAGTAAGATGGAGGGGGGGGGTATTGCAAGCAACAATAAGACTTGCCGCCCCGCACATTTTTTATTCTTAGGGTTAAGGGGTGTAAACACCCTTCTAGGTGGCCTAAAAGAAGTTATACGGACCCCAAGCGCCTGAGCCCCGCCTTCACCCGTTTGGGGCTCCTTTTGATAGGCCGGACCGGCCCCCGACTACTGCCCCGCGACACTTCCAGGGCAACATAGAGGGCTACCAGCAGGGCTCATGCACAAGTGATTAGAAGAATGCCCCCACCCCCGTATGCTTCCGACACCCCCTCGGTCTCCCCTTGTATTGCACTTATGTCTGCTTCCTGAGCTACAGATCATCAAAAGGGGGGGCCCAGTGTAGTACACTGGGCCACCACCCCTGTTAGTGCTAGGTAGCCTACTATATACTTAGCCACGGACCCCCCCGCTAAACCTGTGGGAAAGGGGTCTGCACATAGTGCCACCGAATAAGCGAATACAACCAACATACCCCCTAAGTAAATTAAGAACAGAATTAGGCATAAAAAAGTGCCCCCCGAACACATGATAAACCCGCACCCCATTGCCGCGACCATAACCAATCCTAGGGCCGCATAAAAGGGGGAGGGATTTGCGGCAACTGCCGCTGTCCCTACTACCACACCCAGTATAAGTAAGTCTCCGCAGTATGACATAATTCTTACCAGGGCTTTAACCTGGACTAAAGACATGAAAAGCCATCGTTGTATTCAACTACAAGAACATCTAGTCTTGAGGAGGGCTGCCCTCCTCCTCTTTTCTTTTTTTTCTTTTTTTTTCCCGCCCCGAAGGAAGGAGGTGTTAGGGGCTTAAGATATTACCAATTGTTACCCTTCGATATTGATGGATTAATGGGGGGTCCAGGTTGTTTTATCCCTGCTTAATATCTGTCATTCTTCAGAGGAGTCGGGGGGGCTCTAACCCCCATTATTCACCCTATCAAAGTGATCCTTTATTTCAGGCACAACTCCGGGTTTAAAATTGAGGTGGTAGTCCCGCAAATGCAATGGGGAGGGCCAAATGTCAAATAACTAATGCAAGGGTCAGTGGGAGGAAGTTTTTTCAGATAAGGTGCATAAGCTGGTCGTATCGGAAGCGGGGGTAAGATGCTCGGATTCATAGGAAAATAACGGATAGAAGGGCAGCTTTTATCATAAGGTTTATGGTTGTCAACTCAGGTAAGGAAGGGATATGGGAGGCTCCAAGAAATAGAATCGCAGATAATGTGTTCATCAATAGAATGTTAGCGTACTCGGCTAGGAAAAACATGGCGAACGGGCCACCTGCGTACTCTACGTTAAAACCTGAGACCAGTTCAGACTCACCCTCGGTGAGGTCAAAAGGGGCGCGGTTTGTCTCGGCAAGGGTGGAAATGTACCACATTGCGGCCAATGGTCAAGCAGGTAAAAGTAGTCACATACTCTCTTGTGCGATGCAAAAGGTTTGTAGCGAGAAGCCTCCGGCAAAGATGATTACACTTAGTAGGATTAAGCCTAGGCTTACTTCATAAGAGATGGTCTGGGCGACTGCACGAAGGGCCCCAACGAGGGCATACTTCGAATTAGAGGCCCACCCCGAGCCAAGGATGGAGTAAACTGCTAGGCTAGATAGGGCTAAAATAAATAGCACACCTAGATTCAAGTCAATGACTGGGTGGGGGAGAGGAAGGGGGGCTCAAAGTGTAAGGGCCAAAGTAAGCGCTAGCATAGGGGCTAGCAAAAACAACAGGGGGGAGGAAGTAGAAGGTCGAATGGGCTCCTTTACAAACAATTTTAGTCCATCTGCAATCGGTTGAAGGAGGCCGTAAGGCCCAACAATATTTGGGCCTTTTCGTATTTGTATATACCCAAGTACCTTTCGCTCAAGCAAGGTGAGGAATGCTACAGCTAGCAGTACTGGAACAATAAAGGCTAAGGGGTTAACAAATTCTTTAAGAAGCGTCGAAAGCATAGTTAAGGAGAGGACTTGAACCTCTGTGGAAAGGGCTTAGGTCTTTTGCATTTACGGAACTATGCTACCTTAACGTGCCATTTTCTTTGGCGGAGAAGACATCCCCCCTGTCTATTTTAGTTGTTTTCATCAGGCGGGGGCGGGGTGTATATAATACAGGGACCCCCTTTTATCGGTCCTTTCGTACTAGAAAAAAGTATATCATAGATAGAAACTGACCTGGATTACTCCGGTCTGAACTCAGATCACGTAGGACTTTAATCGTTGAACAAACGAACCCTTAATAGCTGCTGCACCAATAGGATGTCCTGATCCAACATCGAGGTCGTAAACCCCCTTGTTGATATGGTCTCTAAAAGGGGATTGCGCTGTTATCCCTAGAGTAACTCGGTCCGTTAATCGGCATTGCCGGATCTTTAGGTCAAAAATCTTGTTTCTTAGAGCTGCGGCTCTGAGTTTAAGGAGTTGTACTCCCGTTCCACATGGGGGTTTTGTCTTTCCCCGCGGTCGCCCCAACCAAAGACATCGGGGTAGAAAACCTTTTGGTTTGTTCACTTATTGGAGGGCCTTTGTAGTCTGGGCTACCTTACGTCTAAAGCTTCATAGGGTCTTCTCGTCTTATGTGTCTATTCCCGCTTCTGCACGGAAAGATCAATTTCATTAACTTAGGGGAGGAGACAGCTAAGCCCTCGTTATGCCATTCATACAGGTCCCCATTTAAGAGACAAGTGATTGCGCTACCTTCGCGCGGTCAAAATACCGCGGCCGTTAAACTAATAGTCACAGGGCAGGCGGGACCTCTTATTCATTATTTGCAAGAGGCGATGTTTTTGGTAAACAGGCGAGGCTTTATGTGTTTGCCGAGTTCCTTCTCTCCCTTTTAGTTTTTCCCTGGGGGCACACCTGTGTTGGGTTAACGGTTGGTGGTTGGAGGATTTTCTTGTTGTTTGGTTTATCGTCCACTACCCTCTGTAATTGGGGCCGTTAATCTTCGGTGGGGGGTCCATTCCGATTTACATGTGTGCGGGGAGAAAGCCATAGCTTTCTTATTACTCATATTAGCATGGTCACCCCCATGTTGGCATGGGGCGGCCCAATAAATTTAGGGGGGTAAGATAAAATGATCAGAATTGGGAGAGGGGTAACATTCTTACGAGCTTAGACGCTTTCTTAAGGGGGTGGCTGCTTTCGAGCCCACCGGGGTCAATTACCTTATGTAATTATGATCTTTACCCTCCTGGGAAAGTTGTGTCTTGTTTCAAAAGGGCTGTACCCCTTTTGAATAACTTTTAAGGTTTCTTAAAATATCAGGGATTGCATGTACTGATGAGAAGGGAGAAGCCGTAAAGCTGAACTACTATTCATTTCTTGGGCAACCAGCTATAACTAGGTTCGGTAGGTCTGTCACCTCTACTCAAAGCTCACCCCACTCTTTTGCAACAGAGACGGGTTTGCCCTATTATTAGGCTGTCTTGGAGTAGCTCCCCTAGTTTCGGGTTCACAAACTAAAAGGCTTTTTGCTTGAAAATCACTGGCTAAATCATGATGCAAAAGGTACGAGAGTTAAGCTCTGCTTTTTAGTACTTTACTGGGTTATTTCATTTCTCTTTCAGTGGTCCCTTGCGGTACTATCTCTATCGCGCCTTTGGCCCTTTTCTGTCGCCCATACTAAGGGGGAAAAATGATTTGTTAAATCTTAACTTGTATATTTAGGGGTATTAATAGTGGTGTGTTGAGGTTGTTTAGAGGGGCTAGCTATTTGGTGTCAGAATAATCCGATTTGCACGGATGACTTCTCAGAGTAAGGGAGAGACTATTCTATCTTAGCTATATCCTGATTATTGATCCAAGTACACCTTCCGGTACACTTACCATGTTACGACTTGCCTCCCCTTTATTGTTCTAAGGTTTTATATAACTAAGGTGATATTTTTGGGGGAGAGTGACGGGCGGTATGTGCGCGCTTCAGAGCCAATTTCAGCAGAACGCTCTACTTCCTGCTTACTGCTAAATCCTCCTTCAAGATATGCGTTTCAGCGTATCATTCGTATGCCCTAAGATAGGGAATGTAGCCCATTTCTTCCCTTTCCATACGCTACACCTCGGCCTGACGTATTGGGCTGTGCCAATTAAGCCTACTTTTAAGCCCTCACGGGGTGGGCTGACGACGGCGGTATATAGGCGGGAAAAACAAGGAAAGGTGAGGTTGAACGGGGGTTATCGGTTCTAGAACAGGCTCCTCTAGGAGGATCTAAAGCACCGCCAAGTCCTTTGGGTTTCAAGCTTGTGCTTGTAGTTCCCGGGCGGATAGGGGTTGTATTAACCTATCAATGTTTACGGCTAGGCATAATGGGGTATCTAATCCCAGTTTGTTCCCTAGCTTTCGTGGACTCAGGGTTTAATAAAGCCACTTTCGTGGTTGAACTTCTAGTTTCCGGAAACGTATAACAGCCCTGGAAAAATTTGGCTTTAGTATCTACTCTTCCCTAACCACCCTTTACGCCGAAAATAATCAACTTGGGCCTCTCGTATAACCGCGGTGGCTGGCACGAGTTTTACCGGCCCTCTTAGCTTTTACTAAGTCAAGCTTTCACTTATGGCTTAATATTTATCACTGCTGAGTTCCCTTAAGGGTGTGGCTAAACAAGGTGTCTTGGGCTAAGATTGTGCCTGATACCAGCTCCTTGTCCCCAAGCAGGGGACTGAGGGCATTCTCACAGGGGTGCGGATACTTGCATGTGTAAGTTTGGCTGAAGCTGATGATAAAGTCAGGACCAAGCCTTTGTGCTTGCGGAGCTTTCTAAGGCCCATCTCAACATTTTCAGTGTTACGTTTTAAATAAACCACGCTTGCCTTGTCCTTGGCAACCCTAGGTTGCCCTTAGGTATTCTAAATACTGTTAATTGTAATCCCCGCTTGTCCGACTGGGTGTATATAATACATTGTAGTAGCCCCCCCCCCAAAAATTAAAAGAAGTTTATGTTTGTAACACTATATAATGTTTAAAAAAGTAAATAACTTGTCACCTTATATAATGGTCAAAAGAGCTCCTTAAAAGAAGTTTATG
>Ga0307994_1000897_pt1 | contig 19125 bp, 21 predicted proteins | sample EllFjometagen261_FD_203171 | JGI IMG/M metagenome (GOLD analysis project Ga0307994, IMG submission 203171) | Marine microbial communities from Ellis Fjord, Antarctic Ocean - #261 | ecosystem: Environmental > Aquatic > Marine > Unclassified | place: Southern Ocean | collected 2014-11-02 | reverse complement strand
CTTCGTCTGCAACAACCGCAAACCCTCGTCCAGCCTCACCTGCACGCGCAGCTTCAATAGCTGCGTTAAGAGCTAACAGGTTTGTTTGGTCTGCAATGCCTTTAACATCTTCCAAAAGCAAAAAGATCGATTCAATTTGACCAACCATGTCGTCAATTTTCTCAACGGTTTTAGAGCTACGTTGACTTGAATTCATTAACAATCCAATTAAGTAGGTCAAGACTTCTTTAATTTCTATAGAGAATTTCTGAACACTCATTTCATCGGAATTTTCATCACCGCCTAAATTCTCAAGCAACGAACGAATCAATTCGTACTCTGCTTGAGTGTGCTGATACAAGCCTGAAAAACTATTGTTCAAGGTTTCAATAGACTCTGAAATTAAAACATTAACCTGCGAGAGCTCTTCGTTGATAACCGTAACTTCGTTTTTAATGGTTTCGTCGTAATTTTGCACCACAGAATGTAACGACTCGTCCGCTGTTGCAATAGAAATGCCAGCCGAGTTTACCCGACTTACCGTGGACGACTTGCTAGCAACTGGCGCTTGGGATACGGCAACTTTTGCCACCACTAAGGACCAAACAATGGACAGCAACAACACACTGAAAGCCGTTAAAAAAGTAATTTCTAGAAAGCTGACAACAAAGACAATGAGCGTTATAAGCCAAACAGTCCAGTAATCTTTCATGAATTGAAGCATGGTATTATTCCTTAACGGTTATTGGTAAAAACCAACATTCACTCTATCTAGAGAGTGAATGGGCTATCTACAAGGGGATACCAACAGGTTTAAGCAGGTAATATGCCAAAAAAAGCACTGGTAATGGGTTATTTAGAGGAGAGAGCCAGAATACGCTCTGCAATAGACTCTAACGGAAGAATATCGTCGGCCGCCCCTAGTTTGACAGCCTCACCGGGCATTCCCCAAACAACACTGGTTTTTTCATTTTGAGCAATCGTCGGTGCTTTACTTAATTGCATCTCTTTCATGCCTTGTGCACCATCATTTCCCATGCCCGTTAAAATAACGCCAATTGCGTTGGGTCCAACATGTTGCACAATAGACCGAAACATCACATCAACCGAAGGCTTGTGACGATTGACAGGTGGCCCATCATTTAAACGACATACATAACGTGCGCCCTCTCGCTCAACCATTAGGTGTTTATCACCTGGTGCAATGTATACGTGTCCCGGTAAAATGGCTTGGCCGTCTTCAGCCTGGCACACCGTCATCGCTGAAACGGTATCCATTCGTTTGGCAAAAGGCAAACTAAAGGCCGCTGGAATATGTTGGGTAATAACCATGGCTGGAGAGTCGGCTGGGAGCTTCATAAGCACCTCTTTAATAGCCTCCGTACCGCCTGTTGAAGCGCCTAATGCAATTATTCTATCGGTACTTCTAAAATGCTTTTTAATAGGTTGGTTTTTACCAAGCACGCTATCCAATGTTCGTTTTTCAACCACGGGTGCTGTTGAACGTGCCGCTGTAATGGCTCTAGATAGAAGCGGTTTAGAGGCGTTTAAACTTTGACTATACCGCTGATAACTGCGCTCTAGCATGGTACGACTAACTCGAGAAGCGACCTTTACCTTGCTACAAATTTCGTCACGGTAATCTTCAAAAGTATTGACTACGTTTATTTTTGGCTTGGTTACAAAATCAATTGCACCAACCTCAAGCGCTTCAAACGTAATATCTGCCCCGCTTTCGGTCAGCGTTGAAACCATAATGACCGGCAAAGGGTGAAGACGCATTAAGTTTTTAAGAAAAGTAACGCCATCCATACGAGGCATTTCAATATCCAGGGTTAAAACATCTGGATGTAATTCTTTAATTTTTTCACGCGCGACAAAAGGGTCTGAAGCCGTTCCCACGACCTCAATATCTGGATCAGATGAAAGCATCTCTTGAAGCATTTGTCTTATTAGCGCTGAATCATCAACAATCAGTACTTTGGTTGCTGTCATAATTTACCTTTGTTCTTTATCAATTTAGTGCACGCTGTCGAATTTGAAAACCAACCAACATTCGTTACACGATTTTTAATTTATTTTTTGATAGATGGTTTTACCCAAAAGTTGAAATCGATCACACACTTTATAAAGTGATTCTGAATGACCAATAAACAAGTGCCCGTGTTCTGTAAGTTGATTCGCATAGCGATCAAATAGTTTACTTTGTGTCGGTTTGTCAAAATAGATAACGACATTACGACAAAAAATAACATCTAACTGGTCTTTGATGGGCCAGTCGTTCATTAAGTTAATTTGCCCAAAATCAATAATTTCATGCAATTCAGGTTTAACCTTAATCCAACCAGCCATTGAACCAGAGCCTTTTAAAAACCATTTCTTCTTTCTGGCTTCCGTAACGCCTTTCAAACGATCATCCTTATAAACCCCTGCCATTCCAGTTTGAACAACCGTGGTATCTAAGTCTGTGGCAATCACACGTGCATCCCAACCGGCTGGCACCGACTCTTTTAAAATAATAGCTATCGAATAAGGCTCTTCCCCGGTTGAACAGCCGGCAGACCAGATACGAATTTTTTTCGTTGTTTGATTGTCTTTTATCAGTTGTGGAATAACCTTATCTGTAAGGTACTCAAAATGATGGTTTTCCCTAAAGAAAAAGGTCAGGTTGGTGGTGATTGCATTGATTAGGTGAACAAATTCACTCTCACCCTGCTCAATTACATAATCGAGATAGTGTTTAAAACTGGATTGATCTAAAAATCGAATTCGTTTGGAGAGACGATTATAAACAAGATTTTTTTTTGACTCATTTAAATCTATGCCAGCAAAATCATAAACCATTTTCTTAACTCTGGCAAAGTCTTGATCGTTAAAATCGAACTCATGTTGATTCATTTTGTGCCGTACCTTAAAAAATGATTAATTCTAATATTGAAACGTCTAAAAATACTTACTGAAGCATTTTTTTAAAAGCGCTTTGCCTTTTACATAACGGTTACATTATAGTTAAGACTCGCGGCATAACTAAATTAATTAGGCATTATGGTAAATATATCGCAAACGAACAGCAATACATTTCAGGTTAATAACCTCAATAAAGTTGATTTACAAGCTTTTAAGGTTGGCCAAACATTAACGGCAACCATCCTAAAACCGGTTGGTAATCAGATATTATTGCAAATTGGCACGCAATCCTTGCTGGCAGACACCAAGCTGACCAATTTAACCACTGGCAACCTGCAAGTAACCGTTAAACAGACTCAACCTTCTGTCATTTTAACCATTGCCAACCCAAAAGCACCAGGCCTGCAAACAACAAACGTTGTTCAATCGACCCTGCAAGCCACCTATCGACAAGCGTTAGGCCAACAGTTACCAGTAAGCCAGGCATTAAATCAAATGTTGACGCTCCCTAACTTACCCGTTGCCATTCAATCTTCAATCCAACTGCTACTTGAGCAACTGCTTCGGCCAAAGCCAACATTAGATGGTAAAGATTTAAAACAATTTATTAACCAGAGTGGTTTATTTTTAGAGAGTGGCTTAAAACAAGGTAAAGCGGCCTCCACCCTTAATCAAGATACCAAAGCACTGCTCCTGAAAATGCAACAACAAACATTAAATCAGTTACAAAATGCGCCCAACTCAGCAGGCCTGAAACAACTTAATAGCTTGATTGGGCAAGCCATTAACAAATTGACCGTTCAACAACTGCAACTCTACGAAAACCCTAATTTAATAAATGCGGAAATTCCAATGCAGAATTCAACAGCGCTGGAGTCAATACGTTTTGAAATCTATCGCCATCAAGCGCCAAATGAAAAAACATGGGAAGTGTTTATTAAATTAACCATTGATTCACAAGAAATGGATGTCAAACTTCAATTAAATGAAGAGCGGCAAACCTTGAATTGTAAAATCTGGTGTGAAACCATGGCACTTGAACAAAAGGTGACCGCAAACCTTTCATTATTAACTCGACAATTTGAACAATTAGATCTTAATATTCCTGCAATAGAAATCGTTAACACCCCCTTTAAAGCCAGTGAGTTTGCAACAAAAGTGGCATTAATTGATATATCGGTCTAATACTTGCTTGCAGGATAGTTAGAAAATTGGAATCTTATACTTAATCCCGAATGCTCCCTAAGCCTTTATCAAAGGTTACAATTGGGCTAGACCTTTTGGATTGAATAAGGTACTTTAACCAATAGTTTTAAAGAACAGAGAGACTCAGACTATGAGCGCAAACCTTAATAAAGTTCAAGAAAATATTTCCAAAAAAGACGATCAAGTTTTGAGTTTTGTGCTCGGCGATGAGGAATACGGTGTCGATATCCTGACCGTACAAGAAATTACGGGTTGGGAAAAAACCACCAATATCCCAAATACGCCAGACTATGTTATGGGGGTTATTAATTTACGGGGTGCCGTGGTGCCAATTATTGACCTACGAGTGCGTTTTGGATTAGAAAGCGTTACTTATGATGAGTCAACTGTTGTTATCATCCTCCGCTCAGAGGACGCTGCCGGCAATCAAAAGATTATTGGCTTAGTGGTAGACGGTGTCTCTGACGTTTACGCTTTAGCCTCAAAGACCTTGCAGTCTTCGCCCGATATGTCTGGCACTATCCATACAGAATACGTAAATGGGTTGGCAACGGTTGGCGATAAAATGGTAGTGGTTCTAAACGTTAATCAATTAATTAACGATGGAATCTTAGCTTCTATTCAAAACAGCCTAAAGAAAGATTAGAATAACCCTATAATTTTCAATTCGAACAAATAATGATATCAGTGAGAGATTAAACAATGTCCAAAATTCTAGCTGTCGACGATTCAAAATCCATGCGCCAAATGGTCAGTATGTCCCTTAAATCTGCGGGACATGATGTAACAGAAGCAGAGGACGGTGCTATTGCACTAGCCATTGCGAAACAACAACAATTTGATTTGATTGTAACGGACATAAATATGCCGAACATGAATGGAATTGAGTTGATTACTGCCCTTAGAGCCATGCCAAATTTTAAGTTCACACCTATTTTATGTTTAACAACAGAATCGTCTGGGGACATGAAAACAAAAGGTAAAGAAGCCGGTGCTACGGGTTGGATTGTAAAACCTTTTAGTCCAGAGAAACTTCTTTCTGTCATCACTCGCGTCCTGTAAGATTTAGTCGCGGTTGATTGGCTTTGCCATTTTGCTATTGAGTAACATGGCGCAATACTCTCTTTAACCTCTCAAGGGGAACTGTATGGCTAATACCATTAACCTACCTGAAAGCTTAACCATTCACACAATTGAAACTAATTACAATGAAATAAGCACGGCTGTTTCTGACTTAGGTGACGATATTGTATTAGATGGGAAAGCACTTGAAAACATTGATACGAGCGGCTTACAAAGCTTGTTAATGATTATCAAAACCGCTCAAAAAAACCAAAAAAATATCCGCTGGGAAAACACGAACGATACATTAAATAATGCTGCAAAAAAGACAGGACTTTTCGAAGCTTTAATGTTGAATGAATCTAAGTAATAATCACTGGCATGGCGAATGAATCTTCAGGCCGATTAAGCGACAAAATTGCCGTATCCCTTCAATACGAAGGGGATTCAGCCCCCATAGTAACCGCAAAAGGATCTGGGCTCATTGCTCAACAAATCCTTGATACTGCCAAGCAATACAATATCCCCATCAAACAAGATCCTCAACTGGTCGAACTCTTAAGCCAAGTCGAACTCAATCATGAAATACCTCAAGTCCTATATGAAGCGGTTGCGCAAGTATTGGTCTTCGCTTATCAATTAAATGACAAAACAAAATTCTAAGACGTCGTTGTTTTTAAAAATGTGCTGTTAAGAAGAGAACTTACTCTAGTTGAGTAAAGCGCATTGAATGGATTCTAGGAAATATAAACTGACCATTGTCGGCCTTGCTAGGCTAATGAAAACGCTGAAAACATATTATCAACATCAATCAAGATGATTACATTATCTTGAAAATGCGCAATACCTTGTATGTAACGAGAGGCGTCTTCTTTCGTTGTAGATAACGCTTCAAACTTGTTTTCTGGGATATCTTTGACTTCCATGACAAAGTCGACCATAAGCCCAACCGTTTGCTCTTCGTCGAGTTCAACAATGATAATGCGCGAATAATCGGTAATTTCTTTTGCCGGCATGTCATACATCAACCGGGTATCTAAAACAGTTACGATGACCCCACGGACATTAATAACGCCCATTACATTCGAAGGGGTACCCGCAACGTGGCGTATCGTGCCGACTCGCAAAACTTCCCGAATCTTTTTAACGTGAATGCCATACACCTCATCTTCAAGTGTAAACAAAACACATCGTGCACTCGGCCCCATATAACCAGATTCGTCATCCATATCAGCAGCGTATGAAGGCGCCATTGTTTGTTGTTCACTCAAATCCATTCTGACTCTCCTTTAATGCTGAAATCGACTTAACACACCAGGTAAGTCAAGAATAAGGGCAATGCTACCATTACCTGTTATCGTAGCACCTGCGTAGCCTGAGACCTTTTTAAGCATTACGCCTAGAGGCTTTATAACAACCTCTTCTTGGCCATTAACCTGCTCAACGACTAATCCTGCTCTTTGGTTACCTATTGAGACAATGATGACTTTATCATTCTCATTAACGTGACCTGGCGCTAACCAGTCCGATAAAAAGTACAACGGCACGCTTTTATCTCTTAAACGCACCATCATTTGACCATCAATCTTATTCGTTTTATCTGAATCATAATCAAATATTTCTTGAATACTGGTTAAAGGGATTGCGTAATTGTCTTCAGCAAACGAAACCATTAGCGTCGGTAAAATCGCGAGTGTTAAAGGCACTCGAATACTCATTCGAGTACCTTCTCCAAGTACGGATTCAATATCAATACTGCCATTTAACTTAGTGATCATGCTTTTAACCACATCCATACCGACACCACGACCCGATATGTCGCTCACTTCTGCAGCCATAGAAAAACCTGCGCCCATAATCAACTGAAAGGCCGCTTTGTCATCCAACTGATTGGCGGTTAATTCGTCCATCATGCCTTTTTCAACTGCTTTACGACGTAATAAATCGGGGTCCATGCCCTTTCCATCATCGGTAATCGATAACAGAATATGATCGCCCTCTTGCTCAGCGGCCAATATAACCGTTCCATTACTGCTCTTGCCTGCTGCAAGCCGATCTTCTGGCATTTCAATACCATGATCGACCGAGTTACGCACTAAATGCACTAATGGATCAGCCAAAGCCTCGACTAAGTTTTTATCTAAATCGGTTTCTTCACCTTGAAGTTCTAAATCAATCTCTTTGCCTAGTTTGCGAGCAAGGTCACGCACAACACGTGGAAAACGACCAAAAACCTTTTTGACTGGCTGCATACGCGTCTTCATAACCGAGTTTTGCAAATCGGTTGTTACATGATCTAAATTGGCGACCGCATTCGAAAGGTCTTCGCTTTCACCTTGTGCCGTTCGCAGTGTCAACATTCTGTTTCTAACCAAAACCAACTCGCCGACTAAATTCATGATCTCATCAAGACGCTTGGTATCAACACGTACTGAGGATTCCGCAATATTTTTAGGCGCTGCTTTTGCCGCCGGTGGTGTCGTCACTACGCTAGGTTTTGGTGCGGACTTAGGAGCCGGTTGAGGTTTAGGAACAGGGTTAGAAGCCGATAATGGCGGCGATATTGCGGCAACTTCGTCCTCTAATTCACCATCCGCTGACATCAAGTCGCGTTGATTTAGCAAGGCTTCAAACTCGTCATCGGTCATATCACCATCTGGATCAACATCCGCCTCTAACGACAAACCGGTTTTAACAGACTCTGCTTTCTCTTCATCGCCACCTGACGCCATATCACGTTGATTTAACAACGCTTCAAACTCGTCATCAGTCATATCGCCATCGGGATCTACGTCTTCGTCAAGTGTTAATTGAGTTTTAGAAGCTACTGAGTTTGCAACGGGTTGAGGTGAAGAGACAGGCTTATTGCCTGCAGTCAAACCATCTAACTCATTCAATAATCCAGGATCATTTTCTGGTAGCTCTTCCGCAGTGGCACCGCCATTCATGGCGTCAATGATGTCACTAATCACATCAAAAGCACGCAAAATAACATCGGCAGCAACCGCATCATAGGCGACATCACCATTACGAATTTTATCAAAAACATTTTCTGCACGATGGCAAACTTGAATTAATGCGGTAATGCTTAAAAAGCCTGCTCCGCCTTTGATGGTGTGAAAACCTCTAAACACTGCATTAAGCAAGTCAGGGTCTTCTGGAGACTGCTGAAGATCTGCCAGTTGTTCATTAAGCTGATCAACCAGTTCAGTGGCTTCAACCAGAAAGTCTTGTAAAATATCGTCGTCCACAACCTGTTCCTCATCTAAGCTTATTGCCAAGGGTTATAAAGTTATAACAAGCAATCACTATGCCACGAGACATTCGACCGTTTGAATTTGCCTATTAAAGTACGTGGAATATTCAACGCTCCTTTATATTCCTAAGTCGCCTAATAGATCATCAATGTCTTCTTGCGTGGCGATGGTGTCTTGCTTACCTTTAGCTGTGATACTAGGCCCTAACCCTCTTGCCTCCGACTCTCGGCGTTGCTCATCGGTTAATTCTCGGTCAGGAATCGCATGAAAATCAAACTTAGAGCGCTCAATTAAAGATCGTAAACTCTCCTCCAAGTCCGTCATGATATAAATCACTCGGTTCAACACCTGGCCTGTTAAGTCTTGAAACGACTGCGCCATCATAATATTGGTTAATTCTGAGCAGGCCTGTTCAATAAGCGGTAACGCATTTATCTCAGAAACTGTTTTATCTTGAACCTGCTGACGTAACTGTTCGAGCTGGTTTAAAACCAACTCTGTTGATGACAGTGTGGCTTCGCTGGCTTTTTGCGTTTCAGTGATCACGTACTGTAAACGCTCAGCCACATCCGGAATATCATGCTTGGCGTGCATAAGAACAGGGGCATCGTCTTCCAAACTATCCAAAGTCTGATGCAAGTTTTGGCTAAGTTGATTAAGCTGGTGATACAGTTCTGATTCACGTAATTGCGTCAATTCATCAATTAAGGAACAGGCCTGTTCAGTTTGATTATTATCAAGCGCTTCAAGCAGAGCTTGAACAAGTTGTTTGTCAATTTTCGTTGCAAATGTCATGGAATACCCTTTGGTCAAAAAAAAAGCTCCTTGCTATCAAATCATTGAAAGCAGAGAGCTTTTTATTACTATCTTGTATATAAATTTATGCATTTTTTTGTTCAGTAAGACGTTTGAATATTTTTTCAATTTCGTTATTTAAGATGGCGGCGGTAAAAGGTTTAACAAGGTAACCATCCACGCCGGATTGTGCGGCACCTAATATTTGACTGCGCTTTGCTTCGGCGGTAATTAATAAAAATGGGGTCGCTTTTAACTGAGCGTCTGCACGAACGTGTTGCAACAGTTCAATGCCGGTCATTTTTGGCATGTTCCAATCGCTTACAATAAACCCATAGTTACCCGTCTTTATAAGTGGCCAGGCCGTTGCACCATCATCTGCTTCATCATAATTACTAAAACCAAGCTCACTCAACAGGGTTTTAACTATGCGACGCATGGCGGAGAAATCATCCACAATCAAAATCTTCATGCTTCTATCTATCGGCATTTTAAATTTCTAAAGCAGAAAGAAAAGAAAACACACCTAAATCCAACTGTCTAATCTGGCTCTAAGGCGCTTAACGGCCTGACTATGAATTTGACTGACTCTGGACTCACTGACACCCAACACCTCACCAATCTCCTTCAAGTTCAACTCTTCATCGTAGTAGAGTGCCATTACCAGCTTTTCTTTTTCAGGTAAATCAGAAATCTGTTGTACCAAAGCTTCTTGAAAACCTGACTCGGCTAGTTCGGCAAAAGGCGATAAAAAAGAACCGACAATTCGGTCTTCAGATAATTCCTCATGGTCAGGTTGATCAATAGAGAGCAATTGTGCACCGTTGGTGTCTTTAAGGATTTTATGATAATCATTAATAGAAATCCCTAGTTCGTTAGCTATTTCATCGTCTTTGGCCTCTCGACCAAAACCCGATTCTAAACGATTAATCGCGTCACTAACTTCACGTGATTTACGGTGAACCGAACGCGGAGTCCAATCACCTTTGCGAATTTCATCCAGCATGGAGCCACGAATACGGATACCTGCATAAGTTTCAAAACTTGCGCCTTGACCAGAATCGAATTTTTGCATCGCTTCCATTAAGCCAATAATACCTGATTGAATAAGGTCTTCAACAAAGACACTATCAGGTAATCGCCCTTTCAAATGATAGGCAATACGCTTAACCAGCGGTAAATATTGCTCAATATCATCCCCTGTTGGTCGAGGACTGTTTTTTTGAACTGAACTGTAAGCATCGGTTGCGCTCATTAAGTTTCCTTAGTGGCCAGACTTGAATAAATTTTCAACAAAAAATTGCAAGTAACCTGTCATCCCTTTTGGAACCGGCCAAGAGTCGACCGAATAAGCCACTTCTTTAAAGGCTTGAGACGCCAAACTATTCGGGTGGCTAACCGTGACTGGGCTTTGCTTTTGAACCGCATCTCGCAGATCATGATCAAAGGGAATGGTGCCTAAATAATCAATTGATACATCTAAAAACTGCTCACACACTCTAGATAACTTGCTAAACAATTGTTTACCATGTTGCTCAGAACGACTCATATTGGCTAATAATCGTATGCGAGTCACTTGGTAATCTCGGCTCAGCACTTTGATCAATGCGTATGCATCGGTAATGGAAGCGGGTTCATCGGTCACCACCACCACCACTTCTTGCGCAGCTCGACAGAAACTGACCACACTGTCAGCAATACCCGCAGCGGTATCAATTAACAAAACGTCCAATTCACCACTTAAATCAGAAAACGCATTGATAATTCCAGCATTTTCCATGGCACTCAGCTGCGCCATACGTCTGACACCTGAAGCGGCAGGAATAATCTTTAGACCCGCTGGACCTTCTACAATAATTTCTTTAAGGGTTTTTTCACCGTCAAGCACATGAGATAAATTGTATTTTGTTTGCAAACCCAACATGATATCGACATTCGCCAACCCCATATCGGCATCCATCAATAAAACACGGTTTCCTAACTTGGATAAGGATATGCCTAGGTTAACGGAGACATTGGTTTTACCTACGCCTCCCTTTCCACTGGCGACCGCAATCACTCTAACTGGCGTACCTACCGGTTTATCAGTTGGCAAATGGTTAGACTGCATCGCTCGCAAGCCTGCTGCTTGATCATTGAGCATCGGATATCTCCTTTCCCATTCCTAAACGGAATGCTTTTTCATCGTCTTGTCTGTGGGTATTTTGCTGACCAAGCACAATGGCGCGGTCAATCAAGTCTCTTACTTTTGCAGTTGTTAAATCTTCTGGCACTCGTTGACCTTCTGATAAATAGGCAATAGACAGTTGTTCTTCGATTAGAACCGTTATTATATTCCCTAATTGTAATGCTTCATCGACTTTAGTCAAAACACAGCCGTGTAAGCCGACCTGACTAAACGATTTTACAATGTCTTTCATCACATTTAACTGAGTAGCGGCAGACATCACTAAATAATTTCTGACGCTACTAAAACCTGTATTTTCAGCCGTTAATTGTTGCGACATTTGCAAGTCGCGCTGACTCATTCCCGCGGTATCAATGAGAATTAGTTTTTTATGACTCATCGAAGCTAGCAGCGCGTACAACTCGCCCTGCGAACTTACAACATGAATGGGCACACCAATTAAATCGGCAAAAGTTTTTAACTGGGCTTGGGCACCAATTTTATAACAATCTGTCGTAATTAATGCCAACTGTTCTGGATTGTTACGCATAACAAAACGACTGGCCATTTTAGCAATCGTCGTGGTTTTACCCACTCCAGTCGGGCCAACAAGAGCAACAATTCCGCCACGTTCTAATAAATCACGGTTCTCAACGGGAATAGTTCGTTCCATTTCATGCAGTATTTCTGACCAGGCCTGTTGACTGTTACCAACCACATTTTCAACGAATTTCTGACTTAAGTTCCAACCTATTCCAAGTTGCATTAAGCGTTTAATAAGGGCAATTTTTTCTGGGTTTTGCTGCTCTGATTGCCCCCAAGCCAAACCAGAAAGTTGGTTTTCGAGCATCGCTCGAACCGCTTTTAACTCCTGAGCCATGCCTGCAATTTCATTTGAACTTGCGGCCGAACTCTGGCTTGCAGGATTGTGCGCTCCGGTTTCTGGTGAAACATAACTGCTGCCCAGTTTAGGCTGAACCTGTTGGTCCTTAAACTCTTGCGCCTCTGGATCTACAGCAGCAACAAGCTCAATGCCTTGATCGGTGTTTCGCGTTGATAAAATAACCGCATCATCACCCTGCGCCTCTTTTACCAGTTGCATGGCTTGTCTCATTGTAGGTGCAAAGTAACGTTTAATTTTCATTTACCCTCCTTGCCCCACATTCGCGACCACGCTAATTTGACGATTCTCTGGCACTTCGGAATACGCTAAAATGTGCAATGTTGGCAAACTGTAACGGAACAGGCGTGCAAGCTGTGCTCTAATTTGTGGTGCGACTAACAAGACAGCAGACTGCCCTGTCATCTCTATCTTTTGCGATTCCTCTTTCAAGGTTCCATGCAAACGTTCGGCCAAACCAGGCTCTATTGCCAACTGTCCTTCTGGCGCACCTTGTGTCGCTTGAAGCAATAATTGTTCCAGTGCTGGCTCCAACGTTATTACCTTAAGTTCTTCTTCTTTTCCAAGAATGTCCTGAACAATAGAACGCCCTAATGCTGCTCGAACAAATTGAGTTAATTCGTTAGGATCTTTAGTAAGCGAACCGCGTGCGGTTAAGGTTTCTAAAATACTTCGCATATCACGGATTGAAACTTTTTCTAGCAACAGGTTTTGCAATACTTTAACCAACACCGCTAAACTTAACTTTTCAGGAATAAGCTCGTCCACCAACTTAGGTGAAACTTGCTTAAGTTTATCCAAAAGCTTCTGCGTTTCATCGTGCCCTAAAAGTTCAAAAGCGTAATCTTGAATAAGCTGACTTATATGTGTCGCCACCACCGTACTGGCATCAACCACGGTATACCCTAAAGCTTGAGCTTGATCACGGTCTTTGGGATCAATCCATACCGCTTCTAAGCCAAAAGTTGGGTCGGTGGTTTTGACCCCTTGAACTTCGCCTAATACTTGCCCCGGGTTAATGGCTAACTCTTTATCAGGAAAGACCTCTCCATTGCCACTTGCCACGCCCATCAGCATAATTCTATATTGATTTGGTTTTAAATCTAAATTGTCACGAATGTGCACGGGTGGCACTAAAAACCCGAGCTCTTGAGAGACCTTACGGCGCACCCCTTTTACCCTTTCCAATAGCTGGCCATTCTGAGATTGATCCACCATGGGAATAAGACGGTAACCCACTTCCAGCCCAAGTACATCTAACTCTTGAACATCATCCCAACTTAGGTCGATGGGTTTTAAATCCTCAGGCATCACTTCACTTAAAACAGGTTCGGCTTCTGCAGTCTCTTGCTGTCGACGATAAATAAGATATGCACCACCACCAGCAACGGCTGCAAACGAAAGAAACGCGACATTTGGCATACCAGGAATGATGCCAAATACGGCAACAATGCCGGCTGTGGTAGCAAGTGACCTTGGATTATTGAACATTTGCATTTGCACCTGCTCACCCATGTCTCGTTTATCACCGGTTACTCGGGTAACGATAATCGCCGTAGCCGTAGAGAGGAGCAGTGCGGGTATTTGAGCCACTAGACCATCTCCCAGCGAAAGGAGCGTATATACTTCAACCGCTTGACTAAACGGTAGATCGTGTTGGCCCATGCCGATAGCAAACCCACCAATCAAGTTGATGAAGAGGATGATAATCCCCGCAATGGCATCGCCTCGAACAAATTTACTGGCACCGTCCATCGACCCGTAAAAATCGGCTTCAGAGGTAATGTCTTGACGACGTATCTGAGCCTCTTCCTGAGAAATTAATCCTGCATTTAGATCGGCATCAATTGCCATTTGTTTACCAGGCATGGAGTCTAATGTAAAACGCGCGCTTACTTCGGCAACACGCCCTGCACCTTTTGTAATAACCACAAAGTTAATAATGACGAGAATCGCAAAAACCACTAAACCAACGGCAAAGTTCCCACCAATAACAAACTCACCAAAAGCCTGAATAACTTGACCTGCAGAGTCGCCACCGTTATGGCCTTCAAGCAAAATGACGCGGGTTGATGCAATATTTAAAGAGAGTCTAAAAAGCGTGGCGAGCAGAATAATAGTAGGGAAAATTGCAAAATCAAGCGGACGTTTGGCGTAAAGCGTGACCATCAATACCACAAGTGATAATGCGATATTAAAGGTAAAAAACAGGTCTAACAGAATGGGTGGCAAAGGAATGGTGACCATTCCCAACAAAGCCAAAACTGCAATCGGGACACCAAGGCCACGAAGGGAGTTCTGTTTTATTTTGGCAAGCAGCTGTTGAAAATCCATTTTTCTCTTAAATCTACTTCTCTTGTGGAGGCTTATTCGGTTTTAACATCACTAGGAATAGGTAAGTTTTCAAAGTCAACGTTATTGGCTTTACCGGTTTGCTTTAGTTGATATACATAAGCCAATACCGCCGCGACCGCTTTAAATAGATCATAAGGAATTGCTTGATCTATTTCCGCATTATAGTACAAAGCACGGGCTAGTGGTGGGGCTTCTATAACTGGAATATTGTGTTGCTGAGCAATGGTTCTAATTTGTGAAGCAAGGAAGTCTACCCCCATTGCTAAAACGACGGGTTCTTGCATACCTTCTGAGTCATATTTAAGCGCGACTGCAAAGTGCGTTGGGTTAGTGACAATAACATCCGCTTCGGGTACTTTTTGCATCATTCGCTGTTGAGACATCTCACGTTGTATTTGACGAATACGGCCTTTAACTTCAGGGTTACCCTCTTGCTGTTTAAACTCTTCTTTAACTTCTTGCTTGGTCATTTTTAACTGGCGATTATGATCCCAAACCTGAAAAGGAACATCAATCAAAGCCACCACAACCAAAGACAAACTGACGAAAATAAAGGCCTGAATAATAATGCTGCCAGCATGGGCAAATGCAAACTTTAAAGGCTCAATCCCCAACCCTAAGACTTGACCAAAAATAGAGTAAAGAAAAAAGGTCGCGATTGAAATCACCAAAGTAAACTTGGCTAAGGCTTTAAACAGCTCTAGCAGGGCCTTAGCTGAGAACATGCGCTTAAGACCAGAAACAGGGTTTAGCTTGCTCAGTTTTGGTGCCATTGCTTTTGCACTAAAAGAGAAACCACCCAACAACATCGGAGAGATTAACGCAATCAAAGCCATTAATAATAAAAAGGGCGTAATCATCCATATCCCTTGAACCAACAAACCTTGAATAAGGTGCCACATTTTTAATTCATCAAAGGCTATATCACGATCTAAACTTAAACCTCGCGTCGCCAGAATTTGAAAATCTTCCATCATCTGTCCACCATAAAACAGAAAAAAAATACCGGCTCCTAATGTCATTAAAACCGTAGTAAGTTCTTTAGAACGCGGAATCTGCCCTTTCTCTCTGGATTCTCGAATCTTTTTATCGGTGGGTTCTTCGGACTTCTCTGAGCCGTCTTCGTTCTCAGCCATCTGCCTTAACCACTTACCAGTCTAAGACCAACAATCAAGTCCATGGCACGACGTATCAACTCTTGAAGATGTGGCAAAATCAATGGCGTTGTTAATGACAACATGACCAGGCCTGTTAACAATGTCACAGGAAAACCGACCGCAAAAATATTAAGCGCAGGCGCCGCACGGGTTACCACACCAAATGACACGTTAATTAACAACAGAGCGGTAATTGCAGGTAAGGCAACAAGCACCCCTGCTGAAAACATATACCCCCCAAATTCAACTAAGTTTCGCAAACTTTCTTGGGTTAAAAAATTAACCCCAATAGGCAGGTACTCAAAACTATCCACGACTACTTGTATCACTAGAAGGTGACCATTCAGGGCAAGAAAGAGCAAGGTAACAATAATTGAAAAGTACTGAGACACAATGGGAGAACTGACACCGGTACCAGGGTCAACCATTTGTGCAAAAGCTAAACCCATCCCCATGGCAATAATGTGCCCGGCAATAATAAATGCCTGAAATACGACCAAAAAAACCGTACCCATGGCCAAACCGATCAAGACTTGTTGGACTAAAAACAACACGCCTTGCCACGTAAATGGATCAACGGGAGGAGGCAACGCTAAGTTTGGGGCGACAACAATCGTAATAAACAGAGTAAGAATAACGCGGGTTTGAAGACTAACCGATTGAAGGCTGTACAAAGGAATGATAGAGAGCATGGCGCCAATACGAACAAAAGGCCAAAAATAAAGGCCTAAGAGTTGCATAAACTCTTCGTAACTAAAGGTCATAACCTATCCAATAAGAGCCGGAATATTCTGATAAAGCTCTCTAGTGAAGGACATTAAGGTGGTTAACATCCACGGCCCAAAAACAACCAGCGCAATACCTACAATCGCCAACTTAGGTATAAAGCTTAGTGTCATTTCATTGATTTGAGTTGCGGCCTGAAACATACCGACAATAAGACCAATAATCAATGCTGGAATGAGAAGCGGTGCGGCCAACATCGCGGTGACTTCCAACATTTTTTGACCGAGAGTTAAAACAAACGCTTCTTGCATCAGATGCCTCCAGGAACCACGAAACTATTAGCTAATGTTCCCACAACCAGAGCCCATCCGTCAATCAATACAAATAGCATCAATTTAAAGGGTAAAGAAATGATCATTGGTGAAAGCATCATCATACCCATAGACATCAATAGACTGGCCACAACCAAGTCAATAATCAGAAAGGGAATAAACAACATAAAACCAATTTGAAAGGCCGTTTTAAGCTCACTCGTCATAAAAGACGGAATTAAAACTTTAAACGGAATATTTTGCGGATCATCCAAGGTAATCCCTGCCATTTCAGCAAACATACCTAAATCGTCTTCACGGGTTTGTTGAAGCATAAACTGATACATCGGTTTTGAACCTTCTTCAACCGCCTCTGTAAACTTAATCTGCTCTTCTAAATAGGGTTCGACTGCCGTATCGTAAATTTTATCTAATACCGGTGACATAATAAATAACGTTAAAAAAAGCGCCAAAGCAATCAACACTTTAGTTGAAGGCGTTTGCATGGTTCCTAGAGCTTGTCGAAGAAGCGCAAGTACAATAATGATTCTTAGAAAGGAGGTCATGGCTATTAACGCAGCTGGCAGGAGTGTTAAGCCTGTCATTAACATTAAAATTTGCATCGTTAAGGTGTAATCTTGATTACCTGCCGCATCGGTTTCTACGGTAAAAGCCGGCACACCCGGCATTGCCCAACTCATCAAAGGGAAAAATAACAAACCTAACAGCAGAACAAAATGATGTATTTTCACTAAAGGATTATCTCTTTTCCTGAGTTGAATCACTCTCGGAGTGATTTTTATTTTTAACCGTTTTTTGGCCTAATGCCTCTTGCAAACGCTGCGCAAACGAACCACTGAGCGGCTGGGGAGAATCGACTTCAATTTTTTCTGTTAATTGATGCAGGGTTGAAATACGGCTACTGGTAACACCAACAAGAATTTGCTCTTTACCAACTTGAAGCAACATAATCCGCTCTCGTTGACCAACCGACAACGCACCTAAAACCTTAAGATTGCCATCTGCAACACCCGGATAACGACCATAGCGGCGCAACATCCAAGCTGAAAGAAAGATAATAAGTAATACCAGAACCAGTGACAAGACTATTTGTAAAAAATAGTCACTCGGCTGAAGTGCCGATTCACCTAACTCTTTAATTGGCTCGGCGGCTATAAGCGCCTGCGAAAAACCAACCATTAAAAACGCAAAAAGAGGTTTAAAAAAACCTCTTAGTGAATCCTTTAACATTACCCACATTTTACCGAATCTAAATATTTGCATTATTTGAGCTTCTTAATCCGTTCTTGAGGACTAATTACGTCGGTCAGGCGAACACCAAATTTATCGTTTATAACCACCACTTCACCGTGCGCTATTAAGGTTCCGTTTACCAATAAATCTAACGGCTCCCCGGCAAGACGGTCCATTTCGACCACTGACCCCTGAGTGTAAGATAACAGGTTTCTAATCGAGACTTTGGTTCGCCCAATTTCAAGTTGAAGCGTGACCGGAATGTCGAGCAACACATCAAGATCTACTTTCTCTGTGCTGTCTCCACGACTTTCAGCAAGCGCATCTAAGTTTGGTGTCACATTGACCGATTCTGCATTGGATTGCTCACTTAACGCTTCTCCCCAAGAATCATCCGCTGCGCCTTCCGAATCGGACTGTTCTGTCATCGCTTCACCCCAAGCACTTAAATCCTCTTCTTCACTCATCGTACCACTCCTTAACGTTCTCTATCTTGCGTTCTTGATAAGCTGGATGGTGGAAGACATCCTCAATCTGAACCGCTTTTTTATTGTTACTTTCGCCCAATTTACCACGAACTATCGCAATACCTTCAGCTTTAATTGTGACTTGTTTAGGCATATCAATTGGAATGATATCGCCTTTTTCCATTTTCATTAAATCGTCCATATTCATATTCAATTCTAGAAGATTAACAGAAAGGTCTACTTCAATATTCTTTGACTCTTCTTTCAGTGTACGTGACCAACGATTATCACTTTCACCCTGAAGGTTTTGCACCCCTTCTTCAAGCTTATCTCTAACCGGTTCTAACATGGCATAAGGCATGACAATATCAACGCGACCTTCTACGCCTTCGAAACGAACATGGATAGGACTCACCACAATCATATCGGTAGGATCAACAATGGCTGCAAATTTTGGATTCATCTCAGAGTGCATATACTCAATCTCGATATCCATAACAGGCCCCCACGCTTTGCGTAAATTCTCTGAAGAGATATCTAAAATACTGCGTACCATGCTCATTTCAACCGGTGTGTATTCT
>Ga0307994_1000895_pt1 | contig 19169 bp, 34 predicted proteins | sample EllFjometagen261_FD_203171 | JGI IMG/M metagenome (GOLD analysis project Ga0307994, IMG submission 203171) | Marine microbial communities from Ellis Fjord, Antarctic Ocean - #261 | ecosystem: Environmental > Aquatic > Marine > Unclassified | place: Southern Ocean | collected 2014-11-02 | reverse complement strand
GTACTGGACCCTAAAAGCTGTGGAGGCAGCCTACGCCCCTCGGGGGTACTGTAGCGCCTTTAATGGTGTTGCATCGCCTGCATAATAGCTGAGCATTAGAATATAGATGCCCGCCTCCTTTGCTCATTGGAAAGATATGATCTAGTGTTGGAGCGTTTGGATTATCGAAAGTCCTCATTATATCCTTTGGGGTATCTACGCCACACTCTGCACACTTCCAATCATATAATTCAAAAACTTTAACTCTATTAACTCTTTCATGCTCAACGCCGTACTTCTTAGCTCGTTTAATATGGCTACCATATTCGAGCTTATTCTTTCGTATCATGTCTTTATAGCTTTGGCCAGACCTATACGCCAAGGTCTTAGCTTTCTTGCAATCTATGCAATAACTTCTGCTTCGTATCTTTGTGTTACTTACCACATCTGATCCGCATTCTATACAATGGTTGTACATTGCGTCTGTATGCCATTCAATAATAATACGCTTTTCCCTGGTCTTAATTAATATCGCCGACCTTTTGTTCGTATTAGCTATCACATTGGCAGCCATCGCCTTAATGCTAGTTATCTCCCTGGTTATTGCTCCACCATGTATTGAACCGCATTTCCGTGAGCAGCATTTAGTATATTGCTTGCCGTCAGTGCCTCCATTCTTTGCTCTAACAAAATCATTACCGCATGTTAGGCATTTTAGCATTACTCTCATATAGAATATGGGATGCTCGACCTCATACTCTAATAAGTTATAACCATTGCGCTTTCTCTTTTGATACCTAGAATTACAATATTTGTTGCAGAATTTACGCTTGCGACCTTCAAACTCAGATCCACAATTGCAGCAAATCATATATGGTTAGCCTTGCTATCCCTAATTGACTTAACGCCATAAGCTATCGAAATAAAGCGTATATAATTTGTATGATACCAATGATTTAAGGTCCCTCGCTTGGTGCCACTATGATCTGCAACATACTGCAAGCTCTTTAACCCTATTGCCTTAACCTCATTAGCTGCTGACATACTGATTACTATATGATTGTTTATCTACATAATAGTCAAATATTAAACATTTGCAAGTTATATCAATCATTCCAGTGATGATCAGGGTCTATTGGAACACCTAGAGTATTGCCGCCAACGATAACACCGCGTCGCTCTTCGATCGCTTTAGTACTGTCGTGATGTTGTTTGCACATAGATTGAAGGTTTTCCGGGTTATAGAATTTGATCTCATCGCCCTTGTGTGGCTTTATATGATCCACCACGCCTGCCATCACAACCCGGCCCATCGCATCACAGTACACGCAAAGCGGATCACGGGTTAGCTGGGCAAGTCGCAAACGCTTCCATAGCGCCGTTTTATATAGATGCGCCCACGGTTTAGTTTTGTATTTCACTACCCTGCGCTCTCATCTGAAACTTAGTTAGACCTGTCGATATATTGTCTTGCACAATCAATTCTAGCTGCTCGCCTAGCGTGGTCGCAGTAACGGTTATAACGCCCGTCAGGCGGCCCGCTATTGCGATCTGGATGGATTTGTAATCAGGCAGAACGGCAACCGTCCCGCCTGTTGTACCATCTAAAAGTATTGCTTTATTTCGGATTACTATCGACATTTTGAGCACCTGTGTATTTTCTATACAGTATACACCGATCTTCTAATTTGCGCAGTTGTGCCAGGCTCATGACCGCCCAAACAATCCTTCACCTCCTCCCGCGTTACTGTCCTGCGCCCGATCTCACCGTAAGTCTTCGACCGATCCACTACCGTTAGGAATGACCGACTCCGCCAGCCATGCTCATGCGCGTAAGCATCTGCCCCAGCAATCTGGTTCCACGACTCAACCAGACAGGTGCCCAGCTCTTTAGTGACTGATCTGTGGTGAATATGGCCAATATCAATATAGTGGTAAATGGTCTCGCCAAAATCCTGCGCGTAATCCGTTGCCATTACGTCTGCTAATTTTACGGGTTTGCATTTGTCCGAATGGTGAACCATGACCAGCGTATTGCCCATTCGATAAGGTATGAACACGTTAGCATTCTCTAATATAGTTACCCGTGGATTGTCTTCGTATAGCATCGTCAGCCATACCTGAGCCGTCAGATCCAATGCTCGGCTGTGGTTGCCTTGGTTAATAATCACATCAACGTGCTTAAACCGTTGCGCGCATCGCTCGATGATATATCTGTAAACCCTGGCGTAAACCTTCACCATCATGGCTAATTTGCCGTCAGTGTCGAGAGCATGGCCCGAATGCGCTGTCGTGCCGCTTATGTTCTCGTAATGACTGAAGTCGCCTAGGTCATTAATTACGCACCGCTCGCAGGCAGGCGTTCGCTCGACAAGACGGTCAATCGCTAAGCATAGCTCCTGCTCTGCTATTTTAAGGTTGAACTCTTGCCCTACTTCAACTGCGTGCGCGATCATACCGATATGCGCGTCACCGATCTGGAACCATGGGATGACGTCAGTGTCATAATTTTCGACAGTATATGATTGCACCGGTAGAGCAGGGATAGGCTCGACAAAAGCGGTAATGGCGGTTTGTATAAGGTCGATCTGTTTGTCTAATTCGGTTTTTGCCCAATACTGGAAAACCTTACCGTCTTTAACCTGGATCGTCGCTTTAGTTGCGGTCATGCCCTGCGGCATTGGTACGGTCAGCCCGATCTCGGGATGGTAGAACCTGGCGTTAGCTTTCTTTTTGATCTTATGAACATGCTCGTTGACAGTCGTTTTGCCTAACCCAAGCTCTTTAGCTATTGCTCGCTCTGACATGTCCAAGCGCTTCAATCGCAGAACTTCACCCTGGCGGCTGGTCAGCTCCATGTCGTCGAATAGTTCGTTATTCCAATCCCACATTTTAATACCTGTTGTGTGAATTTAAGGTCATACCAGTCGATTCACATCGAGCACAGGCGCTGGCAAGGCAGAGGCCAGTTGCAGACGGATCACCCCCACAGAGTTTACCTGCGCCGATTCTAGCACTTTTCTATAGACAAAAAAAAGCCCTCACGCAGAGGGCTAACAAACGGAGCAAAAACAACATGGCTAGTCTAGTCGATATTGATTAGTTCTGCAAGAAGCTGGTTAATCTCAGCTACTTGCCTGCTCGCAATGTATTAAATGATTGGTCGCCCTGCCTCTCCTTCCGACTGACGCGCCAAAATCTCCTGATAAAGCGCTTCAAGGTTTAACCAGTACTCCACTGGCATCCCTAATGCACGTTCAAGCTTAATGGCCATTTCTGGCGTCATTACTGATTTGGCCTTCATTATTGAGACAATGTGCTTAGGAGTAATGCCTGTTCGCTTGGCCAATTCCTGCTGTGTCATGCCTCTAAGTTCTAGTTCAACACTGAGAACTTCACCCGGCGAAACTGCATAATCGGGATGAAACTCATTTTTTATATCAACCATGGGTATCCTCCACGCCTTTAATTTCAATTGCTGTATCTTTATGCCAATCCAGGCCAGGCTCCGGTTTAGCGTTGACCGGTCGCAGAGGTATCACCTACTCAGCGGTTAAACAGTGCGAGTCTACCACCAAGCGCCGGGCAAAAAAAAGCCCCGAACGCATCAGGGCAAAGGGAGTACAAACAACGGAATGACAATGTTAGTCTTTTTGCTCCCGTTTCGCAATCTCCCGTTCCAAATACCACACCGCTTTTTTCAGATCTTCAATGGCATTGTGCTTTTCGTCGCATCGCATAATATATTTTATGGCATTGCCAAGGCAGAAACCCATATGTTCTGTGATCTGTATTACCTCGACGCCGCTTGGGTGTGAAGTGTAGTGAGCAGGATGGTTCACATTATCAGCAGCAACCACAGGGTTTGCCCACTCTGCCCGCGCCTCTTTCATCTGCATAACTTCACCGCCCGTCAATCGCCCGCATGGCATACTGTTTAGCCACTCCGTCGAATCCACGTCTAAAAAGAAAGCCTGCCTTGCCGCACCCGACCCAAAAGCCGCGTTATATACGTGTGCCAGATCTTTGCTTTCCAAATATGTCCAGAATCTATCTAGTGTTGTGCCTATCATAGTTTTTTGCTCCGTTGTTTGGCCCCGAAGGGCCTGGGTTATTATGCTTCTAGTTTTGCGATATATGCGGATGTTGATTTTATAGCTGCTTTTTCTGTTTTAAAGTGCCTTCCGGTGTAAGTGCTGCAAACAAACTCTTCACCGTCATAATCAACCCGAACTACTAAAGCGAAAAACCTGTTGTCTGCGTTTTTAGTGATTGCTGATTTGTACATTGTGTTTCTCCGTTGTTTTGTTGTTTCGTTTCAATGGAGTAATAATAGGGCATCTAGCATCATAGTGCTAGCACTATCGCATTAATGCTTATACCAATTGGCTATATTGAAACGGTTTTTTAGTAACCCAGCAAATCATCCAGCGGGTCGTGCCCATCCTGCTCAATCCTGGCATTATGATGCGCTTCAATCGCCCGCCGCTTCTTACACGCTATAGCAGCTGACTCGTTCGTCGACTTAGACCGTGGCAGTGGCATTTTTAGCCCTGCTATCACCGCTAACACCTCATCTTCGCCGATGTTCAGCTCGCGGGCGATAGTGAAAACTGATTTGTTTGCCAAGCGCATCAATTCTATTTGTCGCTCCATTTTTAGCGCCTCTTTGAATCCATCAAAATACGTTGCCGATTTATTCGCTCTAAAGCGTCTATTGTTTTGTCTGCCATACCCTCAAGGGCGTCAAATGCTTCTTGCAGGTCAACAACAGGCGTCATACATTCGCCCTCATAAGAGTGTTTTCGCAAAAAATCTTCCATTTCTACCCAGTATTCTTTAAAGGCATCAATCTCTTTCTGTACGTTCATAATTTTAATCTCCGTTTTGCCATTTTAATTATAGTTTGCTGCTCGGCTTTTGTAGCAGATGCCCATATTTTTATATCATTTAGCGTCCTGCCGCAACCGATACAAGAATTATTTTCTATTTTACAGGTCTTGTTGCACGGGCTTTTCATTGCTCTAACTGTCTCTCATATTCAGATACCGCATCGTAGGCATCACTCCATTTCTCGTAAGCTCTGCGCCAATTATCGTAACCCTCACCAACCAGATCATACGGGTAAATCCAATCTGACCATGCGGTGTTCATTTCCGAGTATGCGGAATCTAGTGCTTCTTGCAGTTTCATTGTTTTGCTCTCCGTTGTTTGTTTATGCAAATTACCAGTAATGAAATAAAGGTGCAAGCATTAATCATTCATTCCGATGGCTTTAATACCCTGGCCCTGGTGGCCAATCTGCGCCGGCTTTTCTGCCAAATCAGCGCAATAGGTGGCAATAAACTGCTTTCGGTAGTGGTCAAGCTGATATGCCGTCATTCTGCGTACATTGTACAGCCCACCAGCCGCTGTAATGGCCGCAATCGTCTTAGGCCCAACATCACTACCGCCTCGGCTTAACTCGTCACACAGGGCCGCCCATGCGCTCTGGGCTTCATTGCCGTGAACCTGTTTCAACAGATTAGCTGGCTTTGGGAACCATTGACCCTGATCGGTATCTGATATGTGCTTGCGAATTGACAGCAGCAGCTCATCAATCGACAGCACCGCCAGCGCATCCCAATAGATGGACATTTGCGCTTGGTTTACCTCGACCCGGTAAACCTCGGCAAGCATCATCATGCCCTTTTTGAACTCTATGAAATCTGATTTATTCATGTCGGCTCCCAGTCTCTAATGTTATTCAGTGTTGCGTTTCCGGCCTTTGACAAATTCGGATTGCCGCCACTTTTGGCCTTCATCGACACCATGTCATACTTTTCGCGGAACTTGCTAATGCTTAAAATATTGGTTGACCAGAAAGAGTCATTGCGAACCCAAGTCCAGACCATACCCATTTCAGTGGGGTCTCGATTATCAATCTCACGCATCTTGCGAGCATCTTCTGCCCATGCGTTCAAGTTGGGCGCTTTGTGGTTCGGGTTGTGGCGTAGTAGCTCATCAAATGCCAGTTGAGCAAATGCCATATCTATCTGATCAAACTTCGGTTTGACATTAGCTATAGTCTTAGTCTGTTCTTCTTCTGTTATGTTGTGTTCTCTTCTGGGCTGACATTTTCTGACGGTGTCATGACGTTCTCTGACATTGGATATAAACTCCCTCATGTTTGGGCTGTTAGTCATTGATTTATCTAGTCTTTTTGCAAGCTTCAGACAAGTCACAGTGCCGTCAGTGTCTTCAAATAACCCGAGACTAACAAACTTTCTCATCATTGTTTCAACGCTCTGCACACTTGATCCAGTGTTGCGCGCAATCACTCTTGCGTCATGTTCAAGGCTGAACGTAATGTTTTCGCTCGTCACCTTGTTGGTGATCAATTCCAAGCAATACCAGTAAAGCCCGTAACCTTCAAGGCCGAAATCTAGCAGTACTTCTTGTAGTCTGGCGTCCATATTTGCATCTGAGTCGTGTTTATACCACTTCAAGGTAGCATCCTCTTCGCTTTATTGATTGATGTGCTAAGGCATTCGCCGACATTAGGGCACAGGTCTGCTATTAGCTCTATATTGCTCTGTATTGAGTCTCTTAGTTTAAGCTGTGCTTTGCTTGCATTCTGCCATTTGTCTGGGCCTTCGCCGACATTACATGCTTCAGCGATAGCCTTGGACACCTTAATATATTGCAATGGGTTATTAAACTCATCCTCAAAAGTCCGTGCCAAAGTTTTATTCATCCGCTTAAATGACTCGCCAGACTCGTCTCTGACCTCCATAAGCCCATCTAAAACCCAGTTTATAATTCTGACCTTTAATTTTGGGCTGTACCACATCGCAAGATCCACAAAAACCACTGGATGAACCCAAGTTCCGCCATTTTTACCCCTTGCTGATTTTTTCGCATCATCCAGCTTTATAACTTCAGTCAGGCAAATCTCGTTAATTAGATCCTCGGTGCTATCTAATATAAAATATTGATTCAGCTGTTTAGGCTTTAAGCCTTCAATAGCTCTGTGTTCATTTGCCAGCTTATGAAGATCATTGGCATTAAACATTCCAGTCTTGTGGTTTTGCCTTACTACTATACCCATCATTTCGCGCTTCATTATTACCGCCATCTTCATAAAAAACCCCAAATGCTAAGTTGAAAGTTAATAATAAGCTTTCTAATTAATAAGGTCAATGTGTTTATAGTAAGATATGTGTTATTATTAGCGCAAAGCAAATTAATTTGGTAATTAAAACCCAATTGCATATAACTATAAGATTGTTGCATTCGCAACAGATATGGATGAAGATGGGCACCTCGAAACAACGGAGCAAGCAAATGAACAAATTACTACTCGATGAATTGAAGATCATGTACAGCGGAATGGCCCAGGTGTCGATCGCTGCGCTATCAGGGCTTACGCCAGCGACTATATCCAAGATCTGGAACAGCAAGCAGGGCTTGACGATTTCAAGTTTCTGCCAGCTATGTGAGGCTCTAGACGATCACAACGGTTTAAGCAGCATGACAACAGCAACAGCAGTCTGGTACTTGGCAGCATTAAAACACGGGAGTAACCTATGACTGTTCAAATAATGCAACCCGAGCAAACCATAGCGGCAATTGAAGGCGAATTCATTGCGCTGGCGTCTAGCCATAATTTAGTAAAATGGGGCGCTGAATGTAATTACGCCATACAGCAGATATACAAAAACAACTATTCAGTCGGCATCGCTCAGAAAAACCCGACTTCAGTACAGAACGCAGTGCGTAACGTTGCTGCAATCGGCTTAACGCTTAACCCTGTGCTGAAATACGCGTACCTAGTGCCGCGTGACAATATGATCTGCCTAGACATAAGCTATATGGGCTTGATGCACCTAGCGCAAGACACAGGATCGGTGATTTGGTCTCAGTGTAAAATAGTAAACGCTAACGACAAGTATATAAACAAAGGCGTCTCAGTTGAGCCTGAGCACTCATACGCGGCCTTTGGCGACCGAGGCGTTATGGTTGGCGTATATTGCATCGTTAAACTGGCTGACGGGGATTTTCTGACTCATGAGATGGATATTGAGGCCGTTTATCTGATTAGGAATCGATCGATGGCTTGGAAAACCAAGAAGGCCGGCCCGTGGGCTACCGATGAAGTCGAGATGATCAAGAAAACATGTGTAAAACAGGCAAGCAAGTATTGGCCGAAAGTTGAGCGATTGCAGGAGGCGATTACGGTTCTAAACGAGGGAGGCGAGGGAATAGATTTCGAGGCAGAAAAAAAGGAAGCGAAAGAGGCAAGCACTGATTACCAGTTTGCGCAGCTATTGGTTGGCCATATGAGCAACGAAGACGGTGAGGCGCTGCTAGACGATTGGATCGAGGGAGGATCAGAACAGCAGGAAATGGCATGGCGTCATCTTGGGGCACCAGATCGACGCAAGATTAAACAATTATTGTCCGACGAACGGGCACAACGAAAACTAAATGAAGGCGAAATAGTATGAGTAAGATCGGTGTATCACTTAAAATTGACGTAAGCAAAATCGAAAAAGCACGACTGTTCAAAGGCGCAAAAGGCACATATTTGGATGCCACAGTGTTCATTGACATCGACCAGCTAGACCAATACGGCAACAGCGGCATGATTACGCAGGACGTTAAGAAAGAGGAAAAGGACGCAGGCGTTAAAGGCCCAATTCTCGGCAATTGTAAGTTATTCTGGAGCGAAGGTGGCCAAGCGCCACAAGCTCAACAGCAGCAAGCTCAAGGCTTTACAGGCCAAGCGCCAGCAATGAGCCAGCCGGGCCAAGGTGCGCCGCTTAATACGTATGACGAAGATATACCGTTTTGATAACCAAATAGAATAAGCAGTTAGTTTAATATAACAAGCCGTCATAAGGCGGCTAAGGATTCGATTGCAAAGGATTGGCACTAATAACCCGCGACAGATGACACCATCTGCGCTCCGATCGTTTCGCCGGTTGCAGCATAAATGCAGCTTAGCTGAACTGGCCTACTATTTTCGAATAAGCAAACCGCAAGCCTGCCGAATTAGAGCCGGCGAAAACTGGGGTAACAAATGAGCAAATCACTAGAGTCTGAACAGCATTTAATAGCATGTGCGATCATAGACGAAAACCGGGCAACCGATCTGCTAGACCTGCCCGAGTCATGGTTCTCATTGAATGCCCACAAATTAATACTTAGGACGATCAGGGAGCTCGTGAGCGCAAGCCTAAGCGCAGATCTCTTTTCGATTGGTGATAGTCTATCACGCAATAAACTATTGATCTCAGCCGGTGGCATGGAGTACCTGAGCGAGCTGGCAGAATCATTGCCAAACCTAGGCTTTTGGAATAGCTACCGGAACTCATTAGAAAGCTATCACAAGCTGAGAATGATCGATCAACTTAAAGTTAGTCTTGAAAATCAATTAAACAGCGCAGCAAAGCCCGAGGAAATTGTCAGCTTTTTACAGACAAGTGTCGTCGATTTAATGACATCCAACTCAGTCGGTGGATTTAAAAAGGTAGGGCTTCATCTCTCAGACGCACTGGCGGAAATCGAATGGCGTTATGAGAACCCCGGCAAACTGTTAGGTCTGGCAACCGGCTTTGATGACTTTGATTTGACTATCGACGGATTTGAACCCGGCAAAAATTACATCATCGGCGGTCGTCCTGGCTCCGGCAAGACTGCTTTTGCGCTTAACATCGCAGAGCGGTTGGCCCAAGAAAATAATGGCTGCTATTTCAGTTTGGAAATGACCGGCAAATCATTATCTAAAAGGCTTCTGACCAATAAATCGAGGGTATCAAATACCTCAATACGCTCGGGGCAATTAGTGAATGACGATTTCGCGGCTATAGCTGCCGCTGTAACCCTGCTACACACTAGCAAACTGTTCATTGATGAAACGCCAGGCTTGTCAGTTAATCAATTACGCAGCAGGCTCAAAACTCAGCAACTAAAGCAGGGTAAGATAGAATTTGTGGTCATTGATCACATCGGGTTGATTGCAGGCGACCCGCGAAAGAACGCAACAGAAGGCTTGGCAGAGGTATCTAACCAACTGCTGTCAATGGCGAAGGAATTTGATTGCCCGTTCATTATCCTGGCGCAGATCAACCGAGGAACAGAAGGTCGGCAAGACAAGAGACCAATGGTCAGTGATTTAAAACAGTCAGGGCGGATAGAAGAAAACGCAGATGTAATCGTGCTTTTATACCGCGATGATTATTACGACCCAACCAGCCAAGACGCTGGAATAACCGAGGTCAATATAGGCAAAAACAGAGACGGCGAGTCTAAAATGGTTCCGTTTCGACACAACATGGCGATAGGTCATTATGATGAGGCGTTAGAATGGGAAAGTAAAATACCTGAAAACAAATCCAGCAAATACTAAAACCAACGGAGTAACAACATGAACAAATTAGCAGAGTACAAAAAAATGGTAATGGCGCTAGTCGTCGGCGGAATTGAAATCAAACCGGCATTAGATGCTGCCGAATTGGTAGTATTTGGGCAGAAAGAGGAGATACAAGAAGACCCAAACAACCCCAAGAATTGGCCAGAAATATCACGACTAGATAAATATGATTACATTACTCAGCGAGAAATTGCACAAACAATGGGACTAACCACCAAGGCATTTAACATAATATTGAAACGTGCCGGTTACATTGACCGGGTAATGTTGGATAAGTATAAGAAGATTTCGGGATCGTATGGCGAAAATTACTTGTCTACTTATATACTAACCGAGAAAGGCAAAAAAATTGGTATGTCTTATGGCCATGTAAAATACACAGATGGCTCGGTTGCGGTTTATAGATTTAAGTGGAAACGATCAATTATTACAGAACTCAGCAAATTAGACTAACAACAGCCCTCCGGGGCTTTTATTTTAAGAGACTACTATGAAGAAAATACTAATAAGCGGCTCATCTGAAATTAACAACGCTTGCGGCTGGGTTGGCCACTGGCTCGCTAAAGGTTTGGCAGGCGGTAAACCGGTATCTATAAAGCTGGCGCATGAGACGCGTGGCGAAACGCAGAACCGGCTGCTGTGGGCTTTGCTGGCCTGCTTTTCAGAGCAGTATCAGTACGGCGGTAAACTGCGAGCTGTCGAAGAGTGGAAAATAATATTGATCTCGGCCTACAAATTTGACCCGTCTGGCATAGTGATTGGCATTAACGGCGAGGTGGTCAATCTAAACTACAGCACCAGCGAATTAAACAAAGCCCAGTTTTCCGAGTTTATCGAATTGATATACGCCCAGGGTAGCGAGTGGGGCATTAGGTGGTCAGATCCGGCCATGAAGATTTATGAGGAATGGGGCGCACAATGAGAAGATGTAAAGCGCCAGGCTGTACCATCGAATTACAGCCGGCGGCAAAGTGTTCAGACATAATCGAAAAGAAAGGATTCTGTTCTGTTGAGTGTCTAGCCAGCAGCGCAAAGGACAAGCGCATAGCGGCGCAGGCGAAAGCAGACCGCAAAACCACGCAAGTAGCAAGGGAAAAACTAAAAACGCGCACAGAACACCTTAGGGACGCTCAACGGTGGTTTAATAAGTGGATCAGGTTACGCGATGCGGGCGAGCCTTGCATCAGTTGCGGCAAGCCCTCCAAAAAGGAGAACGCGGGTCATTATCGGAGCACCGGTGCGGCGCCGGAACTCAGGTTTGAACCGTTAAATGTTCATCTACAGTGCGAACACTGCAACACCTACCTGTCATCTAATGCGATCGATTACCGCATTAATCTTATCAAGAAAATAGGCGTCGATAATGTCGAGTGGATCGAAGGACTACACGCACCAAAGAAATACACCATCGCAGATGCCAAGGCCATCAAAGCTCAATACAAGTCGTTATGTGCCGAAATGGAAAGCAATAAAAACTCCGTTTGATATGCGAATTCGATATATAAGAGTGCTTGCGCTTATCTGCAAGCACTAGTATTGTTTGCAGATCGAAAGCAAACAAACAAACAGGGCAAACAACATGATTAAATCAGTAGACGAACTCAAAGCAGGCGACATGCTAACCAGCACAAACCACGGATTTGAAATAAAGATTGCTGAAATCGGCAAAAAGAACACTCGCTACATCAACCTTGAGACTGGCGAGAAAGTCAAAAGCTTCACAAGCAAGTTTAATTTTATGCTAAGAAGTGGCGTTTTTGTCAAGTCAGAAGTTTAAACCCATCCGGCCATAGGGTGCCAAAACCAAACAACGGAGCAAACAACATGAAATCACTTATCGAAAGCATTGGCTGCATCCTTCTTGGCATCGCTCTTATGAGCCCGATATACGCTTACGCAATGGGCTGGATATGAAAACCCTGTTTGGCGGCGCGTTAATAGCCGGGCTGCTATTCGGCCCATTCATACTGTATTTTTTAGGAATAATATAATGGCGACACTTATTAAAAACCGTGGTTATCGCATACAAGATGCCATTCATCAGATGGCAATTGACGAAAGCCAAGCAACAGGCCTCAGTCTAAACAAAACGGTCGAGGCATTAATCAAAGAAGCGTATATAGCGCGCCGACTAGCAAAGATGGGGATGACAAAATGAACACACCAGAAATCGATCTCAGAAATATGTTAGATGCCGAAGATGCGCAAGAAAGATTAGATGATGCGTACACCCATTGGCTTAAATATGATGTCATCCCAGATCTTGCTAAATACCTATCATTATTTGAATACGACAAATTCGACTCGGCTGTGACACACTTTCGGATATATAACGCGGCACCAATCGCCGAATGGATATTTGAAATAATCACAAATAATTATGACGTTTATTATGCTTTTCTAATGCGTGAGCGTGACGATATTGATTTTAATGATATTGTCGAAACTTATATTAACTGTTTCGTTTGCGAGCAAGACTTTATAGATTACAACAACGAGGTAACGCTCAATGACTACTAATACAACAGAGCAAGAAATAACGGAATACCGCGCTCAATTAAAATTAATGATTGAGGTTATTGATATTTTGCACAATGGCAGAATGCCGACAGAATTGGTTTCGACAATCATTACCAATGTCCATTGGACGCTGGACAAATACTCTAAAAACCAGCCATCAACCGAAATACAAGGTGAGCTACTATGACAATATTACAATTTATGATCACGCTGTCCGTAATGATGTTTTGTGTTCAAGTCGCTTTTTGCATTTATGTCGAACAGATGAAATGGTATTGGGCGCTCTATAGCGCGCTGGTCATTTATACGACTGTGGTCGTTTTGCTGGCAGTGTTGGCGAACATTGAAACCATATTTCCTCAAGTGCTTTTGAAGGTGTAGGCGATGATTAATCTAATGCTCGGAGACTGTTTAGAACGGATGAAAGAGATTCCAGACGGCTCCGTCGATATGGTTATGACCGATCCACCGTATGGCACCACGGCCTGTAAGTGGGATTCTGTGATCCCACTGGAGCCAATGTGGGAGCAGCTTAAGCGGGTTATTAAGCCTAATGGCGCTATCGTTATGACGGCGAGTCAGCCGTTTACCACCACGCTAATTGCGTCGAACATGAAGATGTTTTGTTATGAATGGGTCTGGGTTAAGTCAAAGATAACCGGGGTTTTAAACGCCAAACGGATGCCGGTTAGGAAGCATGAAGCAGTGATTATATTTTGTGATAAAAAATCAACAGGGACATATAACGCGCAGGGCTTAGTGCCCAAAGGGTCAATAACGAAACAAGGTAAAAGCTCAGAAAACTATGGGGCCAGGAGCAAAAAAGAATACGTACAAACACACACTAATTGGCCGCGAGACGTGCTTGAGATAAAATCGGAGGGTAAGACAATACACCCAACCCAAAAACCGGTAGCTCTAATGGAATACCTAATCAAAACCTACACCAACGAAGGCGAAACCGTTCTAGATTTTACGATGGGAAGCGGCACCACTGGCGTTGCTTGTGTGAACCTTGGGCGCAGCTTTATCGGAATTGAAATGGACGAAAACTATTTTAACATTGCAAGCGATCGCATAAAAGGAACAGGAAAATGATTAAATTCAAACGATTAACAGAAACAGCAGTAACACCAATGCGGCAAACCGAGGGTGCCGCCGGGTTCGATATATATTCTGACCATGACCTTGCTCGCGTCCACTTCGGGCAGGTGGTGGTGATAAGCACCGGAATTGCTGTTGCTATTCCCGAAGGTTTTGTCGGGCTTATAAAGCCGCGTAGTGGCCTTGCAGTGCGCAGAGGCGTTGACACAATGGCAGGCGTTATCGACAGCGACTATCGGGGTGAAATTAAAGTTGTGCTAACGGTCCATAGCACTGACATAGTGCCATTCAGGGTCGAGCCAGGCGAACGGATTGCGCAGCTTGTAGTCGTTCCCGTAATGCTCGCAAGCATGGAAGTTGCAGACTTGGACGATACCGAACGCGGCGAAAGCGGTTTCGGCTCGACTGGTGCGCTTTAATGGCTAGACCACTACCTTATAAAAAACCATGCTACTCGTGCGGCAAAATAGTTGCAGCACCGCTGTACCTTAACCACAAAAGCGGAAAGCGGCATTTGAGCTGTCAGCCATGCGAAGAAAAGTACAGGCAGGTTACTGCGCGCAGCGAATTGGATCGCCCAGATCACTCTAAACTAAATTCGCTTTGGGTATCGCGCCCGGCGACTAATTAAAGGATTCAAAGATGCCAAAATTTAGCGACCAACAAGAGGCGGATGCGGTGATAGAGTTTATTGACCCGGAAATCGACAAGGGCGAATCAACCAACGCAATTATGAGAATATGCGTCCGGCAATTCCCGTGCTTTTCAGAAGCGAACATATTTAATACTATTATTGAATGGAAAATAACGAAATGAATTACGCAAAAGTAACACCGGCAGACCTGCGCTCAGACGCCGAAAAATTATACGCGCGTGCCGATGCCTTGGAACAAGGTCTAAAATTCTTTGAGGGTAAGGTGTGCGAACTCTGCGGCGGAACGAAACGACATACGCGCAGTTCGCGGTGCGTAAACACTCGCGAGCATATCGACAATTCATTACTGGTAGAGAACCTACGGGAAAAGAAAACCGACCAACTTAGTACCAGGGCCTGGCGTTAGTTATTTGCCCCGGTTGCTAGGTCTAGCGCCGAACCACCATGACACGGATGTCGCGGTCAAAGAGATTATATTTAGCACAATGTCGCGGTATAGTTGCAGCGCTTCGCCATCGCCAAGAGCCTCTATGCCGCCGACAATCGCTTCAAGGCCGGTCAGTATTAGATAGGTCTGGTATAACAGAACAGCTGTTATAATAGGTCTGACTGCGCTTTTAATGGCGCTGCCAACACTGCCGACAGTTTTCTGTGACTCTTCAAACGCTCGTGCTTCAGATGCCATTTCAGCGGCGTTAGCATTAGCGCCGACCATCGCAATTTTAAACTCTCGTTCGCTTGCTCTTTCTTTCGCTTCCTCTTTGCGGTTCAACCAGCTAAAAACACCACCAATTAATGAACCGGCAGCGCTGGATGCCAGGATTGAGCTCAGCTCTGCAATCATTTCTCTACCACCTTCCGCCCATCATTATAGAATTTAAGCGCAGCGGCTAGTAACGCAGATGGCACACCAAGCAGCGCAGCATAGATCAAAGGGTCTGGGTCTGGATTGTACGCGTAGATCTTGGCCCAGGAATATGAGTCTAACGTCATCCAAATTGCGACAAAAAGGACACCACGCCGAACAATCATGCCCTTTTCCAGGAACAGCCACAGCGGCTCTAGCGCAGTATTAAATCGGTCGCTCATAGTTTGGCCAGCTCTTTCGACAGCAGGTTAAGGAAGTAAACCGGGTTGTTATTGTAATAAACATAACGGCGTTTCGGCTCATCTGGGCACATCCACAACAGCCGTTCGTCGCGAGTATCGATATGAATTAACGTCTGTTTCTCGCCGCCTAAGTGGGTGTCAAAATACATTCCGAATCCACCAACAGCTTCAACTGATTGAACTAATGCCCAAACTTTAGCGGATGCCGAGTTGTCCAGGATAAACAGGTCAGTGGCTTGTGACTTTAAACCGCCATCAGCACCAACGCAATGGAGACTAGAACCGCCTGTAAACCTAACGTGGGCCTCTGGGTCTGGGCTTGGCACCATTGCAGTATTGCAAATCTCGCGGATCTTCTGGGCCATCTCGATGACCTCTGTTGCCATGAATCCGATAGCCTTTGCTGGCCATTCGTCGCGCTTTAGGCTCATATTAGCTCCCGATAAAGAATGTCAAACCAGCGCCAATCACTAAGCACGAAACGCCGACCACTGCCTTTGAAATCAAGCTGTTTTTCTCAACAGCGATGATAAGCGGCTTTAATTCATATTCGCGTACAGATCGGATCTCTTTATTTATAGCGATGATGTTCTTTTTGGTTTCTTCTTTGAACTCATTCTGCCTTTCTTGACGCTCTTCTGCGCGAGTCTGGAATTGCATAAACGTGGCCATCTGTTCGGCCAATTTTACCAGTGCCCGCTCAATCCGATCATTAGATTTGATCTGGCTTTGAATATGGGATTCTAGTCTTTCTGCTAGCAAATTATGATCGGTCATAAACAAAGGCCACTGTTGATTAATTAATTCTTGCTATTATACAGGTCATACAACACTTTTACTTTCTCTTTCAAGGTTTCTATGTCAGCGTAACTTTTAGCTAGCCAAAAGATGAGGCCAACAAACCCGACGACTATGGGCCATAGCGCCGGGATTATTTCTAAGAGGCTAACAGATTCCATTGATTACCACGGAACGCCAGATGCTTTCACAGGTGTCGCTTGCAGATCAATATTAGCCTGTAAGCTTGCCTCTACTGCGTCCTTATCAACACCATCTGCAAAGCACCAGTCAAGAACCATCTCTTCGGTCAGGTCTGCGTAAGGCACAAAGTCGGTAGCTTCTGGGTCTGCGCTGAATCCGCAAGTACCATAGCTGCCTGCACTGAACTCGCCAGTGTCATCAGTAGCTGTACAGCGCCAGTGCGCGGTAATGACAGAGTTGTTTTCTGTCAGGTCGTATTCTAGTGTGGAGATTGTCCAGTTGAATGTGGTCATGTTATTTAGCCTCTAGGATTTCAATGCGAGCGATAAGCTCTTGAATCGTTGCTGTTAATAATGGAACAATTTTAGCTTGGTCTATTGTTTGCCACTTAGGTACCGAGCGTGTTCCAATGATAGCTGCTTCAGCCTCTGCGCCATCATTATCTAAAACAGCCGGAGTTACTTCGTAGCTTTCGTCCATCATTTCGTCTTTATCGCCAAAAGCCGCAGCCGGTATAACTTCCTGTAATTCGTGAGCTAAGAAACCATCGACACGCTGACCGGAGTTTATCCACTCAAAGTTGCAAGGCTTTAAAAGTTTAACTTTATCTGTAGCACCTACCATTGGAACTATGTCAGTTTTAAGCCTGTAGTCCGAAGCAGTTGTATAAGACGTGGTGTTGTTATCGGTGCTTATCGATATATATCCTGCAAAACCTGTAGGCGTGTAGAAGAAGTCTGCATATCCATTCGTTGTAAGCCTTGTGGCTTTACCGTAATTAACCCCGGTAAAATAAGAAATAAATTTGTCACTGTTGCCTGTTGATACTTGAAATTTCGCTCCGTCAGCGGTGTCAGTAGCTGTGCCCACAAGTAATTGGCCCGCGCTGGTTATTCTAAGTCTCTCGGCGCTATTAGTTGCAATCGTGAAATCGCCTGCGTAATACGTTCCTATTGCTGGATTCTGTGTAGCTGAGCCTCCCCGTAGCTCTACAGTTCGTATGTCATCACCGATCCTAAGTGTTGGTGTTGAAGCATTAACAATATCAACGATTTTATCGGGAGAACTCGTGCCGATCCCGATATTGCCATTAGCCTGTACCAAAACCGCCTCAGCAACACCATAGACATACCGGTCAGTATAAGTACCCACACCACCGGAAGCTGCGACACGGAACGTCGTACCCTGCGCGATGAAAAACTGAATGGTACCAACAGAGTCGGCAAAGTATGGTGCGCTTAATAAAGTAGCGCCCGTTCGATCTGAATAGATCGGAGCTGCCACGCCGGTATTTTCATTGATGACCGTATATTCAGCGCCAGGGATAACATCCCCGGAATCTGTTACGGCGACTCGTTGATAAATTGGTAAACTCATATGATTGCGCCTCTAATGTCGCCGGTGATTAAATAGGTTACTGTGTTTCCGTTCGTGTTTATTGCTGCGCCTGCCGCGCCTGCGGTTGCGCCGTTTTCTTTATTAGATTCCAAAGCGTAGCTATCATTTGGCAAAGATACTATTTGCGAAATTGCATAGCCATCACCGCCAACCTGGCCGGATTGCCCAAGATCTCCACCATGTCCCCGACCAGAAGTGCTATCCGGGCTTTTTGCAAAAACGTTTATTCTTGGCGTTGATGCCGGGTAGTCCAAGGCTTTGTAGCTATTTTGAAAGGCTATAGGTTTGTCACGGCCGCCGTCTAAAATACCGCCATCTTTAGCAGCTCCTGGCAATGTAATAGGGCCAAGGTACAAACTAGGCTCGTCGTATCTTTCTATTGTAAAATGACGAGGGCCTGCAAAAACTTTCTTAAAAGCATAGGCGTCTTGTGTCCCTGCTCTACCGCCAGTGCCGCCAGGGAAGCCAGCGCCGCCGCCTCCACCATTGCCGCCAATTGCTGCTAATGCTGTTTGATAGCCATTGTATTCTGGTGTGAACGTAAGCGCCGACGCTGCTCCACCTGCACCACCTGCGCCGCCACCACCGCCGCCAATTATGCCATTATTTGTTATATTGATCGGGTGTAATATCTCCAGCGCCGTTCCGCCTGCGGTGCCTCCTGTTGGCGATGTTGTAGTTTTTGCGCTTATGTTATAAGTAATTGTTGTAGGAAAATTAGAAGTGCCTCCAAATTTATACTTTGAACGGTACGCAATAGCCGAACCACCGCTGCCGCCATTGCCTCCAGGGCCTAGAATTTTTGCGCCCGATTGAATGTATAGTTTTATAGTAGCACCCGTTGGCCATCCACTGCCGGTAGTCATTGAGCCAAGTACAAAATTCTCAGATACAAAAACATTAACTACCGTCGCCGCAATTGGCGCTCCGCCTATCTCCGCAACCGCTCTGTCATATATGTTGTAACCAATATAATTAGGCGTTGGAAAAAGATTAACTACGTTT
>Ga0307994_1000894_pt1 | contig 19188 bp, 16 predicted proteins | sample EllFjometagen261_FD_203171 | JGI IMG/M metagenome (GOLD analysis project Ga0307994, IMG submission 203171) | Marine microbial communities from Ellis Fjord, Antarctic Ocean - #261 | ecosystem: Environmental > Aquatic > Marine > Unclassified | place: Southern Ocean | collected 2014-11-02 | reverse complement strand
CGACGACCATTTCACTGACGGTCTCCGACGACGGTCCGGGTCTGGCTCCCGAGGTGGCTGCTCATGTGTTTGATCGTCTCTACCGCGGCGATCCGTCGCGATCGCGTATCTCTGGAGGTTCCGGGCTTGGCCTTTCCATCTCCAAATCGATTGTCGAAGCGCATGACGGAACCATCACGCTTGACACGAGCATCGGCACTGGCACCACGTTCTCCATCCAGCTCCCGACCACCCGTACCGACAGAAAAGGCGATGGCATGAAATCACGCTGACGAGAACTCCTTTCGTGGCTCGAAGACACACACGGGTGGTTGCGGGTGCCTGAGTACCCGTGGCGGCGGGCAGAGAAGTTATATTCACAATCTGCCAGTCGATAGCCGAACGAGGTGCTGATGATGAGCGCAACCGTGGTCCACAATCAGAACGACGAGTACGACGTCTACATCGGGCGTGAGGTGCCCGAGTTTGAGTTAGCCGGAAGCAAGTGGGGCAATCCATTCGTCTTGGCCAATGACAGCGATGAGGAACGTGAGCGTTCTATCGCGAGCTACCGCGAGTGGATCGTGACGCAGCCCGAACTGATGGGCTCACTCGAAGAGCTACGTGGGAAACGCTTAGCCTGCTGGTGCGCCCCGCTGGCGTGCCACGGTGACGTGCTCGTCGAGTTACTCGACGCGACCAGCTAACGCGACTGGATGACAGTTGCTGCCGTTGGGGTGGAGGTTGTTGTCCACACGAGGTTGGCCTAGAAGTCGACTTTTTGGTGTAGCCGCGGTCGACGACGGCATTCGAGCTGGCGGCCCAGCAGGCGCTTGGCAACGAATATGTCGATGCCCTTGTGCCCCGCCGAAATAGGCGCCTTGCGGTCCTGGAGCTGTAGATCCACCGACTACGTCTGCCAGCTTGTGTGCACAGCGGACGAACTAAACTCGAGGTCAAACATAGGTGATTTAGTCGTTGTACATCATGTACGCCGATGCCAATGCAAAGAGGGCGAAGCCACCAATGAGGACTAGCTGCAGACCGACGCCGCCGGGGTCGACGCATCCCTCGTTGCGTTCAGCCCTACATTCTTGCTGCAGGGCGCGTGAACTCCAGCCGAGGATTGCGGTTACGAGCGCCACGATGACAGCACCTCGGATCCATTTCTTTTGGCTGAACCGACGCTTTGCGATCAAAGCCACTCGTTGCAGCGGCAATGTGAACAGCGCAAGGGCAGCAAAGAAAACCACGAACTCAATAATGAATCTCAGCATGAACACCTCCGCTAGTTTCTGGAACCCATTCTAGGCGGAGGTACGTGCCCCGTGAGACAGATTAGTCATGCAGCGGTGACCATCGGCCATCTATTTACCGACCGGTCTGGTGTCGGTGACGAGACCGACGAAGAGGCCAGCAGGACATCGACGGTCATGTGCTCGGAGAACGATTAGCGCACACGTTGCGAACCCCAGGAGATCAGGGGCCTAGGACGCGAGCCGAGGGCGAAACAGTTCTCGGTCAAGCGTGCCGTCTTGCCAACCAGCAGGGGTCGTGAGCGTTGCTGCCAGGCGTCCCAACTCGTCGCTGGACTTCGCGCCAGACCCGCTTGCGCCGAGGGCAACAATCACTCGTTCATCCACAAACCCGATGAAGGGCAGCTCGGTTTCGGTGTTGGCGACAACACACGGCTTGTGGTCCCAAGAGATAATTGAGGCGCGGGGGAGCATCGAGCGAACGGTCGCTTGTAGCGCGACGGTTTCGGCTTCAGAACCGCCCCCTTGAAACCACGTAGCAATGTCCGCGTCGCTCTCGGCGGCGATCATCGGCAGGGAGTTGCCTCCGATCTTCAACATGGTGCGACCGTCAGGGAACCGCACAGGTGGTACCCAGTAGATTTCGTGCAGGCCTGAATGCTCGGGGGCATCATCGATATAGGTCGGGATCTCACGTCCGGGACCAAGCTCAGCCAACACGACCGTACGTAGTCGACGTTCAAGCGCCAGCTCCAGACCAACCAGTGAGGCTCCATAAGCACCTGTGGCCAGGATCACATAGTCGGCTGTGACGGTGGTGCCACACTCGATTGTCAGACCGCTACGTTGAGAACGAACGGCAGTCGCAGGCGAGTCGATGAGCCGTGCGCCAGCCCGAGATGCGAGCAGCGTTTGAGCCGTCACCAGCTGGCGCGGGTCGATCACACCAGCCGGTGCGCCTTCGTAGAAGATCGTTCCAGGATGGTCCTCGCGGACCGTAATGCCAGTCGTCTCGTGGAGCCATGCACGATCGACAAGGCGAGCATCGCCGCCGCGGGCGAGGGCATTGTCGATGGCTGCCTGCGTATCACCAGAGGTCTGCGCTAGACCTCGAGCGTCGTGGAACTGTCTACCCGAACGTTCGGCGATGTCGCCGTAGCGGGCAATGGAGCGAGCCGCAAGCTCGGCCCATGTCGGGCTTACTGAGCTAATGCGGGTGATGCGGCCCTGGTCGTAATGACTAGCGAACGGACCACTCGACGTTGCATAGTCCGCAGGCTCTCCAGCGCCGATCAGTGCAACGCGTACGTCTGCCTCGGCCAGATGGCGGGCGGCCGCCGAGCCGATCAGGCCTCGGCCGATCACAGCGACCTGGTAGTCATTCGCCATGGGAATGAGGCATGAGAGCCCAGGTGACCTCGGGCTCGGGCCAACCTTCAGAGAACCAGAGCTGACTCATACCCGCGAACCTTCCGGTGGCGTTCTCATCGAGTGCCCAGGGGCCATACCTGCGTAGAGACCAGTGTCCGGGATACTAGGCCAAATTGCGCCATGCATCTTCGCGGCCACACGGGCACACGGCCCGCCATAGAACGACGAGATCGGATCGGCGTAGAACTCGGCCAGCGACTCGAAGCCATCGCCGCGAAACTCGCGCACCATCAGCCACTCGGTCTCCAACACAGGAATGTCCACAGAGAAGCGCTAACCAGCGATTGGATTCTTGTACGTATCGAGATAGGTGATCTCTGACACGGGTGCGCGTTTGGCTGCCTTAAAGTCGGTGCCCTTGGTGTAGGCCACAGGGAGGAGCCCAGCCTGGCTCATGTGATCGGGGATATCCAGCAGCTCTGCGGCCTCTGCTTCGGCGGCAAGATGCAAGGTGGTGTAGCAACTGCCCAGCCCACGGCTGCGTAGCGCCAACTGAAAGCTCCACATCGCGGGAATGATCGAACCAAACAGGCCAGCGGCCGAGTTCGTGGTGGCATCGTCGAGGCGGCCGACGATCATCGGGATCACCATGACGGGAACCTGGCCTAGGTTCTCAGCCAAGAAGTTCGCAGAATCCAGTACGCGGCCGGTCTGGCTGCCGGTGTCTGCGTCGCGAGCGGCAGCAGCCAAATAGTCGCCGCCGACGCGTCGGTAGATGTCGGCAAGAGCTTCTTTCTTTTCGGCGTCTCGCACGACCAGCCAGCGCCAACCTTGGCGGTTCGACCCTGTCGGAGCCTGCACCGCTAGTTGTAAACAATCGAGCAACACATCGTCGGGTACTTCGCGATCAAAGTCGAGCCGCTTGCGTACCGCTCGGGTAGTTGAGAGCAGTGCATCTGTCTGGGTCAAGTCGAAATCCATCTACCAACTGTGGCCTGCCGGTTCGGCTTGTGCAAACCCAGTCTCGTTCGCGCTTCGTCAGGTAACGCTCGGGGGCGTCGGAACCCTGAACATTGCCTGACGAAGCACAAGAACAACCCGTGGGCCCGGTCGACGGACCGGGCCCAAATATCTTGCCTGTCGACCTTTCCGAGGGACGCCAGACAAGATTCGGTAGTGACGAGGGCGGAGTTCCCCTCATGGTTATCTCTCCAGACATTCACAATGTCTGGTGGCTGTTACAGCAGCGCATCACTTGCGAAACCGACAATGCGACATACGCCAAAATTGCCCTCGCCACCCTGGACATAGCCTGGTTACGCCTTACGTCGAACGCTGCGGCCACCACGAGGATCGTGACCGTTGCATCGCGTGTCAAGAAGCGAGGGATCTGGCACGAGAACCGGGTTCCGGCCAGGGCACTGTTCGTATTGTGGACGAACCGACCTTTCCCGCCAATGACTTCTTTACTGCACGGCGCGAGCTCCCTTGCCGTCTTCGCCACGGTTCAGCGTTGTTCAACGACGATGCCAAGATGAGCGACATCGGATCGTTACTCGTAACTGAGGCCGTCAGCGAGACAACCGATCTGTACCGCGAGATATGAGCTGTGCTCGAACCCCTGATGGGGTGACAGCGAGAGGTCGAACGTAGAGCTGGCTTAGACGCTGGCTGCCGGCGCAATGCCAAGGAGTTCGGAGATCTCTGCGATTCGATCCTCGAGCTCTTCGCCGTGTTCGGTGAGCGACAGGCTGGTGCGGCGACGCAGGAAGTCTTCGACGCGAGCGACCATTTCGTATTCGCCGATCTCAACGATCTCTGCCTTGATGTAGCGCGGGTCGTCCCACAAGATCTCGGCCAGTGCAGGGTCAGCGACGACCCGGTCGAGCACGAAATTGGCGCGGCGGCCGTAGCGCCGCCACAACAACCGTGCCGTGTCATCGTCGACCTCATCGTTCGCGTTGACCCGAGCTTGGAAGCGAGCGAAGTCAGCCGCTGGTGGTTCACCAAACCAAGAATCGTCGAGCTTGTTTGCCGAGATACCAAGTTGGGTAACGGCATCGAGTACTTCTTCGCCAACATTGAGGCAGTCGGTCAGCTTGCCGCCAAAGATCGACACAACACTTCGGCTGTGATCGATCTCGATCTCGTGCTTACGCGAGAGCTGTAGCCAGTCGCTTTCTTCGTGGTTGCTGGATGCGTCGACAACGAGCGGACGCACACCACAGCGTTCGGCGATAATGTCGCTGGCAGTGAGGGGCTTGTCGAGGTCGAGGCGCCCGTTGATCTGGCGCAGCACGAACTCGCGGTCCTCGTCGGTCACTGTCGTGGTGGGTTCGTCGACGCGGGTGTCGGTCGTGCCGATCACAGAGCGGTCGCCCATAGGAATCACGTAGTACAGGCGCTCGTCTTCGTCGAAGAACGCAAAGACCCGCTCGCCGGAGCCGATGCGGGGCACGATCAGATGGATTCCTTTGGAGTGAGCGATGCGGTGCTCGGTTGTTACGCCGAGTTGCTCATTCAAGACGTCGATCCATGGACCGGTTGCGTTCACGATGGTGCGGGCCCGCAGTGTGCGTTTCGTTCCGTCAATCGTGTCGCGTAGCTGCAGCGTCCAGTATTGGTCGTGGTACTCAGCGTGAGCGAGTTCGGTGTAGTTGGCAGTCAGCGCACCTTGATCGAGCGCGCCCTTCACAAAACCGAACGTGAAACGGGCGTCGTTATCGGGCAGGTAGGCGTCGGAATAGATCAGTCCGCCCTTGGCCCGCGAGGTGTTGATGACGGGTTCGATTGATTCGACGGTCGATCGCCGTAAAACCCGCGGCCGAGCAGTGGCGAAATTGCCGATGGCCCAGTACGCCATGGCGCCCAGTCCTGCGAGCCAGACCGGATACGGCGAGTCTTCGTCGAAGGTAGCAAGAAATTCGATGGGTTCGACCTGGCTGGGATAGGCCTTGGTCAGGCGATTGCGAGACTGGCACAATGTGCGGACGAGCTTGAACTCGTACGACTGCATGTACTTGAAGCCGCCCCACACCAGGTTCGAAGACTCTTGGCTGGTGAAGGATGAGAAGTCCCCACGATCGACGAGGGCGGTCCGGACGCCGGCTGCCGACAAGGCAGCTGCGGTGACGGCTCCGTTAATGCCGCCGCCAATGATGGCGACGTCGACGGTTGCATTGTCGAGGGAGTCGAGGAGGCGAGTTCTCTGGCCTTGCATCGTCAGGCTGAATTCCAGGTGTCTGTTGCGGGGTCGTGGCGCAGGCGGCCGCGTGCAGGGTCATCGACGATCCAGGCGTTGAGTGCCTCGTCGAAAACTGGCTCAAGGCTGGTCGCTGCTGCAGCAGTTGCGCCGCCCGTGTCGGCGATCGCGTCCTGAAGTGACTGCTGGATGTCAGCATTGTTCATGACGATGGTCTCTTTGACTTCGTCAGGCTCGGGTACGAATGGCATTGCAGCACCGGCGGGCGCGGTGGCGACGATCGCAGGCCCGTCGACGACGGGCATTGTGCCGGTGGCGCCAGGCTGGGCCAAAGGCAGATCTGGCATCGCCGCAGCACCAGCACCGGGTGGTGTCAGTGCGTCGAGAGCAGACGCTGCTGCGTCGTTGTTGCGCTTCCAGAGGAAGAAGCCGATGGCTGCCGCGAGCAGAGCCACGACCGCTGCGATCAGCAGCGGGTTGATTCCGCCGCCACTATCGCCGCCGCTATCGCCGCCACCACCACCAGGTTCCGTTTGGGCAAACAGACGAGCAGGTGGATTCAGGATGTTGAGGTTCCAAGTGAACGTGCCATCGCTGCCGACCTCGGTCGCATTGTTCTGACCCTCGACGGCGCGGCCGGGAAGGTCGACAGTGATTGTGAAGCTGGCGTCGGCGAATAGTGCGTCGATCATGGCCGGAGGAGCATCGCCCGCACCGGAGGTTATTTCTTCGGTGTCGACAGCGGTCTCGAAGAACCAGTTGTCGCCTTCCTTGTATAGCCGCACAGATGGGTCGAGAATCTCTTCGAGTTGTGTTGACTGGTCCAGAGATGGGTCCAGGTCATACTGGACTCGCGTACCGCAGAAACCATCTTCATCGTACGGCGTGACCGTGGCTCCGACAGGAAGCGCGGCAGTGTCGGAGAACTCAGATTCGAATCCATCGCAAAGTTCTGCGGTATCGCCGAGCTCCCCCTCGGGAATGTCGAAGTCGCCGAGGACACCGGTGAGTGCTTCAATATTGAGCGCGCTCAGGAAATCGACGCTGCCGGATCCATCATCCTCGACGGTGATCGTTGCGTCAATTCGGATACAGCTCGCCATGAGCAGCACGATTACTAGCAGTCCACATGCTGTTTTGAACCAACGCATTGGGGGGCCTCGCCTTGTCGTCAATAGCTCTTTGAGCATAGGACCGGATCGGCGGTCAAGGCGTGTTGAAACCGTTCGACTCATGGGCTTTTCGACCTATGAACCTCGCGTGGAGCCGTGAGGTCGGTCACACGAGACCCTGGCTTACCGCCCAGCGACTCGGGTCGGTTGGCCGCGGCTTGGTAAAGGCCACTGGGGTCCGACTACCCACGAGGATTTTCCCCTAGCCTCTGCGACTGTGTCGAGAAGTGCCCGCTTACTCCGTGTCATCAGCGCAGCCGCTGCTGTTGTTGGCATTGGGCTTCTGATCTGGTGGTTCACGGTTGGGCGGGACACGGTGTCAGAGGCTGTAGCGACCCCTGCAAGCGTTCCGACCGTCGCCCTTGCGGTTACGGCAGCTCCTGAACCAACGCCGATCCCGACTCCGACGCCGATTCCCACTCCAACGCCGGCGCCAACGCCGCTCCCTTTCAGCGAGGCAGTTCCACTCGGCAATCTCTCGACAGGTTTGTCTACGCCACTGCCTGATTGTGGGCTGCTTGGTAATGACACCGTCGTGGCGGGCACTGTCACGCTCACATGCATCGAAGACTGGGCGACAGTTCCTGTTGTTGCTTCAGCAAATGGCCGGGTGGTGGACGTCGTTCGCTCACCGGTGGCTGGACTCGAAAATGCTGCGTCGGTGGGGGTCTGGTCATGGCCAGACCAAGCCGAATTGGGCCCTCATGTTGTGGTTGATCACGGGCCGCTAGGCGGTTCGGCAAATACGCAGACGGTCTACGCAGGGTTGGCTGCAATCGAAGATGGGATCTCGGTTGGCGCCCTGATTAGTGCTGGTGCGCCACTCGGATCTGTTGTTGGTCCATCGGCGTCACTGCAGTTCTCGGTTTGGACGAACGGCGAACGCCAAGATGGTGTTCGCGTTCTGGCTGACGGCCCGTCGGCTGAGGAACAACGTGCAGTGGCCCAAGCGCTGCGAGAAGTTATTACCTCCCCAACCGACAAGCGTTGTCCCTTGGAGCTGAGTTCAGGCTCGCTTCCTGGCGCACCCCGTGACTACCGCAACGGAACCCATCGAGGCATCGACTTCGGTTGTGGAGCTGCCGATCGCTCGGCATATTCGATCGCCGATGGCACCGTGGTCTATCTGGTCAATGACTACGACGACCCGTCGGTGGCCGAACGAGAGGCAGTGCTGCAGCAAGCTGGTATAGCTGGCTTCACGCCACACTGGACGCTGGTCATGTTGTACGGCAATTTCGTGGTGATCGATCATGGCGAGATACCTGGTGCTGGCCGGGTCGTGACAATTTCGGCACACCTCGAAGAGATCGACCCGTCTATCTCGATCGGTGGTCGGGTCTCGCGAGGACAGCGGCTTGGGGAACTCGGAAATCGGGGCACGAATGCTTCGGCCCTAGGCCTTAGAGGGGCGGCCGACCCATCGCTGCATCTGCACTGGGAGCTGTTCATCGACAACTGGTACCTGGGGTCAGGTCTCGACGTCAGCACAACGACCGAGGTCATCGCAACAGCATTGTGCGGGGCAGCCCAGACCGCTGGTTGCCCAGCCTGAACTGGTGCTCAGCCGCTCGTAGCTGGGCGCTCCCCATGACGATGTGCGGAGTGACGCCATTGACAGCGTGACGGCCAATTACCATCGTGACATCGAAGCGATCGATCTGGGGATCCCGGGACTGACCGACATTGGTCGGATAGGCGCTGGCGGCAACGCCATCGTCTATCGCGCCCGACAGGCGGACCTCGACCGCGATGTTGTCGTCAAGGTGTTGATGAACGTCGATGCCGACACAACTCGCAGGCGCTTTGACCGGGAACGCCGAGCTATGGGCCGTCTATCGCAAGCGGCGGGTATCGCTCCGCTTTACGGAAGCGGGTTCACCCCAACTGGCCAGCCGTATCTGCTGATGCCGTTCTACGAACACGGCAGTCTGCAAGATCAGCTCGAAGGGCAAGGTGCTCTTGGTGCTGAGCGGGTCCGCGATATTGGCGTGGCGGTTGCAGGTGCGGTTCAGACTGCGCACGAGAACGGCGTGCTGCACCGAGACCTAAAGCCAGCCAACATCCTGCTGCGCGGTTCAGGGCAACCTGACGTCGCCGATTTCGGCATCGCTCATCTGACCGACGAGGCACTTGGAACCTCACAAGCGCTCACGATGACGCCGCTGTACACCGCGCCCGAAGTATTTGACGGTGTCGAGTCGGGTGCTGCGAGTGATGTGTATTCGGTCGGTGCCACGCTGTTCGCGCTGCTGAACGGTTACCCGGCCTATAGCGATCCCGGTGGTACAACGCCGGTGTTGTCGCTGATGCGTCGAATCAACGAGGACCCACTTCCCGAGCTCCCAGCAACGGTCCCCAAAGACGTTGCCGCTGCGATCTCGCGGGCAATGAGTAAGGATCCGCGAGAGCGTCAGGCGACCGCTGGCGACTTGGCGGCAGAGTTGGCTGCGGCTGACCTGACTTCGCCGGTGCAACGTTCTGCTCGACGTTCGCCCCTTTTTGTTGCATCGCTGGTTGCGTTGCTGCTGGCAGCAGTGGCCGGTGCAGCGTTGGCTTTCATGTTGATTGATCGTTCCGACAGCGCCAGTGATCTAGATGCGGCCGTCACCGCTGCGCCGACCTCAGACACGGTTGAACCGACAGTCACGCCGACAGGCCAAACAGCGGTTCCAGCATCGTTTGATCTTGTTGCCGCGTCGGCGGCAGCAAAACAGGCGTTGGTGCGAGTCGAAGCGTTCAGCTGCACAGGCGCACAAGTCGCTACCGGCGTGATGCTGAACGACGGGATCATCGTTACCGGGGAGCGCATACTCGCAAGCCCATGGCTGATCGAAGTCAGGGTTGCTGGCCAGGTCCGACGCGCCACCGCAGAGATCTCTGACACCGTTGATGGCTTGGCGTTCGTCCAGATCGACGATGCTCAAACGTTCGACGTACTGACAGGAGCACGAGTTGAGCACGGGGACCAGGTGGCGGTCGTCGGGATCGACGGCCATCCTGCGTTGGCCACGATCGTACCCAACCCAGATGATGCCAGCCTGTTGCAGGCCATAGCCGTCGATGCCGGAGACGGCAACGCAATCGAGCCACTCGACATCATCGTGACCGATACCGGTGGCCTCGTTGGCATAGCCCAAGTCACTCCGGGCCAGATCGATGTGATTACACCCAACCTCATCCAAGGCGATGGCGGCAACATTGTTTCCCCGTCCTACGACTGCCTGACGCTGCAGCGCGACCTGGGACCAAACGACGCCGAATCAGCCGTCTCGCCAGCTATTGCTGAGCTGCTCACGATGCAGCAACTGAGCAACGCCTATGCAAATGAGCAATGGACACTCGTTCGACAGCTGGAGCCGGGTAAGGCCTCGCTAAGCGACGCGAACTTCGTGAACGGCTGGCGACCGCTGCGGCAGGGCTTCGTCTATCCCGTAGATCGTTCTATCGATGGAGGTCTGGCCCGCTGGCGAATCGGACTCATCGGGCACGAAACATGGAACGGTAATGACCTGACCACGCTCTTTTGTGTCACATGGACTGTTGATCCGGTGTCAGGCGCTGTCTCTCAGACAAACGAAGACAATGTGATGGTCTACGGATCTCAAGTTGGACAGGAGCTGCAGTCGGGCTTCGTAGATCCGTCTGATCTACGCGAACTCATCGACCAGAACTGTCCGCTCTGATCCTCTTTGCAGGTTGAGAGGACCAGTCGTGGTCGTTTGGACGTGCAACTAGTGAGCGCGAGAACGCGAGTGGTTCGGATTTAGGCTGAGTGTTCGAGCTTGGAGGCGAGTTCTTCCCAGCGAGCCGACAGCGTGGCTGCGTTGTCTTTGGCCGTAGCGAACTGTTTGCCGAGCGAGGCAACCTGAGCGCTGTCGTCGTAGACCGCGGGGTCAGCTAGCTGTTCCTGCAGCTGGGCAACTTTGCGCTCGGACTTCTCCCAGTCCTTTTCGACCTTGCGCAGTTCAATGCGCAACTCCTTGGTGTTCTGGTGATGCTCGTTTCGTTGCTCGGCCTGGCCGCGCTTTTCATGCTTGCGGCCGGTGCCGCTACGAGCTTCGGTCTTCTTGGAACTCTTCTTGGCTTTACCCGATGTCGAGGTGCTCAACTTGGCAGCCATATTGTTTTCGCCCGGCATCAGCAGGCGTTCATCGACGTCGTCGTGGATGGTGATCTTGCCGTCGCGGACTTCGACCAGAATTTCGGCCACGTTGCGAATGAGATGTCGGTCGTGAGTGACCAGGATGACCGTGCCGGGATACGCCTGAAGTGCGTCTTCGAGTAGATCGCAGGATGGGAGATCAAGATGGTTCGTCGGCTCATCGAGCACCAACAAGTTGACCGGGTGGACCATGGTCTTGGCTAGCGCCAACCGGGTCCGCTCACCGCCACTGAGATCACCGATCTTGCGGTCGGCAGCCTCGCCGCTGAATCCGAAGCTGCCCAAGATGGTGCGCGAGTTACGCATGCCCAAGTCGCCCATCGTGGCCTGCAGTTCCTCGAATGGCGATCGGGACTCGACAAGGACTTCGGTCTGGTGCTGAGCAAACGTGGCGATGTCAACGTTGTTCCCGATGGTGACACTTCCGGCCATGGGCTCGAGTTCACCGAGCATCATTTTGACCAGCGTCGTCTTGCCTGCGCCGTTGGGACCAATAAACGCGATCTTTGAGCCGCGTTCTACGACCAGGTTGACGTTGCTCACGATCGCCTGGCCGTCGTAGCCAGCAGTGACGTTGTCAATTTCGACGACGACTCGTGCTGAACGTTGCGGTTCGGGAAAGCCAAACTTGGCCTTGATGGCCTCGCGGGTCGGAACTTCGATCTTGTCCAGCTTCTCGAGTGTTTTGATGCGGCTCTGCACCTGACGGGCCTTGGTGGCCTTGTACCGAAAGCGCTCGACGAACTTCTCGACTTGTGCGACCTTGCGTTGCTGGTTCGCCGCCGCGGATTCGATCAGAGCGATGCGTTCCTCGCGGGCTACGACGAACTCCGCGAAGCCACCGATGTACTCGTTGGTTGTGCCGCCAGACAGTTCGACGACGCGTTCAGCAACAGCATCGATGAAGTCGCGATCGTGCGAAACGAATAACAACGCGGAAGGCCATGCGGCGAGCTGACGTTCGAGCCAGAAAACGCTGTCGACATCGAGGTGGTTGGTTGGTTCGTCCAGTATGAGGACATCAGGCTTGGCGACGAGCAGGCGTGCGAGTGCAGCGCGCATGCGCCAACCACCCGAGAGTTCGCTAAGGGGCTTGTCTCCGTCTGTGCCCTTGAAGCCAAGCCCGGCCAGCACTCGGTGGGCATCGGCTTCGGCCGAGTAGCCACCCAACTGGTCGAAGTGTGCTTGTGCATCGCTGTAGGACTGAATGAGCTTTGGGTCATCACCGGTGGATGACGTGAGCTTGGCTTCGAGGTCGGCCAGGCGACTGCGAGCGGCCTGCATCCGTTGATCGCCAGCCATTGCTTCTTCAATGACCGTGCCCTGTGGATCATCAGCGAGGTCTTGCGGCAGATAGCCGATTTGCAGATCACTCGGCCGGTGAACGGCACCTTCGTCGGGTTCGATCTCGCCGAGGAGCATGCCGATAAGGGTGGTTTTGCCAGCACCGTTACCACCCACGAGCGCGATCCGCCGCCCAGGCTTAAGTTCGAGCGTGACGTCTTTGAACAGACGTCGCGCACCAAACGAGATTCCAAGATTCGACGCCGTAAGCACGGAGGAGAGGCTATCGCTGCCCTGCTATCTGGCGGTTCTACCAGCGTGCAGAAAACATATGCCACACATAACGCTCAGTAGTCTCCTACGACACTGCTGAGTTTCTCAGCCGTGCTGCAGGGCGAAGCGTTCAGCAACCATCGTGGTTGGTAGATGGGTGTTTGCGTCAGGAATCGATGGGAAGACAGAAGCATCGCAGACGTACAGGTTCTGATAGCCCGTCACGGCAAAGTCTTCGTCGACCACGGTGCCCATGGCGCAGGTGCTGGTTGCATGCACGTAATCGCCGCAGTGAGCGAGTACCCATCGCTCGATGGACGCGGTATCGCTGATCGCCTCGACGGTTGTTCCTTGGTCGTCGATGTATACCTGGTCGGTGATCTCGTCGAACGCTCGTGAGCCGAGAAGTTCGATTGCCAACGCGGCTGCAGCGACTAGCCCAGCGAGATCGTGTGGGTCATCGAGTAGGGCAAAGTCGATCACGGGAGTGCCGGCATGGTCGATCTTGACCGACCCAGCGCGACCAGTTGGCGTCATGAGGGCTGCCATAACCGCACCGAGCCCCGCTGTCTCGGGCCCAGGCCCGAGGTTGCTCATTGGCAGTAGCTGGACCAAGTCAGCGCCGAGATAGGTGTGCAGGGCGCTGCCAATTGGCAACCCAGCGGCGTGGTGGTGCGCCTTATCCCGCAACCCAAGCGTGAATACCACCGAGGGGTGGTCCTGCAGCCCAGCGCCGACGAAGGGCGAGTCAACGTCGGAACGAAGCAGCACCACAGGTGAGTGAATAGCCCCGGCGCATACGACGACATGATCTGCTTCGAGCTCTGATCCGTCGTCGAGGACCACGCCGGTAGCCCGTCGACCGTCGAAGCGCACTCGCTGCACGGATGTGGCTGAGCGGATCAGTAGGTTCGGTCGTTGGAGCACTGGCCACAGGTACGCCTGTGCCGAGGTAACCCGCTTGCCGTTCGTTCTTGTGAGCTGCACCTGCTTGGCCCGGTCATCATCAAGGAGCGCTCGGTCGACTGCGCCAAGTTCTGACATGGCGGCCAGCTCGGTGGGAATCTGAACCCGTGACCAGGCTTCGGCCACGTTGGTCCACCCCCAGCCCCGGTAAAGACTGTCGCTACCGCGCAACGCCACCATGGCATTCACTGCGCTCGAACCGCCGATGCCCCGACCCCGCTGATAGACGGTTGGTTCGATGCCAGCGGCCCGAGTCGCAAGTAGATCGGGAAACATCCGACCTGGTTCTTGCATGGCGGCAAAGAAGCTAGGTCCTTCGATACCAACGGGTACTGCTCCAGGTGTCAACGGTGGTCCACTATCGAGCAGCGTGACCTGCCGGCCGGGGTCTGCGCTGAGCCGGTTGGCAATCACACAACCAGCCGAACCAGCTCCAACGATGATCCAGGACTCGTCCACCTGCGAAAGTTAGCAGGGTGCGTAACGGTGCGGATGAGCGCCTACTCGTCGCCGTCGAGTTCTTCAATGGTTCGGGGCCAGTCGTCTTTTAGCAACCGTGACATCGATCGGTCGGCGAGACGTTTGCCGTTGTTCTGACAGGTCGCGCAGTAGTTGACCTCGTTCGAGGCGTAGACGATCCGCTGCACGAGCGAGCCACAGATCAGACAAGGTTCGTTGAACTTCCCATGGACACCCATGTCAGGCCGGAATGCTGTGACCTTTGTTGGGAAGCCTTCCCCAATTTCGCCACGGATGCGGTCGGCATAGTCGACCAGCGTGCCCTGAACAGCGTGGTACAACCGCTCGATCTCGTCGTTCGAGAGTTGGCCTGTGCGCCTTACTGGCGTCAGTTTGGCGTGCAGTAAAATCTCGTCGCTATACGCATTGCCGATACCACTGAAGATGGCGGGCATGGTGAGCGCCCTCTTCAGAGTTCGGTTCTGCGCGGTTAATCGTTCGGCGAAGGTGGTGAGATCGATCTCGAGCGGCTCGAGCCCGCCCCGGTCATGATCCTCCAGCAACTGTTCTTCGCCGCGCAGCAGCCAGATCGAGGCCCGCTTCTTTGAGGCTGCTTCGGTGAGCTGCAGCTGGCCGTGCTCGAATTCGAATGCAGCGAGAAGAGTCTTGTTGGCCTTCGCACCGGCCTTGCGCCAGTAGAGCCGGCCAGCAACCATCAGATGGATCACCAGGAAGAGGTCATCATCGAAGGTCAGGATCAGTCGTTTGCCCAGCCGGCGCGTGCCGGTCGGGGTCATACCTTCGACAAGGCTGAGCGGCGGGTCATAGGACTTGAGCACCGAGATGCCCTGGACCCGGATCTTATCGATACGGTGCCCGACGACATGACGCTCGAGAGCTTCGAGATAGACGATGACGTCGGGATACTCAGGCACGCCAGAACGCTACTCTCAGGACCATGTCTGCGTCCTCTGTCGAACCGCTGTCCCAGCTACGTGAATGGTGCGTGCACCTGGATGCACTAATCGCATCTGATGCCAAAGGGCTGGTACCACCCGTCGATCAGCTGGCGATCGAGAACACAATCGCCGCTGGTATCGCTGTGCTGGCCGGAGAAGCGGTGCCCACTCCAACGACCGGTGAGCCCCAACGTTCGATCATGGCAAAGGACCTGCGCATGACAACCGACCTCGTGCTGAGAGCGCTTCAGGCGCAGACCTGAACATCATCTAAAAAATGCGAAATCCGCAGTGTTCGCCTTGGGCCAACACTGCGGATGTCTTTCTGGCGCTGCCCGACGAGGGCGCAACCGAAGACTACGGTTCGAGGCCGAGGTCTTCGAAGATCTCCATGCGCAGCAGTTCGAAGGTGTCGTTGTCGATACCGCCGGCCTTCTTGTGTTCCTTGATCATGCCGAACTTCTCGAGCAGTTTGCGGTGCTCAGAGGTCTTGGGCGTGAAGTCCTCGATCAGGGTGTCCATGCTCGTGTCTGGCAGCGCTTCTTGAACTTGCGTAGCCACGAGTGGACCGTTGGGGTTGTCAGTGCCTTGGCGTTTAGAACGCTTGTCGGCATTCTTCTCTTGGCGGCGGCGTTCCCGCTGCCGTTTGTCGAATGTGTCTCCGCGACGACTTGCCATAAATTTCTCCGTGCTCTTTTGCGTTCCGCCAAAGTCGGTGGAAGCACGTAAAAACAACCCAAAAGGTCATTGGTGTCTTCCCCACAGGGGGTGGAACATCAGCGCCGAAACCATATCTAGTGAGGTCCAGCGATCGGTGGACATCTGGGGGATTGTGACATATAGACACTTCCCTCTTCTCGGGAACAGTTCCGTTTGGAGTCAGGTGACCCGCACCGCAATGGTGTGCCAGCCGGTTGCTCCGTCGGGATCGACCCGGCTGCGTTCAGGCGTCTGGGTGGCTCCTTGGCCATCGGTGGCTCGTACCCGGATGACATAGTCTCCGCCAGGAGCGGTCCATGGCACCATCCATTGACGCCACGAGTTATCGGTGACGTGGCCAGAAAGCTCGGCTTCGATCCAGTTCTCGTTCGGCACTTCTTCGCCATCGACGATGTCAGTGATCAGTACTTCGACCTTGACAACGCCTCGATCTGGTGCCCATGCCACACCGGCGATGGGCTGAGGGCCACCATCGAGCCGAGCGTTCGCGTTTGGCACGTCGATGCGAGACTGCGTTTTGATCGGGCCTTGCTTGCTCCAGCCTCGGGTGATCCAGTAGCCGTCGAAATCGTCCCATGTCGTGAGTTCGATCTCTTTGAGCCACTTGGTGGCAGAGACATAGCCATACAGGCCTGCGACGACGAGTCGCACCGGGAAGCCGTGTTGGGTCGGCAGCGGCTCGCCATTCATGGCAACGGCCACGAGTGCAACTCGGTCGGGGTCATCGAGATACTCGATGGGGAAGCCACCGGTCCAACCATCGACAGAGCGGCCGACGATCTGCGTGGCGCCGGGTTGGACTCCTGCCATATCGAGAAGCTTCTTGATCGGCACGCCGAGCCAGCGGGCGTTGCCGACAAGATCGCCACCGACGCTATTAGAGACGCAGGACAGCGTGACGAATTCTTCGACTGGGTCCAAAGCCAAGAGATCGTCGAAGGTCAGCTCAACCTCCTGGTCGACCATGCCAGTGATCTTCATCGACCAGGTATCGACGTCGATTCGAGGTATTGAGAGTGCCGAATCGATGCGGTAGAAGTTGTCGTTTGGAGAAACCAAGGTGGCGATGCCGTTGATGTCATCAAAAGATGCCAGCTCGGGCGTGGCCGTCGACTCGGACTGCAAGCTCGATACAGAGCCGGCAGGCTCTGTATCGATGGAGTCGAGTGCAGCAGCGACGTCCTCGCGATCACCTTCGACCTGAGCGCTCTGGCGGCTGCGAAGTGCTGAGCCCACGACGGGTGCCGCAACGCTGACAGCTGCGGCCCCAAGGGCAGCCCCCAAAAAACCTCGACGGCTATTTTCGAGTTGGTCATTCGATGCCGCTGCGTTCCACAACGCTCGGGCGGATCTGAGCAGTAGGTGAAGGGTGGCGATACCTGCCGCGGCAGCAAGGACCGCCGAGAACCACGCCCATCCAGCAGGGCGCTGGGGGTCGCTGGCAGCGGCGAGGCCGCCGAGCAGGCCAAACAGTACAAAGACGGTGACACCGGCGGAGAACGTCCTGGACGCAGCGATGCCAGTGAGACCACCCACGAACAGGCTGATCAGCGTGATGCCAACAATGAGTGCCGGCTTGTCGTTGGTGCCGAGCGTGTCGATTGCCCATCTCTCAACCGAGCCAGGCGAGTTCTCGATGACGACATCACCGACTCGCACGATCAGCGATGGGATCTTGTTGGAGATACCCGATAAGAGCTCACCGACACCAAGCGCGATACCGGCCGCAAGAACGCCTGTAGTCGCGGCTGCGCTGGTCGAAACGGGGATGGCCAGTGTCGGTGCAAGCCCATCAATCTCGTCGAGCACTGCACAGGCAGCTGGGTCGTGTATGTCAGGTTGGTCGGTCATGTCATCGCCTCGTGATACCAGTATTGCGGTGCCACGCCCCGCTCGGTCGGCAGAACCGAGAAACAAGTCGTTAACTCGAAAGGGCGATCAAGGTGCTCTCATGTCGACCTGAATGCCGTATTCTCAGAGCGTGACTCGACTGGAATCGCTTGGTCTTCGTGAAGAAACTGTGCAGGCCTTCGCCGAATTCTTAGCATCGGCAGAAGTGGGCACCGAAGCCCAGCTGGGTCGCGTTGTCCGCGTCGACCGCGGCGAAGTTGATGTGCTGGTCGAAGACGGCGACGTCCGTGCTGTCAGCGACTCACAACGATCAAAGTCCAAGATCGCTCCGGTTACAGGTGACTGGGCCGTTGTTGCGAGCGATGACGAGGTTGGCCTACACATTGCGCAAGTCTTGCCTCGCCGGACCGCAATGGTGCGCCGAGATCCCGCTGAGCAGGTGAGTGATCAGGTGCTCGTTGCCAACATCGATCGCGTGGCGGTAGTTCACGGCCTTGACCAAGCCGCCAACGATGCTCGGATCGAGCGCTTCTTGGTCCTCGCTATTGATAGCGGCGCCGAACCGCTGATCGTTCTCACGAAGCGTGACCTGGGCGTGGTGTCCGACGAATACGGCTGGCTCGAGTCGGTTGCGCCGGTGATTGTCACAAGCGCAGAAGATGGAACCGGCATCGAAGAACTCCGTGACGCCATCGGGGTGGGTGAGACGCTGGTGTTCATCGGCCCTTCCGGTGTCGGCAAGTCGACCTTGGTAAATGCAATCGTTGGCGACGTTGTGGCCGAGACGGCCGAAGTCCGCAGTGGTGATAGGCGCGGTCGACACACAACCACAGTCCGCGAGCTCATCGAGCTTCCTGGCGCTGGCGTAGTAATCGATACCCCAGGTATCCGTGCCATCGGGCTTTGGGCCGCAGATATCGCTCTCGATGAGGTGTTTGCCGACGTCGCTGCCTTAGCCCCGAGTTGTCGGTTCCGTGACTGCACCCATCGCGAGGAGCCGGGCTGTGCCGTGCAGGAGGCGGTCGAAGCCGGCGAAATTCAAGCTGTGCGATTGGCTCGCTACCAGCTGCTGTGGCAAGAACTTGCTGAGCAAGCCCGAGATATTGAACTGCGCAAGCGGGCGCCGTCCACGAGTCGGCGCAACAAGCGCCGCCGAAAGTAGGAGGTAGCCGACGATGTCGATCCAGCCCTCAGCGCGGTCAGATGTTCCACCCTTCCGTGTCATGGAGGTCTTCGAGGCGGCCGAGCGGCGCGCTGCGACCGGCGCAGAAGTTGTTCGGCTCGAAGTCGGCCAGCCGCTGACCGCAGCCCCAAAGGGCGTCATCGAACGTGCTCATCAGGTGCTTGATACCGACCGTCTCGGTTATGCCAGTACCCAGGGGATAACCGAGTTGCGAAGAGCGATTGCCGCTCACTACGCCGACTGGTATGGCCTGGAGGTCCACCCGCGCCGGGTCGTTGTCACGGTTGGGGCATCTGGGGGTTTCACGCTCGCGTTCCTCGCGGCCTTCGATATCGGCGACCGGGTAGC
>Ga0307994_1000893_pt1 | contig 19190 bp, 15 predicted proteins | sample EllFjometagen261_FD_203171 | JGI IMG/M metagenome (GOLD analysis project Ga0307994, IMG submission 203171) | Marine microbial communities from Ellis Fjord, Antarctic Ocean - #261 | ecosystem: Environmental > Aquatic > Marine > Unclassified | place: Southern Ocean | collected 2014-11-02 | reverse complement strand
CCAGCCAGTTCCTCTTGGGTAAGCGGCAGTTCGAACTCGTCTTCGTCGCCGGCCATTTCTAGGAGCCGCTTTGCGGTTCTGCCGGTGACATCGAGAAATACCGAGTCAGCGAGCGCATTGTCCATGGCCCGGACCCGCTGCGACAGCATGGTTACGACACCCCACAGCAGGCTTGGTTGCTCGGCGAAGAGGGCGCGAATAGGTTCGTAGGGAAGCTCGATAAGCTCGGAGGGCTCAAGGGCTCGTGCGTCGGCCGAGCGGCCTTCGCCATTGTCGAACAAGCCCATTTCGCCGAACAGATCGCCGTGTTCCATAAGGGCGACCATGGACTCGCGGCCGTCGAACGAGCGGTTAGCAATGGCGATTCGGCCAGACACGACGATGTAGAGCGCGCCGGACTCGTCGTCTTGGTGAAACAATACGTCGCCTCGACCGAGGGAGCGCTTGGAGCATGACTCCGCGAGCGCGTCGAGACTTGCAGAGTCGAGGTTGGCAAAGAGCGGAGTGTCAGCGAGAACGGCTGCTTCGGTCATGGAGGAGGACCTTTCCGCGTTGGGTCGAACGCATTGGTACGGTGACAGCTCTGAGAGTACTTGGCGCCTCCCTCGGTTATGCCGAATTAGGGTGTCAAATGTCACAGAATCTGTAAGAACTCCTCACCATAGAGCGCAGAGAAATGCCTACTGAAGCCGCCATAACGTGGACGATCGTCGTGGCCGCCGGTTCTGGCACTCGTTTTGGCGGCGGCACACCCAAGCAGTTCCTTGAGATTGCTGGCAAGCGGGTGGTGGATTGGTCCGTTCTTGCGGCGGCGTCGGTGAGCGACGGTGTTGTCGTGGTGGTACCAAAAGGCTCCAGCGTGACGGTCTCGTCCAGTGGGCTGGACTGCCAGGTGGTGTGTGTGAGCGGCGGTGATTCGCGCAGCGAGTCGGTGCGCAAGGGCCTAGCCCAGGTGCCTGATGCTGCCCAGGTTGTTGTGGTTCATGACGCCGCCCGACCCGTGGCCTCTCCTGAACTCATGGCAGCCGTCGTGGCAGCAGTACGCAATGGTGCCGACGCTGCGATCCCTGTCGTTGGTGTGGTTGACACCATTCGGGATCTTGATGGCAACACCGTTGATCGCAGCCAGCTTCAGGCAGTGCAGACGCCGCAGGGGTTCTCCGCTCGGGCGTTGCGCGATGCCCACGCCACTGCAGCGCAAGCGACCGACGACGCAACGTTGGTCCGGGCCATGGGGGGCTCTACTGTTGTCGTGCCGGGCGAACGTTGGAATATCAAGGTGACCGAACCCGAAGACGCACTCGTGGTCGCCGCACTTCTTGGATGTTGCTCGTGAGTATCCGTATTGGCCATGGGTTCGATATCCACCCGTTCAGCGACGATGAGGAGCGGGTCCTGGTGTTGGGAGGTGTGATCTTTCCTGGCGAGGCGGCACTGCATGGTCACTCTGATGCCGACGTGATCGCCCATGCCTGCATCGATGCGATTTTGAGCCCCGCCGGTCTCGGTGACATCGGCCAACTGTTCCCCGATAGCGACGCAGCGTTCGCTGGCGCCGACAGCATGCTGTTACTCGCCGAAGCACTGAACCAACTGCACGCGATGGGCGGGTCGGTCATAAATATCGATATAACCGTCGTTGCCGAGCGTCCCAAACTTGCGCCTCGTAAGGACGAGATCGAGCAGCGCCTGACTGCAGCGCTTGGCGCACCGGTCACCATGAAAGGTAAGCGTGCCGAGGGCCTCGGCGCACTCGGCCGTGCCGAAGGCATAGCCTGCTGGGCCGTGGCGCTTATCGATGTGCCCTAACACCGTTACCATTTGTCCTACCGAGGTTGAGCAATGAATTCACGCCGCAAACCACCGCCTGATCGTCGAGGCAATAGGGGCCGCAACGAGAGTGGTGGCCGCCGCAGCGGACAACGTGGAACGACCCCTATCCGGAACCAACCTTCAGCCGATGGTGCTGGCGGAGGCTCGGGTGGTGGCCGTGGCAAGGGCCTTGGTGGTGACCAGGTCGAAGGTCGTCATGCTGTTCGTGAGTTGCTGCTGGCAGGCACACGGCGCACCCGTGAGGTCATTTTCGCTGCCGATATGGACCCAGCCCCGATTCTCCAGGACATCAGCGAGCTGGCCGATGAGAACCATGTGCCGTTACGCGAACTGTCGCGGAGCAAGTTCGAAGCCATGGCGCGTACCGACGCGCCTCAAGGTGTGGTCGCGTTTGCGGCACCGCTGCAGCCGGTCGAACTCGAGGCTCTGGTTCGACAACGAGGTAACACACCGCCCTTCTTGCTCGTGCTTGACGGGGTCACAGACCCTCAGAACCTTGGTTCCATCTTGCGGGTGGCCGAGTGCGCTGGCGTCACCGGAATCGTCTTGCCCCGCCATCGTGCTGCGCGCATCACTGCCTCGGTGACGAAGACGGCCGCAGGTGCTGTCGAGCACCTGCCTATGGCCCAAGTTGCCGGTATCCCGGCAGCGCTACAGCGGCTGAAAGAGCTCGAGGTCTGGAGCGTAGGCATGGACATGGTCGCGAATTCGACCGTGTTCGAGATGCGAGTTGCTACCGATCCAATCGCCTTGGTGTTGGGCGCCGAGGGAAGTGGCATCTCCCGACTTACGCGAGAGCGCTGCGATGTTGTTGCGCGGATCCCATTGGCTGGAAGCCTGGGCTCATTGAACGTGTCGACCGCTGCGGCGGTTGCGTGTTACGAGGTCGTCCGTCGGCGCTCTGAATGAGCCAGATACGACGATGACGTTGGCAGCCGCGGGTAGCAGAGCGGTCAAGCGTGTCTGTCTCGCACTTGTATGTAACATGTATGCATGTTGGAGAATCTCGTTGTTGGTGTTGCGGCACTGCTGACATCGATCTTGAGCGCCGTTGCCGGTCTGGGCGGGGGCGTGGTCTTGCTGCTCGTGATCGCTCAGTTCGTGGCGCCCACTGTCGCCATCCCGATCCAAGGCGCTATTCAGCTGGTTTCGAACGGTTCCCGGGCCGCTCTGCTTCGCCAGCAGATCTCGTGGCCCGTTGTGGGCTGGGCGTCGATCTTGATGTTCCCAGCCAGCCTCCTTGGTGTTGTCGTAGCGACATCACTACCCGAGGATGTTGTGCGGCTCGTACTGGCGGCGTTCGTGCTCGTGTTGGCCTGGCGCCCGGCCTTGTTGAAGGCATCGAACGCACGCGCTCGCACCCCTAGCGACGCCAAGAATATGTTGGTTGGAGTTGGCGCTGCTTCGGGTTTCCTGAACTCGACCGTTGGAGCGAGCGGCCCGGTGACGTCACCCTTCTTGAAGGCCGTCACGGCATCGCACAAGGCATTCGTGGCGACTGCTGGCATGACGCAGGTGCTAGCCCACATCTCGAAACTCATCGCCTTCAGCGCGCAGGGATGGTCGATCAGCGATCATCTCGAGATGATCATCATCGGGGTGGTTGGTGTCATGGTCGGTAGCTGGGTTGGGACTCGCTTGCTTGACCGAGTCTCTGAAGCGGGCCTAGATCTGTTCTTCAAGGTCGTGCTCACCGCACTAGCAACGCGCATCATCTTCACTGCCTTGACCTAACAGGTACTACCTCATCGTCAGGGTGGCCACCAGGCGACCGAGGCTGGCCGTTTCAGGACCCTATTGGCACGCGGCGTGGTAGTTGGGCCCCGATGGTCGCCCAACCGACGAGGCGAAATCAGGCGTGGGGGCAGAGCCGAAGTACCGTTCAGCTCAATGGTGACTCCTGATGATGTCGGCGGCGAATACAAACCCGAGCGTGGAGTCTTCATCAACCGCACGCTGAACATGAGGTCTGTCGAAGCCGTGGGCTACGACATGGACTACACGCTGATCCACTACAACGTCGACGTGTGGGAAGGCGCCGCTTTCGACGAAGCCCGCGACATCCTTGCGTCGCAAGGCTGGCCCGTTGCCGACCTGGAGTTCGATCCTGAGCAGTTCACAATTGGCCTGGTCTTTGACCTGAAGCTTGGCAATGTGGTCAAGGCGACTCGTTTTGGTTATGTGGTGCGGGCTCAGCACGGCAACGAACTGTTGGCGTTCGAGGAACAGCGCGATGTCTATCGCGAAGACATCGTCGAACTCTCAAGTTCGCGTTTCAAGTTCATGAACACCCTGTTCGAACTGTCACGAGCGAGCCTGTTCACCCAGCTCGTTGCGCTGCACGATGCTCAGTTGCTGACCGGCGTCCGTGACTATTTCCAGCTGTACGACGCTATTGATGAAGCACTTGGCGAAGCCCATATGGCGGGGGTGCTCAAGGCCAATATCGTTGCCGATCCTGATCGTTTCGTTGATCTGGACCCTGACATCGTGGCCACGCTGTTGGACCAGCGCCGTGCTGGCAAGAAGCTGGCGCTAATCACCAACTCAGACTGGGCGTACACGTCCAAGATGATGAACTACGCCGTCGACCGGTATTGCCCAGACGCAATGTCATGGCGTGACTTGTTTGATGTCGTGATCGTCTCAGCCAACAAGCCTCGCTTCTTCTCAGGGGAGGAACCGATCTACCGGGTCGTCGACGAGGACGAGTCACTGCTGCTGCCACATTCAGGGCCGCTCCAGCCGGGCCATGTCTACTTCGGTGGCAACGCTCACCTGGTTGAAAAAAGCCTGAATGTGTCCGGTGGGCAGCCGCTATATGTGGGCGACCACCTGTTCGGCGATGTACACGTGACAAAGGACGTGCTGCGCTGGCGCACAGCACTTATTGCTCGCGAACTCGAGTCCGAAATCGCAGATGCGATCGCATTCGATGAACAGCAACATCAGCTTGAAGACTTGATGGCCGAAAAGGTAGCAATCGATCGCCGCCAAGCCCAGCTTCGGCTTGCTCGGGCCTATGGCCGCGGTGCCGAAGTCTCAAACGAACTCAGCCAGGTCACGGCACGAGCGGTCGAACTCGACGAACAGATCGCACCACTGGCCCGTGCTGCCTCAGGTTTGGGGAACCCGATCTGGGGCCCTTTGATGCGTGCCGGTAACGACAAGAGCCTATTTGCCCGCCAAGTTGAGCGTTACGCAGACGCCTACACGTCGAGGGTGTCGAACCTGCGTTACGAGACGCCCTATGCCTACATGCGTGCCGCCCGTGGTTCGCTGCCGCACGATCGCGTCACTCACCCGGGTCTACTACCGAACTGAGTTGCCTCAGTGTCTGAATCTGGCTGCACTCGAAGAGCTGGGAGTCGACAATTGCGGCGGGGTGACGATCACATTTGATGCTTCGGTGTGCGTCGTGGTCTCTGGCTCTTCTTCATTTCAACGCTCGGCACACTTGCTAACCAGCTGAGAGCGATCCTCAGTTGTGGTTCCTGCCGCAAGGTCGGTCAGAGGTGAGTGAAAGGGTTGAGGCCGTTTAGGTCTTGCAAATACAAGTAAACAGGCAAAGACAGACGATAAAGAGAGCCCGCGGCGAGACTCGAACTCGCTACCTCCTGTTTACAAGACAGGTGCTCTACCGGGTGAGCTACACGGGCAAACTGTTGCAATTGCAACGATTTTTGATCTTCCACAAGCTTGTCCTGTGGATCTCGGTTGGCATAATTAGTCTAACTTGTGCCAAAGATTGTTGCAGAATGGCTAATCCCGACCGCAATTCTCGTTCGCACACTCTAACCGATCGCAAGCTATATGGATACCGACACGCCTACCTGCTGGTGTGCCAATACAGGGACTTTGTTCGCCCCGGCCTGCGTGCGCCGCCCCGCCCGCACGAGCAGTTGTCTGTCTGATCATCGGGGACAATCCGCCGACCAAGGCAATTTTTGTATCATCAGGTGATGTGGCGGCGACACTTTACGCGGGATACAGCCGGATAGTTTACGAAGAACGGAGTCGGGGTCTCCAACGGCCTCGAGGGCGGGAATGTTTACGCCCGTCACCCCCGGTTAGAGCCGCTAAAAGCGCTCGCCAGGTGAACCAGAACGGCCGCAAACCACTTAAGGCATGTCCATCCGGGACTTGGCCGACGCCGGGGTAGCGCGCTGCGGTATGGAACGTGGAATGTGGCAGCATGATCGCCATACTTCGGAGTGCAAAAATTTGTAGTCGGTGCATTCGGGACGGTGCTCGCCGCCTTGATCGTTGTGGGATGTGCCAGCGATAATGGGCCTTCTCCTCAGGCTGAGGCCATCACTGAGCCTGAGGCCATCACTGAGCCTGAGGCCATCACTGAGCCTGAGGCCATCACTGAGCCTGAGGCCACCGCTACTGAACCGCTGGCCGTTCCTGACTTGGACCCGGCAGGCTGCCTCACGGGAAGCGCCCTCGAGGGGTCAGTCGAAGCACCGGAGCCCGGGTGTCCGAGGGCAGCCCTTTCCCCGGCTGAAGGGCTGGAGACATCTCCACCTCTCCTCAACGTGGTCGCTAAACACCCAGAGCTCGAATGTCTCCATAGGACGTTCAGCATGTTCATTGACGTGTTTGGTATTTATGTCATCGGAACCCCCGGGGCTCCCGACGCATACTTCTCGCACACCGCAAATGTTCTTGCCCAGTACCTAGACAACGATGAAGACGGGATTCCTGACGATCCAGAAGTGCTCAGAGTCCTCACAGAAGGCAATTTCGTGGTTCCGGTGTGGACCGAAGACGACCGAGAATCGTTTTGGGAAGGTGCCCGGGGGACGCCGTGTGAAGACAATGTTTCCATGGCCGCAAGCATGTACTACGACCAAGATGAGTGGGCTTTAGGTGGTGTGCAAGCCGCCGGATCGTGGGACGGTAATCTCGAGGAAGTGTGGCATGTTGTCTCGATGGGTTGGTACCGGGCCTATCCGGAGTTCTTCGGTGATGAACCGGGAAGCCAGCTCAGCAAAGCCATGGACATCGCCCGAGGTGGGAACTTCCAGCGCATCCCCGATTCATACCCTGAAGGTTCGTGGTACAGCTACGACGACGAGACGTGTAGCTACCCCTGCCAGGTCCACGAATACTTTTACTGGCTCCTCATGACAAACATCGGGGCCCTCGACTCATCAATAAGTGACAAGTGCCAGGACGTGGCTGTCGAGTGGCGCGTCTGCTCGAAAGCCCAGCTGGGGGAAGTCGATGAGTTGGCATACGGGCTGTTGAATCAAAAAGGCTTCAACCTCCCCACACGTATACCAACAGGGGCATATCTGCCGATGGACTGAATCCTTCCTGCAGGTCTAGCAAGCCCAGGTTGTCGCACCGTCTAGATGGCCTCGTCGGGATAATGCTTCGCTATTTGTGGGTGGCTGCCCGGAAGGCCGAAGTCAGTCGGCCGAGGCACTCTCAATCATTGCCTGGCTTGTGGCCAATCTCGTTGACCCAGGCCGGAATGTGATCCAACAGATTAACTGCTAACACACCGGCCAATTTGCCAGGATCGCCACACGTGTTCCTCGGACTTGGTGATTTAGGCTTCGGGTGTGAGGTCACCGTTCTGCGTGGGATGAAACTCTGCCACCAACGCCGGATGCGTGAACCGCCATGTTGTTCTCGGCCGTGGCTGTAACTGATATGACTCGGCGCTTTGAGTTTGTGATCGTCGTCAAGCGTATGGATAACACGAATAAGGGCATTGTCTAGGTCCACATCTTGCGAAGCCCAAATCGTTGTAACAAGCTAATGCGCCGCTAGTGCGCACCTATGTAGAAAACAGGTGCTCTTCCGGGTGAGCTACACGGGCAAGTTGCACGTGGTATCGGGCGAATACGTAACGCGACTCAGGGAAATGTGGGAAGGGTGCTTGCAATAGGCCTCTGGACCGGCCACGCTGCTTGCTGTGGCTTTGTCAAAGATGGAAATGTTGCTCATCGAGTTCGAACGAACTTGGTGGGCCGATGATCAGCCGAAGGACGCTGCGATCGCCGAGCAGTTCTCGTTGACGACCGCCGAGTATTACGAGCAACTTCATGCTCTGATTGACTCAGATGAAGCCCTCGAACACGACCCATTGGTGGTCCGCCGCCTGCGTCGTATGCGCGACCGGCGCCGTCGTGAACGTTTCGGTGAGATCGCAGATAGTTCCGGAAGCTAACGAGCGCTCGCGATGAGTTCCTCGGCAACTCGTGGAGCCGTGCTGGTAGCGGTTGCTGCCGTGCTTGCGTTTCTAGTTTTGCGCGGGGTCGCAGATAACTCGCAGTTCCCGCTGGCTACCGGCTCGGTAGCTGAACCTACGGCCGTCACAGCCCCGGAGCTCGAGCTCACGCCCGACGCTGGTGTTGCCGTTGGGGCAGACACTGTCGAAGTAGACACCAGCCTGGCTCGAGACAACAGCGAAGTTTCGGTGCTGGTCGCGAATGGTACGGCTGTAACGGGTCAAGCATCTCGACTTACATCGCAGTTGCGTAATCAAGGATTCATGACCCGCGAGCCTCGCAACGCCGACGATCAGACGGCATCGACGATCTTCTATCGGCCTGGTTTTGCGGCCGAAGCTGCCGTAGTTCGGACGGTTCTTGGCGTAGCGACACCGATAGCGCCTATGCCCGAGCCGGATCCGTTCATCGGCGAGGGTATTGATCTTGCGCCAGTCAATGTGTTGGTGCTTGTCGGCGCAGATGATTTGGCGCAGTCCTAGGGAAGGCCGCCTTTCTCGCTGCGCTCGAAACGCTGTGTGAGCTAAAGCCTGTGCGGTCCCGGTGATTCTGAGTTGTCAGGGAGGCCGCCTTTCTCGCTGGGTTCGTAACGTACGTCCGGGGTCTGGCTGAGATGAGCGCGTGTGTCCGAGCGCCTCTAGAGTCGCGGGCGGATGCGTGTCGTGATTGCCCCAGACAAATTCAAAGGCACGGCCAGTGCTGCTGAGATTGCGAATGCGATTGCTCAGCCCTTGCGTGATGCCGGTCATAGCGTGGTGGTGCTCCCGATGGCCGATGGCGGCGACGGCACACTCGACGCCCTAGGTGGCCCAAATCGGACCACCCGCGTGACCGGCCCGAATGGCGAGCCGGTAGATGCAGCGTGGCGGTTGTCGCAGCGGGTTGCCGTGATCGAGATGGCGCTTGCTTCGGGCCTAGTCGTGGCCGGCGGTCCCGAAGAAAATGATCCGTTGAACGCCACCACCCGAGGCACGGGCGAGCTGATAGACGCCGCAGTTTCCCGGGGGGCGCAGCGGATTATTGTGGGCCTTGGCGGATCAGCGACGACTGACGGAGGACTTGGTGCCGTCGAAGCGATTGGATCGCGAGCTCGGCTGGCAGGTGTGCGGGTCGAGGCCGCAACCGATGTGAATACCCGCTTCGTCGACGCGGCGCGCGTGTTTGGTCCCCAAAAGGGTGCAACGCCTGCCCAAGTGGCATTTCTCGAGGCGCGATTGAGAGGGTTAGCCGAGCGGTATCGCGACAACTTCGGCGTTGATGTCGAAGGCATGATTGGCACCGGGGCTGCAGGCGGGCTCGGAGGTGGCCTGGTTGCGCTGGGGGCCACGATCGTGAGTGGCTTCGACCTGATAGCCGATGAACTTGGCTTATTCGATCAGGTGGAAGAGGCTGATGTGGTCATCACCGGTGAGGGTCGGCTCGATGCTGAATCGTTCGATGGCAAGGTCGTCGGCGGCGTGGCCGAGATGGCTGCAGAAGTTGGCGCTCGTTTGATCGTGGTCGCTGGCGCCATCGATGCGTCTGCCCATGCCCATGACCTGGGAGACCATGGACTGGCCCTGTCTCTCACCGAGATGTTCAGCGAGGCTGAAGCACTTAGCGATCCCGCAGGCTGCAGCGCGCGAGCCGTCGTCGCCGCACTGACTTCCTGAGGGGCCGCCGCAATCAGGCTGAGTGCGACGTGTGTCCCGAGATCATCGCCCGTCGGGATCAGCATCAAACGTCGCAGTTGCCAGGCCAGCGCTGAGGTCGACGGTAAACCATGCGAATGTGTCCTGGCATTTCCACAACGCCAGCGAGACAAGCAGCCGGGCGCTCAGTGTCGTGGCGACGTCTGCCCATACCGGCGGTCTACGCGGCGAGGTGCTCGACATCGTCGAGTCGCCGTGATTGGCCCTGACCGGGTCGAACGCAGCACAGGCTGCACTTGCACTGATCGCCGGCGGCCAGATGTTGGTGGCTGCCGGGAAGCGCTTGTGGCGGGAACAAGACGATAATTAGGCCAGCGTTCGTCACGCAGGCTGGTTCAAAAACCTTGTCTGTAAGACGGCGCGATTGGTAACTTCCACCTCTAGAGTTAGCACTCGCGTATTGAGAGTGCTAGCTCGCCCAGGGAGGCCCACGCACATGGCTAAGTCCATAACTTTTGACGATCAAGCCCGTCGTTCGCTTGAAAAAGGCATGAACACACTGGCTGATGCGGTCCGAGTAACACTCGGTCCGAAAGGTCGGAACGTCGTTCTCGACAAGAAGTGGGGCGCACCCACAATCACCAACGATGGTGTGTCGATTGCCAAGGAAATCGATCTTGAAGATCCACTCGAGCGCATTGGCGCCGAGTTGGTCAAAGAGGTCGCCAAGAAGACCGACGATGTTGCCGGTGACGGCACCACGACTGCCACCGTTCTGGCGTGGTCGATGGTTCGTGAAGGTCTCAAGAATGTGACCGCTGGTGCGAACCCAATGTCGGTCAAGAAGGGCATCGAGGCTGGCGTCGAAGCCGCTGTTGCTTCGATCCAAAAGAGCGCCAAGAAGGTCGACGGCAAGGATCAGATCGCACAGGTCGCTTCGATCTCTGCTGCTGACCCTGAAATCGGCGACACGATTGCTGCTGCAATCGACAAGGTCGGCAAAGACGGCGTTATCACCGTCGAAGAAAGCCAGACCTTCGGTATGGACATGGACCTCGTCGAGGGCATGCGCTTCGACAAGGGCTTCCTGTCGCCATACATGGTGACGGACCCCGAGCGTATGGAAGCGGTCATGGATGACCCTTACCTGCTGCTCGTTGGCTCCAAGATCGGTGCCGTACGCGACATCGTTCCTGTGCTCGAAAAGGTCATGCAGGCCGGCAAGCCACTCGTGATCATCAGCGAAGACGTCGAGGGCGAAGCCCTTGCGACACTCGTGGTGAACAAGATCCGTGGCACGTTCAATTCAGTTGCCGTTAAGGCCCCTGGCTTCGGCGACCGCCGCAAGGCAATGCTGCAGGACATGGCGATTCTTACCGGTGGCCAGGTCATCAGCGAAGAAGTCGGCCTCAAGCTCGAGAATGTCGGGCTCGAAATGCTCGGCCAAGCTCGCAAGGTCGTCATCACCAAGGATGAAACCCTGGTCATCGAAGGCGCTGGCAAGAAGGCCGACGTCGAAGGCCGGATCGCTCAGATCAAGGCCGAGATCGAGAACACCGATAGCGACTACGACAGCGAGAAGCTCCAAGAGCGTCTTGCCAAGCTGAGCGGCGGCGTTGCTGTCCTCAAGGTCGGCGCCGCCACCGAGGTTGAACTCAAGGAAAAGAAGCACCGCATCGAAGATGCTGTGTCAACGACCAAGGCTGCTATCGAAGAGGGTGTCGTCGCTGGTGGCGGCGTGACTTTGCTTCGTGCCCAGGCTGTGGTTTACAAGCTTGCCGACACGATCGAAGATCGTGACGTAGCTACCGGTGCTCGCATCGTTGCCAAGGCTCTCGAAGCCCCACTTCACCAGATTGCCATCAATGCTGGCATGGACGGTGGCGTGGTCGTCGAAAAGGTACGCAACCTCAAGGGCAACAATGGCCTGAACGCTGCGACTGGCGAGTACGAAGACCTCGTCAAGCTCGGCGTTATCGATGCTGCCAAGGTGACTCGTTCTGCACTGCAGAACGCTGGTTCGATCGCTGCACTCTTCCTTACGACGGAAGCTGTTATCTGCGACCTGCCTGAAGAAGATGGCGCTGGCGGCATGCCAGACATGGACTTCTAGTCACCGACTGACTGTCCGCAGAAGGCCCCGAGCGTAAGCGAAGGCCTGATTGCGAATATGGCTGTCCGCAGAAGGCCCCGAGCGTAAGCGAAGGCCTGATTGCGAATATGGCTGTCCGCAGAAGGCCCCGAGCGTAAGCGAAGGCCTGATTGCGAAGAACACTGATCGAGGGGGCGCTTCGGCGCCCCTTCGACGCGTCCGGGGTTAGGTGGAGCCAGGGTGAGCCGCAGGCAGCGGGTCGTGGCAGCTGCCGGTGTCGCCATAGCGCCTGTCGAATGCCTCTACAAGGTATTGGTTGACGCCGATGTCTCGATATCCCAAGCAGATCGGGAACGGCTTTGATCGATCTCAAGGGCGGCGTGGTGCCGTGCCTCGTAGCGCTCGAGAGGCGCGATTTGCTCGGGTGCGCTACGTTGCCGACGATGGACCCCGTTGAAGACGGCGTGCTGCGGCGATCCCTTAGCCTCGGACACGTATTTTCGCTCAGCACCGGAGCGATGATCAGCTCGGGCCTGTTTTTGTTGCCAGGCCTTGCTTCGGCAAAGGGCGGGCCGTCGATGATCCTGGCGTACCTGGTTGCCGGGTTGCTAGCGATCCCGGCCATGCTCAGTGTGGCTGAGCTAAGCACCGCGATGCCACGATCTGGCGGCGCGTACTACTTTCTGGAACGAGCCCTCGGTCCCGCTGTGGGCACGGTTGCGGGTGTTGGAACCTGGTTGTCGCTGGTGTTGAAAGATGCATTCGCTTTGGTCGGGATGAGCGCATACCTCAACCTGATCGTCGACGTCCCGGCAAAACCGCTGGCGGTAGGGCTCATCGTCGCTTTTACATTGCTTAACATCTTTGGTTCCAAAACCAGCGCGGGTGTGCAGATCGTGCTCGTCGGCTTCGTGATTGTTGTCATGACAATCTTCATCGCGGTTGGCTTGCCGCAATCAAGCGGTGGTGACGGCTCACTGACGCCATTTTTCGAAAAGGGAGCGTCCGGCGTCGCCGCCGTCGTTGGCCTGATCTTTGTGTCCTATGGCGGCCTGACCAAGGTCGCCAGCGTTGCCGAAGAGATCGACGACCCCTCGCGCACTATCCCACTTGGCATGATGTTGTCGCTCGGCGTGAGCACTTTGATCTACACGCTTGCGGTGTTGGTGGTGGTGGCGGTCGTACCGGCCGAGGTCCTTCATGAGGACCTGGCTCCAATTCACTCTGCCGCTGAAGCGATCCTGCCCAGCCCGTTGGTCACCGTCGTCGTCCTGGCTGCGCTCGCGGCGTTTTCGTCAGCAGTGAATGCGGGGATCCTGGCGGCTGCTCGTTATCCGCTCGCCATGGCGCGCGACGGACTTGTTTCGCCAATTTTCGAGCGTTTGACTTCGCGCAAGACTCCGGCCGCAGGCATCATCGCGACCGGTGCAGCGATGGCCCTGGTCGTGGTTGCATTCGATGTTGGCGCAATAGCCAAGCTCGCCAGCGCGTTCGTATTGCTGACGCTGGGTCTGGTGAACCTGGCAGTAATTGTGCTGCGTGCCAGCCATATTGCTTCGTATGCCCCGGGGTTCCGTGCGCCTCTGTTCCCGTTCCTGCAGATTGCAGGAATAGCACTGGCGGTGTATCTCATCGCGCAGCTTGGGACGCTGCCAATCGCCCTCGTCTCCGCGAGTGTGCTGATCTCTCTCGCCTGGTATTGGTTTTACGGGCGTTCCCGCTCAAGTCGAACCGGTGCGATCTTCCACGTCTTTGAGCGGTGGGGACAATCAGCTGATCACAGTTTGGACCGCGAGATCAGCGCGGCGATGCAAAGCCACGGCATCCGCAGTCAAGACGAGTACGCCGGCCTGATCGCTCGCGCCGCCGTTGTGAGCATTTCTGACGGTGCCACGATCGATGATGCGGCGCACCGCGCCAGCGAGGTACTTGGGCGTCGCATGGGCGTTGATCCAAACGCGGTTACCGAGAACTTCCTCGCTACTGGTTCGCTGTGGATTCAGCCTTCAGACAAACATCCAACCGCAACGCCGGTTGCGTTCTTCGATGTCGACGACGAACACCTGGTCATTGTCAGAGCTGTATCTGGTATCCGTATCCCGGACCAGTGGGGCGGGCGCAACGAGATGGTCAACGCGCTCTTCTTCCTTGCTGGTCGCTCAGACGAACCCGGCCGCACCCTTCGCCTAGCCGGCGAACTGGCCGCCTATCTGCACTCTGATTCGGGGCTGTCGATGGTTGATGCCAGCTTTGAAAGTGAAGTGAAGTCAGCGTTACTTCCTGAACTGTCGATCGAGCAGTACGCACTGATGGAAGAGTTGCCGACTGGCGGGCTGATCGGCATGCGCATTGGTGACCTCAGCCCACCCGACGGGATGGATCTCGAAGCAATTCGGCGCGACGGCAGTGTCTTGCGGGCCCACGATGACCTGGTGCTCAACGCAGACGATCAGCTCACGATTATTGGCCCTGCTGGTGGGTTACCGTCATTGCTCGACCTCACGACAACGTTGACGGGCAAACCCTAAGAACTCGAGTGAGTTAATGAGCGACGTCTTCGCAGGTATGACACTCGAGCTGAATCGTGGAGTGCGCGATGCCGAACCGTTCGGCGAGGTCGTCTTGCACCGCGTGCATTGTCTCTTGTGCGTTGTGCAGCCCGAGCGACTCATCAATTACGACATGGGCTGTCATGCTCGCCGAACCCGGACCTAGTGAGCGGGTGTGGATGTGGTGGACCTCGTTGAATCCTTCGACCGAACGAAGCAACTCATCGATTTGATCGACACTGGCATTGGTCGGCGACCTATCGAGCAGTTCGCCGCCGGCCGCCCGCAACACGTTGTAGGTGCCGTGCAGCACGAGCGCATTGATCAGCAATGACGCCGCCGGATCGATCCAGGTGTAGCTCGTACCTTGAAGCAGTAGCCCGGCCATGACGACCACGACAGACCCGGCGAGGTCCACGATCAGATGGAGCCGTGCTGCCTTCAGCGACAGATGTTCACCCTCACCCAGAATCAGCACGCTGGCACCGTTGACCACTACCCCAGCGATACCGATCAGGATCACGCCGGTGCCATCGACCTCGACGGGGTTAGAGAGCCGCCCAATCGATTCAAACACGATCCAGACGATGGATCCCAGTAGAAGTAGCCCCGAGGTGTAGCCACCGAGCGCGTCGATCTTGCCCCATCCATAGCTCATCGATGTTGTCGCCGGGCGCCGTAGTAGAACCAGAGCGACAAGCGCCGTCAGTAAGCCAACTGCATCGACGACCTGATGAAGCGCATCGGCCAAGACCACGACTGAACCGAGTGCAAGGCCAACAATGACTTGCACGACCGCGAAACCGGTATTTACAGCGGCGGCAAGTGCGAGCCGCTTGTTGCTGACCTGGCTGTGATCATGACTATGGCCAGCGTGACCCCCATCGCCTGAATGGTCATGATCATGCGCGGCCATTTTGTAACGATAGAGCCTGTGCCGGGAAGAGGAAACGGGTGAAGCCGTCGCGATAGCGCACCATTCTTTTGCGCTAGGCAGCTCAGCGTGTTTTGGCGCTGGCAACCACTCGCCACCGAAGGGCTCGCACCAACTCGATAATGGGCTCCTGCGACAGCTTCTGGCCGGCAGTTATTGGCCACGCAAGAACCGGTATTTTCGAGTGTCTTGCTTCTGGCCCAAAGAGCGCGTCGATAGATGTCGCAGCGTCATCGACGAGCTGATCAGCCAGACAGATGATCTTGGCGGGGTGGGGGTAACGTCTATCTGTGGCTCGTGGTCGCACAGAGACGGTGATGGCGCATCATTTCGATGGTGAGACGTTGCGTCGTCGTCCCGAAGAACTTGTTGTCGAAGAGCCGTTGACTGTGCGCATCAACGAGGTCGACGTAGCGACGACCATGCGCACACCTGGCCATGACTTCGAACTGGCCGTCGGGTTGCTGCACGCGGACGGAGCGCTCGGAGGCGCTCCTGTAATCGATATCCGCTACTGCTCGACCGGCACTGCGGTCGAAACCGAGTTCAACGTTGTGTCGGTACTTGCACCGGGCGCCCCCGAAGCCACGCCTCGACTGGGTGTCATCAGCTCATCGTGCGGCCTGTGCGGGACCGAAGCTATCGAAGAACTCGTCGATCGGATCTCACCGGTCGAGCCAGCCGAGCCCATCGGGGTAGACGTACTGCTGCGGGTCGTCGATGACGTGGCTGGCCATCAGCCGGTCTTCGATCGAACCGGAGGGCTGCACGCTGCGGCCGCCTTCGAACCCGACGGCACGATTGTCGAAGTGCGCGAAGATATTGGCCGCCACAATGCCGTCGACAAGGTTGTCGGCCGCATGTTGCTCGATGGCGACCTGCCAGCAACGGGCCGGGGCTTGTTTGTCAGTGGCCGAGCCTCCTTCGAGATGGTGCAGAAAGCCTGGGCGGCTGGTTTCACTGCCGTGGTTGCTGTGAGCGCACCATCTGCCCTTGCCGTGTCGGCAGCCACCTCAGCCGGCATGCAGCTCGCTGGCTTTGCTCGCAACGGAACGCTGAACGTCTACACCACCAATCGACAGCCAGACGAACTTGCCACCCATGAGGTGGCCGAAGGAGAACCGGTTTCATGACAACCCACGACATTCGCCCCGCTATTGGACAGGGCGTATTGCATCTGTTCTTCAAGACAAGCTCAGCTGTCGATGCCGCTGCCGCTGTTGCTGCTGTCGTGGCAGCACGGGGGCGCGAAGATCAGGTCGTCTCGGTTGCCATGCTGGGCCACAAGGCCGACGTCGCCGTTATGGGTATCGGCCCAAATCTGTGGTCGTTACGTGAGTTGCAGACCGATCTGGTGGCTTCGGGCCTCGAGCTAGTTGACAGCTATGTGTCGCTGACCGAGCTTAGCGAGTACTCCAAAGACGCCCCTGAAGAGATGCGAAACATGCGGCTGTACCCGAACCTGCCGCCCGAAGGCAAGCATGCGTGGTGCTTCTATCCCATGTCGAAGAAGCGGGTTGGCGACGTGAACTGGTTCACGCTCGACTACGAGCGCCGCAAGGAACTCATGTATGAACACGGCACGTCAGGGCGCAAGTTCGCCGGCCGTATCGTGCAGCTCATCACTGGTTCCACGGGCCTCGACGACTACGAGTGGGGCGTCACGTTGTTTGGCGTTCACCCTGATGACCTGAAAGAGGTCGTTTACACCATGCGTTTCGACGAGGCATCGTCGGTGTACGCCGAGTTTGGGCCGTTCTATACCGGCATGGTCGCTGAGCTCGACGAAATCCTGATCTGACGTGACCTGGCGAACCGTGTCGGTTCGCACATTGCGCCGCGACGGGCGATACTGGGCGGGTGACCGAGGCTCAATCAGGTCGGCTAACTGAGCCGACCGCTTTCGTATTTACCGACGTGGTTGGTTCAACGAAGTTGTGGGCCGCTGATCCTGAAGCGACAGGGCGAAGCTTCCTGATCCACGACACCATCGTGCGTACCGCACTGAAAAACAACGAGGGTGAGATCTTTGGTTGGGCCGGTGATTCGTTTCGTGCCGCCTTCGAAGATCGTTACGACGCTGTCGCTGCATGCCAAGCAATCCATCATGACCTTACGAATGCCGCCTGGGAAGGCGACCCGGCGCTTTCGGTGCGCATCGGTGTGACCTATGGCAGGGCGCTTCATCGCGATGGCGAGTACTTCGGTCCCACACTGAACACCGCGGCCCGTCTCGAAGAACTGGCCAGGCCGGGTCAAACAGTGCTGAGCGCGTCGGCTGTCGCCGGTCTCGACGGGGTCACCATCACCGCACTTGGCCGCCAGAGAGTCCGAGATATCGCCGATGCTATTGAGCTCTTTCAGCTTGGAGACCAGCGATTCGCGCCGTTGCGCACGGTCGATCCCTTGTTGTCGACGGTGCCGCCACTGACCGGAACCCTTATTGGTCGCTCGGTCGCGATTGTCGAAGCGCTCGCCGGCCTCGACGATCGCCACCCAGTGGTCATCGTGGGCACTGGCGGCGCTGGCAAGACGCGCCTTGCCATCGAAGTAGCGCATCTAGAGATGCGCAATCACCCCGATGGTTGTTACTTCGTGGACCTGGCCCCAGTCACTAGCGGGACATCCGCGGGCGCTGCAATCGCCCGCAGCTGCCGGATCAAACTCACTGGTGACGAAGCGCTCCAAGAGATCGCTGATCATTTCGCCAATCGCCATGCGCTGCTGATTATCGACAACTGCGAGCACATGGTCGAGTACACCGCCGCCTTCGTGAAGCTACTCAGTGTCGGGGCGCCTGGAGCTCGTTTGCTCGCCACGAGCCGCGAACGGCTCGGTATTGCGGGCGAATGTCTGATCAAGCTTGGCCCACTCGAAACGGGTGCCGATGGAGCTGCGGTCGATCTGTTCGTGCAACGCATCCGGGATCAAGCGTCCGACTTTGAGCCAACAACAGCCGAACTCGCGCAGATAGCTCAGATCTGCGAACACCTCGATGGCATCCCGTTAGCGCTGGAACTTGCCGCCGCTCGCGCTGGGGTACTTGGCCTTAGCCATCTCCTTGATGGGATGCACGACCGGTTTCGCATGTTGTCGTCTGGTCGCGGCGACGGCACACGCACGCTCCGCGAGGCAATCGACTGGAGCTTCGGGCTGCTTTCTGAGGAAGAACAAGAATTTTTCACCCGGTGCGGTGTCTTCAAGGGCTCGTTTGACCTGCGCGCGGCGTCGGCGGTGGTACCTGACCTCGACCCGCTCGACGTGGCCGACCTGTTGCACTCGCTGAGCCGCAAGTCACTCATAGTTGCCGAGGGTGCGTTGGGTGGTCGCTTCCGCTTGCTTGAAACAATTCAGGCGTACGCCATGTTGCGCCTTGGCGAACTTGGTCTGGAAGAATCGATAGGGCAGCTTCACTTCGAGCACTATCGAGATCTGGTGTCCATCGATCTTTTTGCTCAGGCTGGTGATCTGGATCGAGCGGTGCGGCTCGCGCCCGAGTGGTCCAACATTGCGGGCGCACTCGAGTGGGGAGCCGATCGCGGGTTCTGGCTCGATGCGGCCAAGCTGGCCAGCGGTTGCTTGGGGCTCTGGGAAGACGCCGTGCCAACGGTTGAAGGTAAGCGATGGGTCGAACGGATCTTGCCGCAGATTGATCAAGATCGGCTCGAAGCCCACATGTTGCGGTATGGCCTGTCGGCTTTCGAGGCGCAACTAGACAACTTTGCCGAGGTGAACAACCTGCTCGAGAAGATCCGTGAGAGTCCGGTGCCTGAGCTGCAGGTGTATGCACTGGCACTGACTGGTTATTTGGCAGCGCGGGTGACACCTGAGGCGTCCGAACCAATGTTTGCTGCTGCCGAGCAGCTTGTCATCGACCATGATCTTGGCCATGACACAGCCATC
>Ga0307994_1000888_pt1 | contig 19264 bp, 15 predicted proteins | sample EllFjometagen261_FD_203171 | JGI IMG/M metagenome (GOLD analysis project Ga0307994, IMG submission 203171) | Marine microbial communities from Ellis Fjord, Antarctic Ocean - #261 | ecosystem: Environmental > Aquatic > Marine > Unclassified | place: Southern Ocean | collected 2014-11-02 | reverse complement strand
AGTAATAATAAGTAATCACAAACAATGCAAAATATTTCAGTAATAGGATCAGGCACTATGGGCAACGGTATAGCCCACGTATTTGCTCAGAATGGATACCAAGTTTCTTTAGTAGATATAAACCAAGTGGCTTTGGACAAAGCTCTAGCTACTATTGGCAAAAATCTAGATAGAATGGTGGCCAAAGAAAGAATATCTGAAGCAGATAAGGCAGCTACATTAGCCAATATCACTACCTACACAGCAATGGCTGATGGAGTGAGCAAGGCAGATTTAATAGTAGAAGCAGCTACAGAAAACAAAGAGCTAAAGTTTAAAATATTCAAGGATATGGATGCTCATGCACCTGCAGGCTGCATATTAGCATCTAATACTTCGTCTATCAGTATCACAGAACTGGCTGCACAGACCAGTAGACCTGATAAGGTAATTGGTATGCACTTTATGAATCCTGTGCCAGTGATGAAGCTTGTAGAGATCATCAACGGTTATAACACATCTAAAGAAGTAACTGCTACTATAGATGAACTGAGCAAGAAAATAGGAAAGGTACCTGCTATGGCAAATGACTATCCTGGGTTTATAGCCAATAGAATTCTAATGCCAATGATAAATGAGGCTATCTGGACACTACACGAAGGAGTAGGGCAAGTGACCGAAATAGATACGGTAATGAAACTGGGAATGGCTCATCCAATGGGACCATTACAACTGGCAGATTTTATAGGACTAGATGTATGTCTGGCTATACTCCACGTACTGCATGATGGATTTGGTAATCCGAAGTACGCACCGTGTCCACTACTTGTCAATATGGTAAATGCCGGTAAAAAAGGAATCAAATCTGGAGAAGGATTTTACTCGTGGACTCACGGTACCAAAGAATTAGTAGTAAGCGAGAGCTTTGCTTAGTTGAATAATTAAATAGTACTCTTAAAATATTGAGCACCATTCGAAAGGATGGTGTTTTTTTCTTTTAGTTTTATAGTGTAATTAATTCAGAAGGTTATTGTATGTGAATACGACCTATTGAATTTTGCCAGTTTTCAAGGTTATGGAGCGAGAAAAATTATGCAGTGCAGTCTGAGCACAAAACATATAGTTAACTTGAATGATAGATCAACATGGGTCTTTCTCATAAGGTAATTTAGCACCTTTTAATTTTTAGCGGAGAAACTGTAGTAAAACTTAGTAAAATTAAATTAGTCTTGACTTTTTTGTTACTTTTTGCGTCAAGGCAAAAACGTAAGTGAAAGAAAAGCATACTGTGTTCATAGTTAGTATAAGCAGAGTCTTGAAACAACGAATATCTTAATTTTAGGGGTTAAATATTAAAGCGGTAGACCGGCACAGTTCCCTAAAGTGTTACTACCACAGGCATATTACATACAACTATATATACGTATAGTTTTATATTTTTATACGTACATTTGTGAGATGGATGCAAAATTAACATTGAGTTTTGATGAAGAAGTAATAGCACAAGCCAAAAAATACGCAAGTGAGAAAGGAATAAGTATGTCTAGACTAGTTGAGTACTTACTCCGTAAAGTAACTACAGATACTTATGCATCCCTAGAAGATTATCCTATCTCAGAATGGGTGAGCGAAGTAGCAGAAGGTGCTGCAGAATACAAAACCAAAGCAAAATCCTCTAAAAAGCAGCGGGATGAGTATTACGAGTCCAAAAAGAAATGAAACTATTCATAGATGCTAATGTGCTGGTAAGCGTGCTCAATAAAGAACAACCTCTTTTCAGTATGTCTTCACGCATATTAAGTTTGGCAGGTGATAGTCGCTATACCTTATTTACTTCACCTCTGTGCCTGGCCATAGCCTATTACTTCTCCGAGAAGAAGAGCGGAAGAGTAGTAGCCAATAAGAAAATAAGATTACTGTGTCAGAATATACGTATTGCTGAAATAAGTGAGCATTCGGTAAATAAAGTAGTGGAGAATACTCGAATATCTGATTTTGAAAATGGCTTGCAGTATTATGCCGCTGAGAATAAACAGGTAAACTACATAGTAACCGAAAACGTTGCTGACTTTTATTTTGCCAATATGCCTGTGCTCGATTGTAAAAGTTTCTTTGAGCAGGTAATGACTCAGAAGAAGTAAACCTAGAACACCCTATCCTAAAAGCGTGTTTTATTTAGTCTATTACGTATAGACTCTAGGGTGACGAGACTTTTGGATCCTCTAAGCTGGATGCCAATGGAGAGCAAAGAAAGTGAAGGACATACAATGGGTAAGTAGGAGGAGAGCACAAAAAAGGTCCAACCACACATGTGATTGGACCTTCTGAATATTCTAATGTAACTAGGTTACGGTATTTTCTTTACGTTGATAGCATTCAGGCCTTTCATCCCTTTCTCTAGCTCAAAGGAAACTTTGTCTCCTTCTGTTACGTCGTCTATCAGTCCTTTGTAGTGTACAAAGTAACTTTCGTTAGTTTCTGATTCTTTTATAAAACCAAAACCCTTATCTGTGTTGAAAAAGTCAATCTTACCCTTACGCTCAGCTTCCATATCAAACTCCTCTTGCTTAGGTATGCTTGTTACGATGTCCTCTAGTTCGTATTCGACTTTGTTTTCTGGATCTGGAGGAGTATCAGAGATATTGCCATTTTCATCTATGTAGGCCATCATGTTGTCTAGAGTGCCTTCTGTTGCATTGGCTTTACGCTCTTGACGCTTTTCATCTTTCTCTTTTTTCTTCTTCAGACGTTTTTTTTCTTTTTCTTTTTTAGAATAAGTTTCTTGTGATTTAGACATTAATTGTGCTTGTATATTAATTTTATAATGCGAAGATAAGTGATAATCTGCTATGTTGTACCGTGTTACTGCATGTGTGACCAAAATATTGTATAATTTTCATTAAGTATCATTAGTGCCTGATAAAACTTTTTAAAAATCGGAATTCCTGTTAGAGGATTTTCTGCTCTATTTATATCTTGATTTTCTCTATAAAAATAGGATATAAATTAAAGTAAAAACTTCAGCGGACAGCACAAAAGCATCAAAGTGATAGATACTATAAATGTTTTAAGACAAACGACCACTTGGTTTCTATGCCTATGCTACGCTAAGTGGTCGTAGGCTCTTTGAGAGAACTTATGACGACACATTTTTCAAATATTTCATTAGCTATCAAACTTTATCCCCGATTTATCCGTGAATAGCCGCCAAAGGCCAAATAATCTGCATATTTGCTCATATGAGAAAATTAGGTGTTTTACTGCTAGTAGCGGTTTCATTTTTAGGCTATTCACAAGACAAATTACTAACTATACAAGACGCTATTAGAGGATATCATTTATATCCTAAGGGATTATATGACTTGCAATGGCTCCCCGGAGGTAGTTGGTTTTCTCAGATTAGAATAACGGAAGACGGGCAAGTAATAGAAGTACAAGAGATAGATGCAGTGTCTGGCAGAACTATTATAGTGAGTTTAGAAGAAGTCAATAGTTCGCTAGCTGATGAAGATACACTAACTAGACTACCCAGAGCTACTTGGCTAAGTGATAAAGAATTCCAATTTGTATCTAATAAAAAGGGATACGCTTATAACATAGAAGACAAGAAAACGCGTGCACTCAGTTTTACCAATGAAATAGGAGTGGGGAGTCCTCAGTTATTTGCTGATGGCAGCGGTATGTATGGCGAAACAGAAAACGGATTTGGCTATAGCAGAGATAATAAAGGAAACGAAATAGCGTCTACTACAGATGGTATGGTTATAGGAAAAGCAGTACATCGTTCAGAGTTTGGTATTACCAATGGACTTTTCCCTTCGCCCAGTAATAAACGGATGGCTTATTATGAAATGGATGAACGAATGGTGACAGAATATCCACTCTACAAGCTAGCTGATACACCTGCTACAGCCACTATGCTTCGCTACCCAACAGCGGGTGCCAAAAGCCATCATGTGCAGGTGCTTATACAGAACATGACCAATGCTGATGCTCCAGTTACTATAAATACTACGGGAGATCCAGAGCAGTATCTCACTAATGTAAGCTGGACACCAGATGATAAGTATGTACTGATAGCCATAGTGAATAGAGCCCAAAACCATATGTGGCTCAATAAGTATGATGCTACAACAGGAGATTTTGTAAAAACACTTTTCGAAGAGAAGAATGATAGATACGTAGAGCCAGAGCATACTGCGATATTCCTAAAAACTGATCCTACTAAATTCATCTGGTGGAGCGAGAGAGATGGGTATAATCATCTGTATTTGTATGATATAGAAGGAAACCTTATCAAACAACTAACCAAAGGGAAATGGATAGTAACAGACTATCACGGGATGAGTAGTGATGGTGAAAAACTCTACATTACAGGAACTAAGGACAGTCCACTAGAGAGGCATTTATATTGCGTAGATACTAAAAGTGGTAAAACTAAAAACCTGACCAATGTGTCAGGCTATCATAGGATTACAGCTAATGAAGATTGCTCTATGTTTATAGATAACTATGCCTCTACCAAAGTGCCAAGAGAGGTGCGTTTACTAGGCGAAAAAGGAGCAGTGTTAGAAGTGCTACATACAGCTAAGAATCCTTTGTCTGACTATAAACTAGGCGAAATGGAGCTAGGTGTACTCAAAGGAAAAAGCGGAGATGATTTACACTATAGAGTTTTTAAACCTATAGATTTTGATGCAAATAAAAAGTATCCAGTTGTAGTTTATTTATACAATGGGCCTCACTTACAGCTAGTGACGAATAAGTGGCAAGGAGGTGCAAATCTCTGGTACCAATATATGGCTCAGAAAGGATATGTGGTCTTTAGTATAGACGGAAGAGGCAGTGCAGACAGAGGTTTTGAGTTTGAAAGTACTATACACAGAAACTGCGGAGAAAAAGAAATGGAAGATCAGTTGACAGGAGTAGAATGGCTCAAAAAACAAAAGTGGGTAGATGCAGATAGACTGGGCATACACGGTTGGAGTTACGGTGGTTTTATGACTACTAGTATGATGAGTAGAAATCCGGGTGTGTTCAAAGTAGGAGTAGCCGGTGGACCGGTGATAGACTGGACGCTATATGAGATCATGTATACCGAGCGATATATGGATACTCCACAGGAAAATCCTGAAGGCTATAAAATAACGAACCTTAAAAATCACGTAGAAAATCTGGAAGGTAAGCTACTCATGATACACGGCGGGCTAGATAATGTGGTGCTTTGGCAACATAGTTTGCAGTACTTAGAATCAGCCATAGAAAAAGGAGTACAACTAGACTATTTTGTATATCCCCAGCATAAACACAATGTACTCGGTAAAGACCGCGTTCATCTGTACGAGAAGGTTAGTGACTACTTTTTTGATAATCTATAATACATACATCGTAAAATGGGAATAATAAATAAGCTACTAATAAGCGTAGCCTTGTGTGGTATTAGCATATTAGCTAGTGCACAAGAAGAGGATGTGCGAGCTACGGATACGATAGAAGCTGTGCTAGAGTCAGCAGATGTGGAAGTTTTAGACGAAACAGAAAGTGCCGTTGATGCAGCGATAAGAGCTGTAGAAGATACTCTAGAAGAGATAGAAGAAGCTGCAGAAGATATAGAAACAGTAGAAAGCACAACTACAAGAAGTTTAGGAACTCCTTTTACTAGAGATGAAATAAGTATAAATGATGAAGATACACTGCATCTATACGATTCTAGTTTTGCGGGATTAGAACTATTAGATGATACCCTTTCGCAGTTTAAAGTATTTATAACAGGAGAAAACCATACGTATACGGAGAGTAATGCTCGGCTATGGCTCAAGATGATAAAGTATCTGCACGCTAATGCTGGAGTACGTAATATTATGTTCGAGTATGGCTATACCTATGGATACTTGGTAAATGAGTACTTGCAGACAGGAGACACTACGCTTTTTAGTAGTATAGATCAGTTCGCATACAAAGAGTATAGTGCGGTCATAAAAGAACTAAGAGAGTTCAACCAGGGATTGCCTGATTCTGCAAAGCTATATTTTGCAGCTATAGATATAGATAGAGGCATATATCCAGTGGCTAAAATGCTGGCACATATGCTTCCTGCAGATTCTGTTCCTGTACCAGATTCTATCTATCTACATGTGGCTAGTCTCAAGAGTTTGATGGAGTACAATGATTTTAAACTAGACGAGCAAGACGATGAAAATAGCTCCTATCTGAGAGGTAGAGGCTTTACATTCAAAACAGGAGCAACACTAGACTTGGTTCAAAAGAATTTCATTAAGTACAAAGAGTTGTACAAGGAATATTTAGGAGATGGCTATGCTGATTTTGAGAATATTATAGTGAATAAGTATAACCATAGAAAACTGTGGGAAGAGTATGAATCTGATGGTGCCATACAAGAGTACATCTACAGAGAAAACTATATGCACCAGAACTTCTTAAAAGAACAAGCCGCACATCCGGGCAACTGGTTTGGGCAGTTTGGGAGATGCCATACTACTAAGGCTGAGCAGATTAGCAATTCGTGTGAGTGGTTCAAGTTTAATAGTCTTGCTGACAGAATTAAAAACACCAAGGGGGGAGAGTTTAAAGATGCCGTAATGACTATAGCTGTAGTATATGATTCCGATAGAAATTTCGGTCCTAATAGGAGTGGAGATTACGCACTGTTCAATAAATATTTTGAGGATATGCCCGTAAACAGAATAGCCCTAGTAGACCTTTCTAAAGATACTGCCTTGAATAAAAGTTTTGGAACAGATTTTAACTACCTATTTGTAAATTCCTTTACTCAATACGGATATTCTTATGAATACCTAAACGATTTGGAAAGCGAAGATGATGTTAGAATAAAAATACTTGGAGGCTATACACGGACACTCTTAAATTTAAAGGACCTTTCTCAAAGGTTTATTAATGACGGTTCTAGTCAAGGATTTGATAATCTTAGAACTTCTTGGGAGCTTACTCTTATGGGTCAAGATGAACGCACTGCTATAGGATTTACGTTTGGCTCATACTTGAATGAAGAACAATCTGTAGGTACCACAGACTATACATTATCTGGATACTATGTAAAAAACTTCGTATTCATAGACTTATTGAAAAACTCAAAATGGCTAGATCTAATGCCGGGAGTAGGAGTAGGATATAATAAACTCAAAATGAAAAGCGTAGAGACCACATCTGTACCTAATCTGTCTAATGGGTTTTTAGGTGAGACTAAGACTTCGTTTTCTACTAACGATGCCTTTGTTTTTGATCTTGGTTTTATTATAGATATCAATATCAAAAAGCTTACGATCGGCTATCAGCCAGGTTATATTTTAGATATGTCTAAAAAGCATTGGAAGACTAATGGAAAGGTAGATGATACTACACCTGAGACTTCGTTTACAGGAACGTATAATACGTTTAAAGTCGGGTTCAATTTTTAAACCAATAATAGAACTAGAAGTTAATCTTCTAGTTCCATTATACTTTCTAGGAGTGTATCGTATTCTTCAGTAACAGATTGTACGGTATTGTTAGCAGAAGAGTGCTCTTTGCTTAGTTTTTCTAAGTCGTCTGGAGTAAGATTGGCTGCATCAGCAAGTTTAGCTTCTACCTCTGTGAGGTGCTTCTTTGCATTAGTCAGCTGCTCTTCTTTTTGGTCTAGCTTTTTTTGAAGTTTCTTTAATTCTTCCCCTTTCTCGTCTTTTTGTCTCCAAGAGTTTTTAGAATTATCTTCAATGGAAGCAGTAGGTTTCGCCTTCTTACGTTTTCGGGTTTCACTCGTGAAGCCTTCATTTTCTAGCTTAAAGAGGTATTCCTTATAGGTGCCAGGATATTCTCGTACGTCTTCGTCTTGTATCCACCAAACCTTGTTAGCTAGTTTCTCGATAAAATATCTGTTGTGAGATACAAATATAAGAGTGCCTTCGTAGCTTTTTAGAGCTTCTATTATCACCTCTATACTATCTATGTCCAGGTGATTAGTAGGCTCATCCAGTAGTAGGAAATTAGCCTCAGACACCAATGTTTTGGCAAGTGATACACGAGCTTTTTCACCACCACTTAGTACTTTTATTTTCTTAAATACATCATCTCCACCAAAGAGGAAACACCCAAGCATAGAGCGTAGTTCCATTTCGGTCTTATGAGGAGCATCGTACTGCAATTCTTGTAGTATCTCATACTCCATGTGCAGACTCTCTAGCTGATGCTGTGCATAGAAAGAGGGCTCTACATTATGACCTTGCTTTCTAGTTCCATCAAAAGGCAGCTCGTCTGCTATAATGCTTAGAAAAGTAGATTTACCAGTACCATTGGCTCCGATTAGAGCTATCTTATCTCCACGTACTATCTCTCTGTTTACATCATCAAAAAGCACCTGATTACCAAAGCCTTGCGTGATGCCATTCAGGTCCATCACTACTTTACCGCTTTTAGTACCCAGCTTGAAGTCTATCTTTAGATTGCTTTTATCCTCAGCTATGACTTCTATTTTGTCTATTTTTTCTACCATTTTCACCCTAGACTGTACTGCTTTAGCTTTACTAGCTGTAGCTTTAAATCTATTGATGAATTTTTCTTGCTCTTTAATATACTGATCTTGATTGGCCGCTTGTCTGCTTATCAAGTCATCTCGTTCTACTTTAGCTTTTAAGAAAAAGTCGTAATTACCTTCCCAGAGGTAGAGTTTTTTACCACTCAGCTCCGCAGTTTTAGTAATCATTTTATTAAGGAATTCTCTATCGTGCGATACTATAATCACACTACCTGGATAACTACTAAGGTAGCCCTCTAGCCACTCTATACTAGGTAAATCCAAGTGATTGGTAGGCTCATCCATTAGCATGATATCTGGCTGCTCTAGGAGCATTTTAGCCAATACAGCTCGCATACGCCATCCACCACTAAACTCCTGCATAGGTCGGTCTAGGTCTGATGTTTTAAAACCTAGTCCCTCCAGAATCTCAGCAGTCTTATTGTCCATGTTATACCCATCTAGAGCGTCAAACTCTTCTTGGTAATCAGACATACGTTGAATATTTTCTTCACTCGGGTCAGTCTCCATGAGTGTATAGAGTTTTTCTAGCTCGTCTTGCAAGAAGAGAGCACGAGCAAATGCTTGTTTAGCATGTTCTAGTACCGATTTAGTGCCATCTTCACTTATCATATCTTGCGATAGATAACCAAGATTTACACCGCCTGCTTTGTTGATGGCCCCTTCACGCACCTCATACTTGCCCATTATAAGCTTAAGCAGGGTAGACTTTCCGGCTCCATTTTTACCAATAAGTCCTATACGTTCTCGTGGTTTTACAAACCAGTCTATGTCTCTGAAAAGGTAATTACCGCCGAACTCGAAGGATACGTTTTGAATATGAAGCAAAGTATTGTGATTTTAAAAGGCTGCAAATTTAGTACGATAAGGGACTTAGGCTAATAACCTGAGTTCGATTATTATTTTGGATTCATAACATCCTTTAAATAGTGAGTTTCGAGTGAAAGTGGTGAAGGAATAGCGAGCTATTCCAAGACAGTTTTAGGAAGAAAATGACTGTTTAAATGTGTAATCGACCTGTTTTGTCCATAAAACCTCGTGATCATCGTTGTTTTATCTTGATATAGCTTGCTATATCTGCACTAAGACCTCTCGCCTCCAAGGTTGTATGGAAATCTGCATCTCAAAAGAATAGTCGAAATCAGGTTAATAAATACCAAAGGGCAAACCAAACAATTAGACAAGCAAGCGTAAAGGTTACAAAAATCTGAGTGTATATTCTCATATTTCGCTTGGTGTAGTAGGCTTTAGCTCTCTTTCGACCTTCGGCTAGTTGGGTGGGAGTGAGGTGAGTTATATATTTCTCATTAGAATCATTAGTTGATCCTAGATACATACTACGCAAAGTCTTATACCTATTTGTAGAATGTCCACGCATTCTAGCGTTATCACGAATAATATTATTTCCAGTATCGGCAGAGGACATTTCTCAAAGTTAACGAATTAGGATTAAAAAAGCCTATTGTCGAATAGGAAGGAAGTTGCTTTTTCTATGGTAATATATTTGAAATCAGAGTGATGTGGGTTAATCAGGTAGTTATAGTCTCCTTTCACTACAGCACTAGGAACTCGTGCTACAGCATATTTATTTTCATGAATGAAATTGTCACCTATTTTCTGAGTACTAACAAGATTAGGGAAGAGGTTCCAATCTTTTTTGGATTTGTCTAAAGTGCATATAGCAATATGTTCTGGGATAGATATGGACATCATTATATAGCTAATATCTAGAGCGTATGTATCTAGATGCACCAGTACTTCAGCCATAGCTAATGCTCTACTTTGTGCCGTATATATCATCTCAGTTCCTTTACTGTTCCAGCGATTATTGCTCAGAGCGGCACCCACTCCAGACAGTTCACTCGAGTATTTTTTCTTGCTAAGTCTGTAAATCTGCACGAGTATCTAAGCGAATATGCCGTGCTCTATACGATTAAGCTCATCCATAACTAGCTCTTTTCCGTACGAGGAGCTCATCAGCTTAAAAGGGGTGTTTCCTCCTAGAGCGATAGATGGTAGCATGACCCACTTATTAAAAGAATAGGAAGACTCTAGGGCTTCGTGGCCTTTTAGCATTACTTCTGCTACTTCTAGTATTTTTTCTGATTGAAGGCTTTTGAATATGTGAGCAGCATCCGTTTTGTATCGAGTAAGACTCTTTGCTGAGATGCCGAGTAGATCTGCCCACTGTAAATCTGTAAAGGGTAAAAGAGTAGCAATAGCAACATATAGATCGTAAGAAACACCTATATCTATAGTTTCTACCATTCTCATTTTGTTATCTAGGAGATCACTGAAATTTGTGTTTTGCACTCTTATCTTGGGCTGATATTTGGTGTAATATGTAGAAAGAGAATCGTTTAACTCTGAAGTAGCGTTCTCTTTAAGCTTATACGGTTTTTTCTCTCTCATACCTCAAAGGTACAAAAGTCTTACCGGTATTCCTATTTTGTCCTAACTTTACAGCTCGTGACCCATCTTTTCCTTCTTAGTGGCTAGATAGTTTTTATTGTGTGGATTGGCTTCTACTTGTAGTGCTATATTTTCTACTATCTCTAGTCCATAACCTATAAGACCTTTACGCTTCTTAGGGTTGTTACTCATAAGCTTCATTTTGCTCACGCCTAAATCACGCAGTATTTGAGCACCTACACCGTAGTCACGCTCATCCATTTGAAAACCAAGCTCTAGATTGGCCTCTACTGTGTCTAGACCATTTTCTTGAAGCTTATAAGCTTTTAATTTATTTAGAAGACCTATTCCTCGACCTTCTTGATTCATATACACTATTACGCCTTTACCTTCTTTCTCTATGGTCTGCATAGCTTTATGTAGCTGCTCGCCACAGTCGCATCTGCAGCTGCCAAAGATATCTCCGGTCAAACAGCTAGAGTGTACCCTCACTAAAACGGGTTCCTCTTTATCCCACTCTCCTTTTACCAGTGCTAGGTGATCCATACCGTTACTTACTTGCTTGTAAGCATACAGTTCAAAGTCACCGTAATCTGTAGGCAATTTCACGTCTATCTGACGCTCTATAAGGCTTTCGTGTTTTAGTCTATACTCTATAAGATCGGCTATAGACACCATCTTTAGATTGTGCTTAGCTGCTACTTTTACTAGATCTGGTACTCTAGCCATAGTGCCGTCCTCGTTCATTATCTCCACTATACATCCTGCTGGTTCAAAACCGGCTAATCGAGCTAAATCAATAGCTGCTTCGGTATGTCCAGCTCTTCTCAATACTCCTTGTGTACGAGCTCTAAGTGGGAATATATGACCTGGTTTCCCTAGTTCTTTTGGGTCTGTATTTGGATTTACAAGAGCTTGAATAGTCATAGCTCTGTCGTACGCTGAGATACCTGTACTAGTGCCGTGACCTATGAGGTCTACAGATATAGTAAACGGTGTCTCAAACTGGGCGGTATTTTTACCTACCATTAAGTCAAGATCTAGCTCATCGCATCGCTCTTCTGTGAGCGGTACACAAATAAGTCCACGACCTTCAGTAGCCATAAAATTGACCATTTCTGTAGTAACATTACGAGCCGCGGTAAGGAAGTCTCCTTCATTCTCACGATCTTCATCATCTACCACTATAATCATTTTGCCATTTTTTATTTCATCAATGGCTTCCTCTATGGTATTTAGCTTAAATTCACTCATATATGTGGTGCAAAGGTAATATTTCTACCTACTTTAGAAACGCATAGACAGAGATATGTGTTTTACGTTAAGTAGCTTAATTTTTAATTACTTTTTGGCTCCAGACAATTCCGTTTTTCTCCATTCGTACATAGTATATTCCGCTTGGATAAGATGATAGGTCATACGTTAATGACTCCCCGTCATAGATAAACGAAGGGTTTATAGCTTGACCTTGACCATTGTATACTATATGTTTAGCTCCTTGTATGTCGCCACCTGCTATAGTAATCTTACCATTAGAAGGGTTAGGATATAGCTTGTAGCCTAAATCTAGTTTTAGGTTTGGTACATCTAGAGCGTGTACTACAGTGAAATTAACCCTAGTACTATTACCGAAATCTGGGTTTATTATTTTTAAATTACCACCACCAACTTTTCCTAGTCTACAGAAGCCGGCACCATCACTATTTGCAAAGAAGCTTAGTCCATCTCCACCCGCATCATCTATTACTAATGTATAGCAACCTAAACCAAGTCTTAGCGTATCTCGAAATATGGAAGAGTTTGCTAACCCACTTCGCTCAAAAACGATAGTCTGCCATTCATCCAAAACTTTTATGCTGGTCTCATCTGTACCGTTATTCGTTCTGTAGAATAGGGCAATCTCTTGAGGGTATATATCTGGAAATTCAAAAGCACTATGATATATATTATTTGCCTTATACTCATCAGCTGTAGTATTTCCCTCTATAGCCATTATCTCTGCAGAGAAGGTACTATTTCCCTCTATGCCTGAGGTATATATAGAATTATCTATGGGGAAGTAAACCGTTTCTATCTCACCAGATCCTAGATCACAAGGCCAAGTAAAGGTGCGTTTATTGTTTCGGTCATTTACCCAGTAATCTATAGTCATACTATAGACTCTGTTTTTACCATTATTTTTCACCTTCATTTTAGGGCTCACACAAGTCGGATTATTTCTGGCATGTTCCACCTTGGTAGATGGCTCCATTATATCCTCTATGCCTAAGTCGTACCCAAAATTATACTCTCCGTAGCTTACTATCTGATTGTTTACTATGTACCTAGAGTCGCCAGATCCTGCATCTAAGCCGTAATCTAACGCTATAGATTCGCCTCCAGTTACAGTGCCTGTGATATCGTACTCTGCAACATCAGTTGCCATACCTGGGCACCATCCGGTCCTATCATATATCCAGGTGCCACCTTGTGGGTATACAGGGTTGTCACCACATGTTTTCCATACAGATCTAGTAAAGGTTTGGTCATTTGCTTTTATGAAATGATTTCTCGGTATGAATTCTCCTTGTTGCCCGTGCCCTGTAATCGCAGAACGAATTTTGAAACCCTTAGCAGTGTCAATGGTTTTGTAAGCGATAGGTGGGAAGTAAACATCATTAGCCAATATCTGTGAGTAGTTTGCTGAGTATTGCTGTGTAGGCCATATCTGGTCTATAGCTAAGACTTCTCTCGCAGGTGTTCCTTTAATAAACAGAAACTTAATGTCCATTTCTTCTTGATTTTGACCACCTCTACTTAGAAACATGCGTTTCTCTCCTTTTAGCACAGGAGTAAAATCTGTCACATCAAAAGTCCATGTTTTACCTTCTTGTCCCAGGTCTAGGTTGATACCATATGGAGTTACGAAAGACATAATCTCTAGGCGAGACGGCCATCTGCGTGTATAGTTCAGTTTATTAATCTCAATAGTACCATCTGGTGTTGCCGTTATTCTGTCATATTCTATACTATAATCATCATAGTATATTTCATCCTCATCAGCATTCCATCTTTCTATAGATTCTATTTCTATTATTACATCATTTATGGTGGTGTTATATGAAGGCTGTATGGCATATTTTTTTACCAAATTAGAACTATGTGCTACTTCATCAAAAGTATAAGTGGTACTATTGGTTACATCGAAATCTCCTGTAAGCCAGCCGATGTTAGGACGATTGGTTGAGTATACAAAATCCTTAAATAAAGTAGTAGCTCTATGCTTACCTACTTGTTCTTCGCCGTAAAGGTCTAGATCTGCACCCGTATTACTTAGGTCCATTTTCAAACCTCCGCTAAGTTCTTCAAACCTGAAATATGCTTTTAGGTTGTTAAAATTAGCATCCGTACTCATAGAACGTTTTCTCATAAGCTCTTGCAAGTCAGTTTGAGATAAGGCTATATCCCAAATACGTACATCATCTATGCTACCTACCAAGTACCTATCGTTTATTCCGCGACTTATTCTCAGTTTTATATCTGCTGTCGTATTAATGGCTAAGTCCGTAGTAGCACTAATTATCTCTAAATTACCGTCTACATATAGCTTTATATTAGAAACATTACCTCCATCTAATACACAAGCTACATGGTGCCATTTATCATCGTTTACTGGAGTGGTGGCATTTATAGCTCCTCCATTCACTTCTACTCGTAACGATCCGTCTGTATTAGTTCTGAAAACCCATTTCTGTCCACTAGCATTTTTACCCCAACCTACTATTTCTTGATTTGCTCCAGAAGTTTTAATCCAAGCCTCACATGTTCTGTTTTGAGAACCCATTACGCCTTCGTATGACTGAGATTCTAAGTAGTTTGTACCGTTTAGGATGATGTAGCTAATATCTGTAGATGCTATACTTCTTGTAGTATCTTGTAAAGTGCTCTGCACCATTAGTTCTTGAAAACTAATGGACTTAGAACTGGTGAATTCTATTAAAATATTGGAGCTCCCATCCCAGACTATTGGCGTATGAAATTGTATCTCATTAGAACCATCCATAAATTCATACGTATTGCTGAATACATTATTAAAGCCACTAAGTTCAATACTTTGTAGATTTAGGGAGTCTTGTGTAGAGTGTTTAAAGTTGATTCTCAAATCACTTACTTGCATTGTGTTATTCGCATCTATCACTAGTCCCCATATATTACCAGCTGAGAGTCCTGCAGCTGTAAGTTCTGAGACAGTAAATAGGTGCTGAAAACGAGCGGGTATTCCTCCAAGTGTACCTGGTATCCCTTGATTAGTGGAGGTAGTGCCAAAGCCTACTTGTGCTGTATCTAGGCTACTAGAGCTATTTATTTGTGTTGTGATCTTCGTGTTCCTGTAATAATCCTTAATTGCCGTCTCTTTGTAGTTAAAGGTAGAGCCACTGAATCCGTCAATCGCGTATTCATTGATAGTGGATAATAGTGAATCCGCTTTTGAATTGTCTTCTATATATGTATTACAGCTATAATCCCACTCACCACAGCCCAAATTTCTATTAGACCCTGTGCTTACTCTTGCTCCCTTGCATCTCATAGAGTATTGCATCAGTATTTTGGAGTAAGAATCTGTCCCATCTGGGAATTGTACCATAGTATCTCTCGTGGTTTTACTATAGTCTAAGGTTTGCACCACTATAGTGTCTTGAGCTAACAAAGACATTGAGAAAAAGGATAAAAGCGTAAAGATTGAAACTTTTAAATTCGACATAGGCTTCGAAAATACGGATACTTTATATTATTTAGTATCATTTAGTGCAAGATAAAAATGAGGATTGTATTTATATTTATTTCTTTGTAGTGTTGAATATCTTATTCGTAGCAAATCGATTTCCGTATCCGCCTTTCAGAGGAGATAAACTTAAGATATATAATCTTACACGCAGACTTGCAGCAAAGCATGATTTATACTTAGTTACTTTCTACGAAAAGAGGGAAGAGCTCAACTATCTTAAAGACATTCAGCCCTATTTTAAAGAAATAGAGTTAGTCTATTTGCCTAAGTGGCGTTCTGTATTGAATGGTATTCCAGCTCTCTTTTCTAGCACTCCGTTACAGCTTGCCTATTTTAAAAGTAGTAAGATGAAACGTATGGTCCAGTTTGCTATAGATCAGTATGATATAGATGTGGTACATACGCAGCATTTGCGAATGAGTCAATATACAAGTAAGATAGCTTTACCTAAAATATTGGATTTGCCAGATGCTTTTTCCTTGTATTTCAAAAGAAGAAAAGAGACCGAAAGACCCTTAGTTAATCGTTTAATTGACGCCATAGAGATAGGTAGACTAACTAAGGCAGAGAAAATAATCACTAAATACGATAAGACGTTGGTCTGCTCTATAGAGGATAAAAAGTATTTAGAGAAACTACACAAAACAGATAATGTAGACATACTGCTCAATGGAGTTGATCTAGAGACGTTTGATGTGGGAGAGGGGCATGATTATTCTCATAATCATACGTTGCTATTTACGGGCAATATGGACTATGCACCTAATGTAGATGCGGTACAGTATTTTGTAAAAGAAATGTGGCCAGCTATAGCACAGGCAAATCCGAATACCAAGTTTATCATAGCTGGGCAGCGACCTGTAGATGCTGTCAAAAAACTGGCAAATGATAGAATAGAGGTCACCGGTTTTATCCCTGATCTCAAAGATATGTATGCTGAGGCAAGTGTAGTGATAGCTCCACTTAGATTTGGTGCAGGCACTCAGAACAAGGTGCTAGAAGCTATGGCTATGGGAGTTCCTACGGTGTGTACTCACATAGGTTTCGAAGGTTTACAGATAGTAAGCGGACAAGGCGTGATAATGGCTAAGGAAAAAGAACTCTTTATCAAAGAAGTGAATGCACTGCTATCTGATACTGCCAAGAGGCAATCAGTAGGAGAGCAGGGACTAGAAATAGCGAGGACCCGATTTAGCTGGGATAAGATAGCTCTACAACTAGAGACTTATCTGCAAGAAGTAGCTAATAAATAAAGCTAGTCTCGTATCCGTTTCTTGTAAATACTCACTTATCTTAATCTCATTGCACAAAAAAAGCCCAAGATTTTCATCTTGGGCTCTCTATTAGAATTGATTAAATATCGTATTAATATCTCTCGTTTCTCTGTGGTCTGTCTTCAGCTACCTTTACTACTAGGTCTCTTCCTTCGAAAGAAGACTCGTTTAGTTCAGATATAGCTTTTTGTGCATCAGCATCTTCAGCCATCTCTACAAAACCAAATCCTTTAGATCTGTTTCTGTCTCTGTCAAAAATTACTTTAGCAGATGTTACTTCGCCAAATGGCTCGAAAATATCTCTAAGGTCTTGGTCGTCTGCACTAAACGGCAAACTTGCTATAAAAATGTTCATTGTGTATTATAAAAAAAAGTATGTTGAAAATTAGAGAAAGCGGCTATGGTGTAAGCCTAAAGAATTAAATAAAAAAGCCATTTTTGTTTCTCTATTAAGTCGCAAACTTATGCTATTTGTGTGATATGCAACTTATTTATTTTCTAAGAGCATACATCACTAGCATTCCTCCAGTGAGATACATGAGGAGACTATATACCGCCGGAGCTATACCGTATGCGGGATTAGATAGGAGAGTACCCGCTATGAATAGTGCCATTGTTCCATTCTGTATGCCAGATTCTAAAGCTATAGTGATACCTGACTTTTTTCCTAAATTAAATACACGTGCTGTGAGTAATCCAAGACCGATGGTTATCACATTCAGTGCTAAGGCAAGTAATCCTGCATCGGCGAAGTAAGAAACGATGTTTTCTTTTTCTTTGATTACTATACCTACTATTATGAGGGCGAGTAGTGATACGGATATAATCCTGATGGGACGCTCCATCTTCTGAGAAAATGAAGGAGCATACCTTTTAATTATCATACCCAGAAGCATTGGTGCTATTACTATGAGCACCATCTTTAAAATAGTTTCTACTATTGGCAGTTGTATACTTTGAGATAGTCCACCAAAATGCTCTAGAGCTATATTGACTATGAACGGTATGGTAAATATGGTAACCACACTGGTAATAGCAGTAAGAGTGACAGATAATGCAGTGTCTGCTTTGGCTAGAAGAGAGAGTAGATTAGAAGTAGGTCCGCCCGGACTAGCAGATAGTATCATAATACCTACAGCTATTTCAGGCGAAGCTGGAAGTAATGATACTAATATGTATGCGATTATGGGAAGTAGAATCAACTGATTAAGTAATCCTAAAAGAACCATTTTGGGACTTCTTAAGACCCTCTTAAAATCGTCTATAACTAGGTTTAGTCCCATTCCCCACATAGTAATAGCTAAGGCTATACCCAAGATCATTGTTGCTGTATTATTCATTGTTATTATTTGTTTTAAGTCTTAAAGTACTTGATACACTTTTTTACCAGTCAATAATAGCCTAACTATTCCATTTTCCCAATATAAACCCCTAATATTGCAGCCTTTTAGCAAGTAATGATTACAGTAAACGATTTATCTATTCGATTCGGAAAAAGAGTACTATTTGACGAGGTTAACCTTAAACTTACCACTAACAACTGTTACGGTATAATAGGTGCCAACGGAGCAGGTAAATCCACATTTTTAAAAGTACTTACAGGTGAGATGGAATCTACATCTGGGCACGTGTCTATAGAAAAAGGCAAGCGTATGGCCGTATTGAGCCAAGATCACTTTAAGTATGATGAGTTTCCGGTATTAAATACGGTAATGCAAGGGCACACAGAGATGTATGCCATTATGCTAGCAAAAGACGAGCTCTATGCTAAACCAGATTTTAACGAAGAAGACGGTATCAAAGCGTCTGAACTGGAAGAGAAATTCGCCGAAATGAACGGATGGATGGCTGAGAGTGAAGGAGGCGAGTTGCTAGAAGGTCTTGGGATAGGTTCTGATAAGCATCATATGCTTATGAAAGATCTAAGTGGTAATGAGAAGGTTAGAGTGCTGATAGCACAAACCCTTTTTGGAAATCCAGATATACTAGTAATGGATGAGCCTACAAACGACTTGGATATAGAAACCGTAGCTTGGCTAGAAAATTTCATTATCAATTTTCCTAACCTGGTAATAGTAGTATCTCACGATAGGCATTTCCTAGACTCTGTATGTACTCAGGTAGTAGATATAGATTTCAAAAAAATAAGTCAATTTGGTGGTAACTATACTTTCTGGTACGAGAGTTCTCAGTTAGCATTAAGACAGCAACAAAATCAAAATAAAAAATCTGAAGAGCGTAAGAAGGAGCTTCAAGACTTTATAGCTAGGTTTAGTGCCAATGTAA
>Ga0307994_1000886_pt1 | contig 19304 bp, 9 predicted proteins | sample EllFjometagen261_FD_203171 | JGI IMG/M metagenome (GOLD analysis project Ga0307994, IMG submission 203171) | Marine microbial communities from Ellis Fjord, Antarctic Ocean - #261 | ecosystem: Environmental > Aquatic > Marine > Unclassified | place: Southern Ocean | collected 2014-11-02 | reverse complement strand
AGACAATTATTTAAGCATTACCGGGAATGACTTTAACTTTACAAAACAATTCTTACCAGAAGTATATGAAAAAGAAGTAGAAAGATACGGAAACCGTACTATCTCTGGATTTTTGAAAATGGTAGGCGCTGAAATGCCTATGGCTTCTGACGAAGTTGTATGGTCTGAGCAAGGTAGAATTCACGTAGCTTATGACGATGTTGTAGGTACTGATGTTTCTGCTAACTTACTTACTTTTTCTGCTGCTCACTTAATCAACGTTGGTGATACTATTATCGCTAGCAAAGGTGGAGTATCATTAAAATGTTACGTATCTGCTGTACCTAGTACAACAACTATTACTGCACAACCTTATACTGCTGCTGATATCTCTGGTCTTGGCGCTGACGCGGTTGCTGCAATCAAAGTGTTTGTATATGGTTCTGAATACAAGAAAGGATCACAAAATGCTGGTAACACTAAAGATGCTAACTTTACATCTTTTAGTAATAAGCCTATTATCCTAAGAGATAAATATAGCATTAGCGGTTCTGATACTGCTCAAATTGGGTGGGTTGAAGTTTCTACTGAGGCTGGAACTGGAGGTTACCTTTGGTACTTAAAGTCTGAGCACGAAGCAAGACTAAGATTTGAAGATCAATTAGAAATGACTATGATTGAGGCTGAGAAAAAAGCAGGTTCGTCTGCTATCGCAGCTGCAGGAATTTCTGGATCTGAAGGTTTATTTGCTGCAATTACATCAAGAGGTTTAGTGTATAACAACGCTGATTTCGGTGGAGCTGCTGCAGATGATGGTCTAGCTGACTTTGATTTAATTCTTGGTGAATTAGACAAACAAGGAGCAATTGAAGAAAATATGATGTTCTTAGATAGAGGTACTTCTCTAGCTATTGATAACATGTTAGCTTCTCAAAACTCTTATGGTTCAGGTGGTACTTCTTACGGTGTTTTTAGTAACAGCGAAGATATGGCACTTAATTTAGGTTTTTCAGGTTTTAGAAGAGGTTCTTATGACTTCTACAAAACTGACTGGAAATATTTAAATGACTCTACTACAAGAGGATTAGTTGCTGATATCGAAGGTGTAATCGTTCCTGCTGGAACTTCTACAGTTTACGATCAACAATTAGGTAAAAACATCTCAAGACCTTTCTTACACGTTAGATACAGAGCTTCTGAAGCTGACGATAGAAGAATGAAGTCTTGGATTACAGGATCTGTAGGTGGAAATTACACTAGTGACGAAGATGCAATGAACGTTCATTTCTTATCTGAGAGATGTTTATGTGTTCAAGCAGCTAATAACTTTGTGTTATTGAAATCAACTGATGGAGTAATCGGAGATTAAATAAACCCGTAAAGATTATCCCCACGGTAATAGTGGGGGTGATTTTTGCTTTTAACTATTATATTATATTATATCATGAAAAAAAACAAAGAACAAGCTCCTAGTAATTGGGAGATGAAAGACAGGCTTTATGTATTAACATCAGAAGCCAAACCACTAGTTTATACAATTCCTTCTAGGCATACGTCTAGAAAACCATTATTGTATTTCGATGAAAATACTGGTGAACAAAAAGAATTAAGATACGCAACAAATCAAAACTCTCCTTTAGTTGAAGAACAAAAAGGTAATGCCACATTAGGTCATATAATAATGAGAGATGGTTTACTAAGCGTACCTAAACAAAAACAAAATCTACAAAAATTACTTTCGATATATCACCCTGGAAAAGGGAAAATATACAAAGAACATGATGCTGTAGAAATTGCTTCAAATGACTTAGAGTATATGGAGTTAGAAATAGAAGCTTTAATTGCAGCAAAAGGTTTAGATGTTGATATGTCTGAAGCTATTTTAAGAGTAGAAGTTGGGTCTAGTGTCAATAAGATGACGTCTAAGGAGATTAAAAGAGATCTACTTATATTTGCTAGAAGAAACCCAGTTTTATTCCTAGATTTATTACAAGATGACAACGTAGAATTAAGGAACTTTGGTATAAAAGCTGTGGAAGCTGGTAAATTAGCTCTTTCACCAGACCAAAGGAACTTTACTTGGGCAAGCAATGGTAGAAAAATATTAACAGTACCATTTGACGAACACCCATACTCAGCGTTAGCTTCATTCTTCAAAACAGATGAAGGTATAGAGATATACAAAAACATTGAAAAAAGTTTAGACTAACAATTTTATAGGCGAGGGTCTATATATTTAGACCCTTTTCCTATAATAAAACTAAAAAATGAGCGTAAATATAGACACAGTTTATCAAAGAGTATTAAACATTGCTAACAAAGAGCAGAGAGGATATATAACACCTCAAGAATTTAACTTATTTGCTAATCAAGCGCAAATGGATATTTTTGAGCAATATTTTTATGACTTAAATCAGTTTGGTAGATTACCAGGTAATGATACAACTTACTCTGATATGGTTGATATCTTGCAAGAAAAAGTGGATATATTCGAGAAGTTTAGACAAACCGTTACTATGGGATCAGCTGGTGCTGCTACTTTACCATCTAGTTCATATAGACTAGGTGAGGTATATTATGAGGTTTCAACAGGAAAATTTGTTGAAGTTGAAAAACTTGAGCAAAACGAATTACATCATTTTATTAACTCCCCATTAACGTCTCCATCAGCTTCTTTACCAATTTACGTAAAAACTGCAGGAAATGCAATACAAATTTACCCTACAAGTATAACATCAGATGTTACATGTAACTATATAACTAGACCTGCAACAGCTCAATGGGCTTATACAGTGGTATTTGATCAAGCAATGTATAATTCTAACGTTAGTGTTAATTTTGAATTACACGAATCTGAAGAGACAGAGCTTGTTATAAAAATATTAGCATTATCAGGAATCATGCTTAAAGATCCTGGTATGTATCAAACAGCTGCTGCTGAAGATCAAAAATCAATACAACAAGAAAAACAATAATAAATGGGATTATTTCAAGGAACACAACAAGCCTATTACACTACAGCTTCTGATTTTGGTAACTACCAAACAGTAAGCTTAGCAGATATAATAAATAACTTTGAAATAGCTTATATAGGAGAAGGTAAGGTTATACCTAAACAAAAAAGAAGTAATATAGTATTTTTTGCAAAAAGAGCTTTACAAGAACTTAGCTATGACACTCTTAAGTCAGAAAAAGCACAAGAGATAGAGGTTGCTCCTAATTTATTAATGACACTACCACATGATTATGTTAATTATGTAAAAGTTAGTTGGACAGATAATTCTGGTGTAGAAAGATTATTATATCCTGCTAGCAAAACAAGTAATCCAACATCTATAACTCAGGATTCAAGTTATAACTATGTTTTTGATGCTGGTAACAATATTCTTCAAGCTACAGATTCTGATACTTGGACAACCTTTAAAGGTCAATCATCTTCTAGTACAGATAATGGAGCTGATAATGCTTCGGATAATTCTGGGGCTTTTGGTGGGAGATTCGGTATAGAGCCATCATCAGCACAATCTAATGGAGTATTTTTTATTGATCCATTAAAGAATAGAATACATTTTAGTGCTGGCGTTGCTGGTAAAACAGTTACATTGAAATATATATCAGACAGTTTAGCAACAGACGATGAAATGAAAGTTCATAAACTTGCCGAGGAAGCTGTATACAAATATATTGCTCACGCGATTTTATCTTCATCATCTAACATACCAGAATATATGGTCCAAAGATTTAAGAAAGAAAAGTTCGCGGCAGTGAGAAATGCTAAATTAAGATTATCAAATTTAAAAATTGAAGAGCTAACGCAGATAATGCGTGGTAAGTCGAAACAAATAAAACACTAACACATGCCGGAATTAAAACACCACTTTCGTTTAGGGAAAATGAATAAAGACCTAGATGAAAGATTAGTTAACAATGGCGAATACAGAGATGCATTAAATATCGAGATAGCTAGCTCTGAAGGTTCAGACGTAGGCTCAATACAAAATATATTAGGTAATACTATTGAAAATGTAAATGACTATAATAGTGATACACAAGTTTCTACGTATTGGAATAACTATAATGTTGGGACAGATACAAATTATATAGGTTTAGTTGATGCAAAATGTATCGGGTCTATAAGAGACACTGAAAACGAAAAACTATATTGGTTTGTTACATCTGGAGCTGTTGGTTCTAAAAAAGATTGTATTATAGAGTTCAACCAGACAACTAAAGAGATAAAACCTATACTTGTAGATCAGCAAAATATATTAAACTTTTCTAAAACAAATCTTATAACTGGTATAAATATATTAGAAGGTTTAATGTTTTGGACAGATAACGCTAGTGAACCAAAGAAAATAAACATATCTAAATTTAAGACTGCTACTAATAGTGTTTTCACACATACACAAATAAACGGTGGTAACTTCTTAGAAGAACATATAACATTAATTAAAAAATCCCCTCTCGTTGCTCCAGCAATAGCAATGTCTACATCAAAAAGGGGTGGTATAATTGAAAGCTCTACGAGCTATAATTTTACTAGTGGTGGTGATCCACTACCCACAACAACATCCGCAATTACATTAATATTTAGCCCTGCACCTAATTTTAAGGTTGGAGATTCAATCACTTTAAGTACTAGTGAAGATGATGCTAATTTTGAAGATGAAATAGAGGTTAGAGTTAAAATCATTTCAGTAGTTTCAAATTCTACGTTTACTGTTAAACTACAATCAGTTTCTGATGTGGTTCCTACAGCTATTAAAATATGGAAAGCTAAGTTAGAGCTAGAAGAACCTTTATTTGAATTTAAGTTCCCTAGATTTGCTTATAGATACAAATATGAAGATGGTGAATACTCTTGTTATTCTCCTTTTTCAGAAGTTGCATTCTTACCTGGGGTTTTTGATTATAGTCCTAAAAAAGGATATAATTTAGGTATGAAGAATAATGTTAGAAAATTAACTATATCTGACTTTATACCAAGTGATATTCCTTATGATGTAAAAGAGGTTGACATACTTTACAAAGAATCAAATAGTAATAACGTTTACACTGTAAAAACAGTGGATGTAAATGATGATGAATGGACAGCTGATGCTCTTGTAATAGAATCAGAGATAATATATGCTGCAATTCCATCGAATCAATTATTTAGACCTTGGGACAATGTCCCTTTAAAAGCTAAAGCACAAGAAGTTATTGGTAATAGAATTATATTTGGTAATTATACTCAGAATTATAATTTATCTGATCTAAATAATGAGATTGTAAAACCCAAGTTCGATATCAGTATAGAGCAAGATGGTAGTAAAGCAATAACAAGGAAAGACCCAGAAAAATCAATAAAATCTTTAAGAACATATCAACTAGGTATGGTTTATAAAGATAAGTACGGTAGAGAAACACCTGTATTAACTGACGATTCTGGATCTAAAAAGTTATCTAAAAAATCAGCAGACAATTATAATCAAATAAAAGTAAAACTAACAAACCCAACTCATCCTTCGTGGGCAACACATTTTAAGTTTTTTGTAAAAGAAAGCTCTAATGAATATTATAATCTATCTATGGATAGATGGTACAATGCTGAAGATGATAACGTTTGGTTAAGTTTTCCTTCTAGTGAAAGAAACAAAGTACAGGAAGATAGATTCCTTATTTTAAAAAAGAAACACGATAGTGATATTTTCGTACAAGAAGAAGCTAAATATAAAGTTATAGCTATATCAAACGAAGCACCTGACTTTTTAAAGGAAACTAAAAAAAGTAAAGGTACTATGTTAACAAACTTCTTAACGAGTGGTTTTCCCCAAAAAGATGGTATATTTGTTGATATAGGTGCCACTGAATTTGAGTCAGAGACATTTGGAGTTGGCGAAGGATCTAATCCTGAAATAATATCTAAGAATGATTTATACGTAAGATTTAAAGCTGGTAATTCCAGGTCTAAATACTACGAGGTGGTTAACTTCTCAAAGGTTTCAACCCCAGATAGATATAGAATAACCATAGATGGTTTATTCACTGAAGATGTTAGCTTTGCAGGTAGTTTTGGATCGCCAGCAGCTGAACTATCTATAGAAATTGCTCAGTTAGTTATTGAACGTAAACCAGAATTTACAGGTAGGTTTTTTGTTAAGATACATAAGGATCAAGCATTATCAGACAATATATTATCTAAAAAAGAACAACAGACTACTTATGGTATAGTAGCTAAAGAAAATGTGTTTTTGATTAAAAATCAACCAAACAGTTCTAGTTTTTGGAGGAATGCAAATAAAGGTAATGGAGATATAAAATCAGGTTGGTACATTGATAACAATAATCAAGCAAACAATATTGATCTTGGAGGTGGTTCTTTAGACCCTACTTTAAGTAGAGAAGGTAAAGTACTTGGAGCTGTAAGCTCTGGATATGGAGTAGTGTCTGGTAGTAAAACAATATCTATTTCATATCATTGGTTTGGTTATACCTCAAGAAACGCATGGGAAGGACAATGGGATGCATTTCCATCTGACGCTGAAGATCAACAATATAAAGATATTGTAAACGCTTTACAGAGTGATGGGTCTAAATTTAGATTCACAAATGATCCAGATAAAACCGTATACGAGGTAAAGAAGCATTTAAGAATGCACATTGTAACATATGATAAAGCCGCTAAAAAAATAGGTAAATTTGCTAGTATGAGAGCTATAAGATTTACTTTAGCTTTAGATAAACCTATAAAATGGTCCCCAGAAACGGTTGTTGGAATTGAAAACAAAACAAACGCAACTGGAATTGAATTTTTACAACCATACAACGATAATGCTGAATTCACCACTGATAATCCAGCTATATGGGAAACTGAACCTTTAGAAGATGTAGGATTGGATCTTTACTACGAAGCTAGTAAAGCTTATCCTATAGCTGATCACAATGTTGAAAAAACCTTACCTTGGTATAATTGTTATAGTTTTGGTAACGGAGTCGAATCTAATAGAATAAGAGATGATTTCAATGCTGTCCAGATTGATAAAGGACCTAAGGTTTCTACTATATTAGCTGAACAATATAAACAAGAGGTTAAGAAAACTGGTTTAATATTTTCTGATATATTTAATTCTACAAGCGGTATAAATAGGACTAATCAATTTTTAATAGCTGAAGCTATAACTAAAGATTTAAATCCTTACTATGGTGGAATTCAAAAGTTATATTCAAGAACTAGAGATGGTGACCTTATAACTCTTTGTGAAGATAAAAGTTTAAAGATTTTAGCAGATAAAGATGCTTTATATAATGCGGATGGCAATTCAAATCTTACATCGGTTTCTAGAGTGTTAGGTCAAGCAATACCTTATGTAGGAGAATTTGGGATAAGTAAAAACCCAGAATCATTTGTACAGTATGGATTTAGATCTTACTGGGCGGATAAAAACAGAGGAGTTGTTTTAAGGCTTTCTAACGATGGTTTAGAACCTATATCAAATAAAGGTATGGCAGATTTCTTTAAAGACAATCTAGCTAAAGCTGTTGATATTGTCGGATCTTTTGATGACAACAAAGGAGCTTTAAATATAACTTTAAATAATGAAACAGTTTCATATAAAGAATCAGTTGGAGGTTGGGTAAGTAGAAAATCTTTTATACTTGAAGATGGTTTAAGTTTAAATAATATTTACTATACTTTTAAAGATGGTGATATTTGGAAACATAACAGTAATCCTATAAGAAATAATTTTTATGGATCGCAATATACTTCTAAAGTTAAACTATTAGTAAATGATATGCCTAGCATAGTTAAGTCTTTTAACACTATAAATTACGAAGGTAGTCAAGCTGTGGTATACACTTATGATATAGATGCTGGCGATGGTGAAACAGATTCTCAAACAAAAGTTAATTCTGGGTGGTATGCAAACAGTATTAGAACAGATCTGCAAACTGGTTCTATAAAAGAGTTTGTAAATAAAGAAGGGAAATGGTTTAATTTCATAAAAGGAGATACAACATCTATTTCAAATATAGATACTAAAGAATTTTCAGTTCAAGGAATAGGTAAGCCTTCGGTAGTAGGAGCAATTGTTCAACAGTTTACTATAGTAGTATCAGATACAGGAGATCAAGATTAAAAAATAAACAATGGCAAATAATTATACAGTATCATCACTTGAAACGCCTACAGGGATAATAGAGACTCCAGGAGACAACGTTAGTGCTTCAACGCCAATATATGTACTAACTATAACTCCTGACTTAGGGTATACAGTAACCTACAGTAATTTTGTAGCAAACTCACTACCAAGCGAAATAAGTAGTGTTGTTTTTACTCAAAATGGAGAGATTGTTGTTGCAACTATAAATTTTGCTGCAAGCTTTGTAATGCCTTCGGCAGATGTAAACTTGCAAATAGATATCGATGGATCAGCACAGTTGAAGAACTATACTATAGATGGTACTTTCACTACTACTCAAGAGAATACATCCACAAGTAGTGTTTCTAATGTTGCTTATAGTAATAACGGAAATTATACTACAAAAGAACTTGTATTAACAAAAACCTTTACAGCAAGTACTACTTCTGGTACAGGTTTTAGCGGTTATTATTTTAATGAAAAACCTTATATAAGTGGAGGATTAGATTTGTTTAACGAATCGAATGGTTATAGTGTTGAAACTACAGATGTTTATACAGGTAGCTTATTAACGGCTAAAACATTTAATATATACTATACTTATCCTGCAGAGAATCGTACTGGAGATAATATTCAATTTACAGCTAGAGCTACTAACATATTTACAGAAGATCCAAAAATAACTGGATACGAAATAGTAGATTCAGTACTTAGTAAGTTTGGTGAAACTAGAAAGTTTAGAGTTTACGGTGCTCCCTTTGTTAAATTTAACTTAGTTATAACAGCTTTAAACGCTGATACATATGATTTTAGTACAGGTACTTTTACATCTTCTGCAACTTCAGAATCTGACAAGGTTATGCCAAGTATTGGTTATGAAGATTATAACATAATATTTCCTGGAGGTAGTGGTCCTAGTGGAGAAGTTATTAGTGATAATGTTTTCACTTTAGCTTTATCAGCTGGAACAAATGCAACCTTAACACTTGGAGGAGGCTTACCTTCTTCAGTGATTTTAAACCAATATACTGATAAAAGTATATCGTTCACTGTATCTGATTCAGGAAGCACAGGTTACACTATATCAACAATGACTCCAATATCAGGAGCTGTTGGTGAAACTGATCCGGTGATAGTATTTAATAACGTATTCACAGTTGCTTATAGCAGTGCTGTAAACATACTAACTCAACCTACAGTATCTAATATAATAACAACAGGTGGTGGTAGAACTGATATCGCGATATCAGATATCGTCTTATCTCAAGGAGTAACTAATACTATAAATGTAACAATACCTGATAGTTATATATACGAATTTGGGGCAAATAATGTCACGCTTGATTTTAATATTGCTAGCTTTTTAAGTGTAGCAGCTAATGTAGCTCCTACAGCAACTGCAGCTTCATTCACAGCAACTAGTAATGTACCTAGAAAAATAATGCTAGGTGGTACAGATCCAGAAGGTGCAACGTTAACTTTTGCTATAGTAAGCCAACCACCAAGTGGAACATTGAGCAATCTTAATGTTAATACTGGCGAAGTGACATATACAGCTAATGTTTCTTATAGTGGATCTGATTCCTTTACTTTTAAAGTAAACGATGGAGCTTTAGACAGTACGGCTGCTACTATAAGTTTAACTGTTTCAGTTGCTAGTACAACATATTATCCTTTTATGACAAAGAAACTTGGGAATCCAACTTTAGCATGTGCTTTTAGTGGAACTCTAGACGAAACTTATTATACAATTTCAGGTACTGGCCCAAGTGATGGTGCTGGAACTAGAATATATAGCGCTCCTGGTGTTATAGACAGTGTTGCAGGTTCATTTGTATATACTAACTTCGACTACGCTAACAAAATATTCGATACAACAGGTGGTTCAACTAGTTCTATTGATTCAAACGGAATTCAAATTTGCTTAATATAACGATATGCCCTCATTAACAATAACATTCGCTAATCCCGTAAATAACTCCCTACAAGTAGGAGATACAATATACTATACTAATAATGGGACTACTCTAGTTGAAATAGGTGAGGTAACATCTCCTCTAACCTCAACACAAATTCAAGCTACAGTGCTTAGTACTTTAGTTTTACCGACTTCTACTAGTTTTATATTGTTTAGTAAAGATAATAAAGCTAATCTTTCTAGTTTAGTTGGATATTTTGCTGAGGTAGAAATGACAAACGACGCAACTGTCGCTGCAGAACTGTATTCAGTTAATATGGAAATAGCTGAAAGCAGTAAATAATGCAAAAAAAGTGTAATAATATAATATATAAACAACAGTAATTATGGCAGGAATACCAGGTGATCCAATATCATCAGTAATTGGTTCTCTAGGAAGTATCGCTGGCGGAATGATAGGTAGTGGTAAAAGAAAAAGAGAACAAAGAGAAGCTCAAATAGAATTTGATAGAAATAAAGCTAGATATGAAGGTTTAGACACGTCTAACCTAGCTACAAATCTTGAAAACACTTACGAAGATTTAACAGTAAACACACAAGCAGCTAATTTTGCAGCCCAAGGTCAACAACAAATATTGGCTAATACTATGGGGGCTATGCAAGGTGCAGCTGGTGGTGGTGGAATTGCTGCTATGGCACAAGCTATGGCTGGTCAACAATCACAAAATATGCAGTTAGCTTCGAACGATATAGCAAAACAAGAAGCTGGTAATCAAGCTGCTCAAGCTAGAATGGCTGGTCAATTACAAACTCAAGAGCTTCAAGGAGCACAGAATTCTAGAAGTGCTGAATTAGATAAAACAGAAACTATGCTTGGAATGTCTCAGCAAAGATTAGGCGCAGCAAACGCAGCTAGAGACGCTGCCACTCAATCTATAATTGGTGGTGTAACTGGTTTAGCAACTACTGGTGCTGAAAGCATAGAAGGGGTTAAAGATTTTGCTAAAAACATATTAAGTTAATTATGGGAAATCAAGTATTAATATCAGGAGCTGCAAAAGCAGCACCAAAATTCTTAGACATAGGAGGAGTTGTAGGGCAAGCCGCTAATAAAGCTGCTGAGTTTTTTATACAACAAAGAGCTGAAGAAGAAGCAGAGATAAGAAGGCAAAAAGGCAAGGTTGAAACCTACTTAAATCAAATGCCAGCAGGTATAGAGCTTTCTAAAATTCCTCCAGCACAACAACCTGGTATAGAAGCTTGGAGTAAGGGTATGAAAATGGAATATGCAGAAGCTGCTAAAGGTATAGCACAGTTTGACGTAGGTTCAGAAGAGTATATAGATGCTATGGGAACTATGACTAGAGTTAAACAAGCTTTTGTAAATTTAGATAATAATTTAGAAACTTTTAAAGCCAATAAAACAGAATATTTAAAAAGTAGCTCTGAAGGAGCATTGTCTTCTGGTAACGACACATCTGAGGGTGGTATGCTAGCAAGTGTGTATACTGATGAAGCTAATATGGGGTTTGATGGAAATGGTAACCTTAGTTTTGTAGGTGGAGATGGTACAGCAACTGGTTTAAACGATATACCTGATTTCTTTAATAAAGATTTTAAATCTGCTGATGCATTAATAAATATGAACAGTAGTATATATAACTCTGGTCAAAAGTTAGATGGACCTACTAGTAACATGTATAGACAAAAGGTTTTAAATATGGTTAAAAAGGGTGGTAGAGAAACTCTACTTTCTTTAGCTACAGATGATTTAATACAACAAGGAGGTTTAGGTATTGTTGATCAAGATTTGTTATACAACCCGGAAAGACACACTGAACTTGAAGCTGCAGTAGTTGAAAACTACATGAACATTTTAACTAACTCTGCTACTACTGGTTACAATAAAAAGCATGCTGCTTCAGTAGCAGCTCAAAAGAAAACTAACGGAGGGAGTGATAATTATAAGTATGGTCAAGCTACTAGAGATGATCTACAGATATACTCTAAGCCTGCTAAAACAACTTATGATGATTTAAGTGCTAAACTTAAAGATCTTGACGATAAGGGTTATAACGATCCAATCGAAGCAAAAATGAGAATCATAAACGATGTTTTAAGTAATGCTAATGGAGAGTTTATACCTTTAGTAATTGATGATGGAGAGATTTTAACTCGTCAAGGTGAATATGACGTTCCTTTAGATATATCAACAGATGATAAAATGATAGACTTTATAGTAAACAACATAGGTGGTAGCATAGGAGAGGATGCCAAAATGGTTTTAAAACAACAATTGAAAGGTAGTGGGGGAAACACTAAAACATCAACTAAAACAAGAGGTGATGCATCTATACTTTAATTATGGCTGGATTTGAACAATTAGTAAGAGATCTTTACGGTAAATACGCGCCAGAACAGGATGTTGATAAAAAGCTTGCAGCTATAAGTGGATCTGACTATAGTGTAAATTCTTTTATGGACGATTTTTATAGTAAATATGCTCCTGAGGAGTTAACTGTCGAAAAAAAAGATAGAATTATAAAAAGTTATTTTGCTGATGAGTTAAAGACAAATGAAGATGAAGAACTTAAAGCAAAAGGTCAATATAGAGAAGAAGACTTAAAAACAGGAGAACTGCTGAAGCTACAAGGAGTTGATGCTGTTAAAGGTTTTGGAGCTACTATTCTACAAATGGCAGATGACTTTGTGGTGGAAACATCTGTAGCTATAAGACAAGGAATGGGTAGGTTTGCATTGCAAGTTTACAATTTTATGGAGGAAGGTCAAGATTGGAATGCTATAAGAAGACTAACAGCTGATGAAAAAAAGCAAGCACATTTCTTATCAAACATCGTAGCCGGAGCCACACCTGGTGTTGCTCAAATGGGTACTGACAAGTTTCAGGATTCTAGTCAAGAATTTATTGATAAAGTTGGTTTAGATAAAGTTGTTTATGAGCAAGGTTTAGTAGAAAGTATAAGAGATTCAGAAAGTGATGGATCTTCAGATAAATTTGAGAATTTTATAAGGTTAGGTGGTAGAGCTGTTTCTTCTGGTGTTGAATCATTACCATATACCGTAGCTGCTATGAGTGGATATGGGCAGATTGTTTTAGGGGTTGGAGCCGCTTCATCAAAGCTTAATGAAGAAATGGAGAAAAATCCTGAAATTAACTCTGAACTTTTAGTTTTGAATGCTATTGGTCATGGTGGAATAGAACTAGCAGATGCTTTAATAACTAAAAGATTATTAGGTGGAGCTGGAGTTATGTGGGGTAAAGGTGCTTCTCAAGCTGCTGTTAAGAAATATTTACAAGGAGGAGCAACGAGAATTTTAGGCTATAGTGGTGCTGTTGTAGGTGAGGGATTAACTGAAATGGGACAGTCAGCGGCTAACGAACTATGGGATGGGTTTGTCCTTGGTCACTTAGGTGGTGACGAAGAAAATAGAACTAAAATAGCTTTTGGAACAGATGAGTTTAAGAACTACTGGAGAAAGAAGCAATGGGAGATTTATGATGAGGGTGTTATTGGTGCTATAACAGGTGGTGGTTTTACAGCAGTTAATGCAATTAAAAATACCGATGCTAAAAGATACTCTAGAATGGTTAACATGCTATCTCCTTTAAGCGTCAGACAAGAGCACAATAAAAACATAAAGAAGTTTGGGGAATTAAAAGATAAACTAGATAACACTGTTGATCCTAATTCACAAAAAATTATTAAAGATGCTATGAATGTTTTGAAAAACAAACTTCAAGTATCGTCTACAGAAGCTCAACAAGTTGTTGAAAATTTAAGTGAAAGTCAATTGATTGATTATGCTAAAAACGTAGATAAGATCAATAAAAACATTAACAAAATAGATAATAATACTACAGCAGATGCTAAAGCTATTATCAAAGAACAAAACAAAGAACTTCATAGTGCTAATAGTAAAGTATTTAACGAAGTTAAAGAAGCTAATTTTGGTGAAAATATAGAATTTGCTAAGACTGAAGGTGGTAAACTAGGTCTTGACGTAGAGGTTGCAAATACTAAAAATGAGTTTGACAATAAAGTTAAAGCTTTAACAGGACAAAATATTAAAAATGAAAGTGGTATAGAAGGTACTTTTATTGGTGGTGGGAAAATACTTATAAATAAACAGACGGCATTAAAACAAGGTGCTATATCTGTTGGTAGTCATGAAATTCTACACCCAGTGCTAAATGCTTTAGTTGGAAATGCTAATAGCCAAAAGAACATTGTTAAAGACTTCAAGAAGGAACTGACATCTAAGCAGCGGAAATATATGGACGCTGAAATGAAAAACAAAACTCCAAAAGAACAGTATACAGAATACTTGAATGTTTTTTCTGATGGCCTACGAAGAAAGAAAATGGATTATTCTTTAACTAATTCCGAAAGTTTTGTTAAACTTGGTAAAAGTTTATTGAGTGGATTTAAAAGTGTAGGTTTTACAAACGCATCGTTTGAAGATGGTAAAGGCGTTTATGAATTCATGAAAGAATACAACAAAAGTATTGACAAAGGAAGTCTTACTGATGCTGCTAGTAGTGCTATTAAAAAAGGTGAGGCTAAGTCTAAAGTTAAAATTAAAGATGTTGCTGCTGTAGGTGACATGCAATTATCTCAGACGTCCACTGAAGCACAAGCTGTGAATGATATTTATGATAAAACCACTAATAAAACTGAAGCTGGCTTTGAGATAGCTCTTAAGTATAGAGGTATGGCTGAAAATACATTTAAAAGCATTAGAGACGGAAGCAGTTATACTCAAGATCAAATAGACAAGCTAAATCAAAACAAGGATGATATCATAGCTATGATGTTATATGATAAGATTCCTAGTCAAAAAGGAGATTCTAAAGCTAGGAATGTTTTAGGTTTGGTTATTGATTTCGTAAAAGAAAAACAAAAGTATGGTAACCCTGCTGCTTATATAAACACTTTTTTCAAAAATAGATCGAAGGAGGTGGTAAACTACTTCGTGCCAGATGCTATAGTGGAAAGTATGAATGATGCTGAAGGTAATATTAAAACATCTGTAGCTAAAAAAGCTAGTGATGAAACAAGTAGTGATCAAGGACCAGAGGCTAGAGCGTTGACAGATTTTAATGATCTTATTATAAATGACGAGACTTTTATTACATCAGATATATATAAATCTATAAAAGGTAAAGTAATAAAAAACATAACATTATTACTATCTAAAAACAAGCTTAACGTTAGTGAGATGACTAATGTTATAGAAAAGGAAATATCTAATATTATAAAAACCGCTCAAGGTAAAATATCTAAAATTGATGGGGAGGTTGTAATATCTAAGGAATATAATAACTTTGTTAGAGATGGTTATGAGGGTGGTATAAAATCTTTACCTATTAGAGTGATAAAAGACAGTTACTTGAATAAATTGTTTCCTACTAGAAAACTTGGTAAGGTTGATATGCAAAATAAAAAAGAGAGCAACCCAAGCCTTAAAAAAGATAGTAATTACAGAATAGATAAACTTGAGATTAAAAAACCTACTATAGGTAAGTGGATCACATATTTTACAGAGGGTGGATATACAACTCTATTAGCTAAGCAAAAAAAGTACGCAACTGAAATAGCTAAAGCGGTTTCTTTAAAAGTAACTAGAGAGTCCTTGGTAGATTATGACATAATAAAAAGTATTGCAGAAAAAAGTGGATTAAATAACGAGGAGATCACTGAGGAAATAGTAAAAGGTGTTTTAAATACGCTAGAGGCTACATTAGACACTAAAGCTGAAGAAGCTAAAATGTTTGACAATATACAGTTCTCAAGAGAGATCCAAGATAGATTTATTAACGCATTGAACATGCCTCTTGAGGCTAGAGAAGAATATGTAAAAACTTGGGACCCTATTGAAGCTGAAAGATTTGAAAATGAGCTTGTTAGCCCTGGTATTACTAAAGAAAATATAGCATACATTGGCGAGACTTTAGATTTAATACTTAAAAATGGGATGAGTAATTTTCAAAGGCCAGAAAATTTAAGTAGAAAGATTGATGGAAAAAAAGTTGTTGATCCAGATGTGCTAGAAATGATGGAGGTTGAATCTAAGAAGTTAATAGAAAGTATACCTAAAAGCGTTTGGGAGAAAATTTCTTTATCTATTGCTGGTTATCATTTTAGAGGTATAAATTGGAGTGCGGCAAAACAAAAATCGTTTGTTAAAGGGTTAAAAAAGACTGAAGAAACTGGCAAAGCAAAAGAATTATTTGATGAAATTAGTATAGAAAATTTATCACCACAAGTTCAAGGAAAAGGACTTTATAATGATATTGTTTTAGTGGCTCAAAATCTAGCAACAGCTAAGGCTGGTCAGAAAATAGTAGATAATGCTCGGGTTCAAATAATTCTTGCTAACAAAGCAAACTTAGCTTTATTAAAATACATAAGTTATAAAGTTCAGCAAGTAGGTTTAAGTTCTGATTACATTTTTCTTGTTGGGAAATTACAATCAGACATTCAAAATGGTTTTAGAGCTTATAGTGCTTTAAGTCATCTTGTTTTAACTGATGGCAAACAGTTTTTAGCTAACAGTAAAGGTAAATTAAAAGCTGCTCCTAAAAAAACACTACCTAAAAACGCTAGCAATCTACCTAAGGATGCAGATGTTGTTAGTGTTAGTGATAAAGGTGTTATAAATATTAAAAACCCTAATTATAAGAAGGAATTAGACGCTTATTATAATGGCTGGAAAAAAACAGTTTTCTGGAAAGATGCATTTGATATTGCGAAAAATGGATTTAAAGACCCAAAAACTGGGGAAATAAAAATACAACCCGTAAAGTCAGAAAATATACTTGACATATATGAAAAAACAGTTGAGTACCTAGTTAATAAAAATGAACACTTAGGTGCTAACGCTCTTAGCGTAGCTAAAATGGCTGCAACTGCTATTACTAAAAAAGCCATAGGAACCACTGATATATGGGCTGATCATTTAACTTTATGGGCTCCAAAGTTTTTTGCTGATATAATGGATGCTCTAGGAAAGAGAGTTAATAGATCTGGCGAATATAGAGTAATGCTTTTACCTAAAAAACTAAGTGACACTATATATAACACGGAGTTAGGGAGATCTAGCACTGAGGTTTTAACTCAAATAACAGCTTACAAACTTAGTGGTAAACCTATACCAACTTCTAAATCACAACAATTTAGTAAGTCTAACTCAGAAATATTTAATGAAATACTAGAGGAAACAAAAGGAGTAGAAGCTGTTAAAGTATTTTCTAATGCAGCCGCTAAATCTAGAGGTGCTAAAAAAGGATTGTATGATTATTTCATACCACCAACTGCTGAAGATTTCGTAGGTTTATTATATAAGTTCTTAGGTAAAGGAGATGTTGGTGTTAAACAGCTAGAGTTTTTTAAAGAAAAACTTACTAAACCTTTTGGAGCTGCAATGGCAGAAATTGATAGAAGAAAACAAAGGTTAACTAACGAGTATTCTGCTCTTAAGAAAAGAATGCCTAGTATGAAAAAGCTACTAGGTGAAAACACTGGTTATAACGAGTTTACATATGACAGTGCTGTTAGAGTTTACTTGTGGACTAAAGCTGGTTTTGATATACCTGGTTTATCTAAAAGAGATCAAACAGAGTTAGTAAAAAAAGTAAAAGAAAATGCTGATCTAAAGTTATATGCTGATAGTTTAGCTGCTATGTCTAATATAAAAGATAACTGGACTAAACCTACAGATAGTTGGTTAACTGGTAATATACCTTCTGATTTAAGTGATATTAGCCAAAAAGTAAATAGAAAAGAATTACTAGCTGAGTGGGTTAAGAACAAAAATGAAATATTCAATAAAGACAATTTAAATAAAATTGAAGCTACTTATGGTACTGAGTTTAGAGAATCATTAGAAGAAATTTTAGGTAGAATGGAGAGAGGTTCTAATAGACCTGTTGGTAGCGCACAAAATAAGATGGCAACTAAATTCATGAATTGGGTTAATAACTCTGTTGGTGCTATAATGTTTATAAATGTTAGATCTTCCGTACTACAAACTATATCTATGATTAACTTCATAAATATTAAAGATAACAATATATTTGCTGCTGCTAAAGCATTTGCTAATCAAAAACAATTTTGGTCAGACTTTACAATGTTATTTAATAGTGATTTCTTAAAACAAAGAAGATCTGGTTTAAAAACAGATGTAAATGAAGCTGAACTCGCTAATGCTGTGGGTACTGCTCCTAACAAAGCTGCTGCTGCATTTAAATACATGTTAAAGAAAGGATTTTTACCTACTCAAATTGCAGATAGTTTTGCTATAGCAATGGGTGGGGCAAGTTTTGTTAGAAACAGAGTACAATCTTTAATTAAAAGCGGTATGACCAAGCAAGAGGCTATGGATCAAGCTATGTTAGATTTTAGAGAAATATCTGAAGAAGCACAACAATCAAGTAGACCTGATAGAATATCATCTCAACAAGCTGGTCCATTAGGACGTGTTATATTAGCTTTTGCAAATACACCAATGCAGTATGCTAGGTTACAAAAGAAAGCTATCCTTGATATTAAAAATGGTAGAGGCGATTGGAAAGCCCATATGAGTACTATACTATATTATGGTATTATACAGAACTTTATATTTAATGCTTTACAACAAGCTTTATTTGCTATGGCGTTTGATGATGATGATGAGAAGTTAGATGAAAAACAGATAGGTATAATGAATGGTATGGCTGACTCTTTATTAAGAGGTACAGGTGTTGCTGGAGCAGGTGTTGCTACTATAAAGAATATGGTTATGGAGCTTATAAGACAGAATAAAAAGTCTAGACCTGATTATGTTAATGTAGCCTTAAAATCTACCTCAATATCACCTCCTATATCCTCTAAATTAACTAAGTTAGTTTCAGCTGCTAGAACATTCCAATGGAATGGCAAAGAGATAATGGAAGAAGGTTTGAGCTTAGACAATCCTGCGAATTTAGCTGTGGGTAAAACAGTGTCAGCTTTTACAAACATACCTTTAGATAGGTTAATTCAAAAAATTGATAACTTAAAAACTGCTACAGAAGAAGAAACTGCTGCTTGGCAGAGTGTAGCATTAGCATTAGGTTGGGATCAATGGAGTTTAGGTTTAAATCAATATCAGAAGAAAGATAAAAAAAGTAAAACTAAAGTCCGCGAAATTAAAAGACGACCTACTGGAAAAAGTAAAACTAGAGAAATTAAAAGAAGAAAATGATAAGTAGACATATAAGTAGTAAAGAAGGAGTGTAT
>Ga0307994_1000884_pt1 | contig 19319 bp, 19 predicted proteins | sample EllFjometagen261_FD_203171 | JGI IMG/M metagenome (GOLD analysis project Ga0307994, IMG submission 203171) | Marine microbial communities from Ellis Fjord, Antarctic Ocean - #261 | ecosystem: Environmental > Aquatic > Marine > Unclassified | place: Southern Ocean | collected 2014-11-02 | reverse complement strand
TAAAGCTTGCGAAAGTAGTAAGCGAGGCAACTAATACTACGAGCACCAATACCACGAACGCTAAAGCAAGGAGCACTAAATCATGAATGAAACCATGATGATTGCGGGCATGGCGCTTGTTACATTCTCTATGCGTTATGTGATGTTTGCCATGGCGGGGCGTATTCGCTTTCCACTGTGGTTTAAGCAGGCCTTAGGTTATGTGCCACCTGTAGTGTTAAGTGCCATTATTGCACCGCTTATTCTGATGCCTGAAGGGTACTTAGACATAAGTTTAGCTAACCCCTACTTTTGGGCAGCGTTAGTGGCCTCAGGCGTTGGGTTTTGGCGACAACACTTGCTAACAACCATTGTTGTGGGTCTTGTAAGCTTCGTATTAATTAAATGGATGGTGAACTGATGACAACCTGTGCGTTATATTGCTCATATGAATCTACAGAACCCTGGCAGCTGGAATTTAATCGTCAATTCCCGCATCTAAATGTGCAAGATTGGCAACACATTAGTGATCCAGAAAAAGTGAAATACGGCATTGTTTGGAAACCAACAGAGGCCTTCTTCCAACGTTTCCCTAACTTAACCACAGTGTTTAATTTGGGCGCGGGTGTGGATGCAATATTAGGCAACCTTGCGGTGCCTAAACATATTGACATCTACCGTATTGAAGACGGTGGTATGGCAGCACAAATGAATCAGTATTTTAGCTATTTTTTGCTACACTACTTCCGTGACATGGATCGTTACCAGCAGCAGCAACCTCAAAATCAATGGCAAGTTCAGCCCTTTAAGCCGGCATCTAGTTTTAAAGTAGGTATATTAGGTTTGGGACAACTAGGCGCACAGCTGGCTCAACACCTTCAAAGCTATGGCTTTGAAGTGGCTGGTTGGAGTCGCAGTAAAAAGCAGTTAGACGGAGTAACGAGTTATACCGGTACTGAAGAGCTAGAGCCTTTTCTTAAGCGTACCGATGCCCTTTGCTGCTTGCTACCTCTTACACCAGACACCCACAGCATTTTAAATCGCAAGAACATGAGCCAATTACCTAAGGGTGCAGTGGTGATTAACGCGGGCCGAGGCGAACATTTGGTGGTGGATGATTTGGTGGAATTACTTAATGAAAACCACTTGCGTGGAGCAGTGCTCGATGTATTTGAGGAAGAACCCTTGCCCGCAGACCATAAACTTTGGCAGCATCCTAAAGTGAAGATGACACCTCATAGTTCTGCCCAATCTGAATACGCGCCTTGTGTAGAGGGAATTGGCAACACCCTGCAGGCCATCACCGATAATAAAACCCCAAGTGGGCTTGTAGATCGTAGCAGAGGCTACTAAACATGAGCACAAACCCTATGCCATCACATGAGTTAAAACCTCACTTAGACCGGCGCTTTAGCGTGGCGCCGATGATCGACGTAACAGACCGTCATTATCGCTACCTAGCTCGCTTATTAAGCCAACACGCCCTGTTATATACGGAGATGATTACAACGGGAGCTATTCTAAATGGTGACCAAGACTACCTATTAAGGTATTCAGACCAAGAACACCCGTTAGCTCTACAGTTAGGCGGTAGTAACGTGGCTGAATTAGCTCAATGTGCGCGCATTGGTGAAGGCTATGGCTACGATGAAATCAACCTTAACGTAGGCTGCCCAAGTGATAAGGTACAAAACAACATGATAGGCGCTTGCCTCATGGCACATCCAAAACTTGTCACTGATTGTATGCAGGCCATGATTGAAGCGGTAACCATTCCAGTGACTATCAAACACCGTATTGGAATTGATGATGTAGATAATTATGATGTATTGGCAGGGTTTGTACAGCAAGTGAGCCAAAGCGGTTGCAATACCTTTATTGTGCATGCCCGCAATGCCATATTGAAGGGTTTGTCACCTAAACAAAATCGCGAGATTCCGCCACTACAATATGACAAGGTGTATCGCTTAAAAGCTGACTTTCCTGATTTAGAAATCATTATCAATGGCGGCATTGATAACATTGCCGACTGTCACCAACATTTAATTCAGGTAGATGGCGTGATGCTAGGCCGTGTTGCCAACCATAACAGCGCCCTACTCACCCAAGTAGATCAACAGTTCTATGGTTGCAGTTTACCTCTGCCAGAGCGTCGCCAAGCAGCCCTTACTTACTTTGCTTATATGCAACAACGGCATGAAGAAGGCACCTCTTTGCACCACATGAGTGGACATATAATGGGGCTTTTTCAAGGATTACCGGGTGCCCGCGCCCTACGACGCCATATTAGTGATAATATCCATCGCAATAATGCCAACATTCAAGTGATGTACGATGCGTTAAACTTAATTGAAACAGTGCCAACACCAATAACAGAGATAACAAATCAGCAATGAATAAACTGCAACAACTTAAAACGATGACCACGGTAGTCGCTGATACAGGCGATTTAGAAGCCATTAAACAATACCAGCCACAAGACGCAACGACCAATCCTTCTTTGGTGTTAAAAGCAGCCCAAATGCCTCAGTACTCTCACCTGTTAATTGAAGCTAAGGAATGGGCATCAGCGCAAGGTGGTAGCAGCCAAGCGCAAATGGCTAATACTTGTGATTATCTAGCCGTAGCCATTGGTAAGGTGATCCTTAGTGCTGTGCCCGGTCGTATTTCTACAGAAGTAGATTCTCGCTTGTCTTTCGACACAGACGCTACCGTTGCCCGAGCCCTTAAAATTATTGATCTATACCGTCAACAGGGCGTGAGTAAAGACCGTGTATTGATTAAGATAGCCTCTACATGGGAAGGCATTCAGGCAGGCAATAAACTTGAAGAGCAAGGCATCAACTGCAACCTAACGTTATTATTTAGTTTTGCCCAAGCCATTGCTTGTGCAGAAGCAGGTGTTTACCTAATCTCGCCATTTGTAGGCCGCATTATGGATTGGCACAAAGCCGCAATGAAGGTAGAAAGTTTTGCCCCTGCAGAAGATCCTGGTGTTATTTCTGTAAGCAAAATTTACCACTATTACAAGCAGCACGGATACAACACCGTGGTAATGGGTGCTAGCTTCAGAAACACGCAAGAAATCGAACAGCTAGCTGGGTGTGACCGCTTAACAATTAGCCCTGCCCTAATGCAGGATTTGGCTGACGATTCCGGGGTGTTAGTACAACAACTAGACAGTAAAAAGGGCTTAGCAACACAAGCTAAATTGAGCCTTAACCAAGCGGACTTCCGTTGGATGCACAACGAAGATGCAATGGCGACAGAGAAGTTAGCGGAAGGTATTCGTAATTTTACCAGGGACCAAGAGAAGCTAGAGGCTTTACTGGCTTAGGTTAGATAAGGCACTGATGTTCTAGTACGTCCACTAAGTTTTTAAACTCTTGGTGGTTTTTTTGATTCATGCCCATCAAGGTTCGATGGGCTTCTAACACCTTTTGCTGAACCGTAAGGTCAGAAAAGTCACCTTGCGCCAACTCTTTCATTGGCTCTGCTTCTTCATCTAAGTGCTTAACCAACACAAACACTTTATCAAAACCCATACTCAGTAACACACGGGTTATATTCTCATTAGTAGACACCACTGTGGGCACAAAACCCATTTTTTTCTTCATGCGGATCGACATCTTAGCCAGCATGCCGAGGGTAGTAGAATCGATCCCTTCTGTTTCTGTCAAATCAATAAGAATGGTCTTAAAATGGCGACTATTAAATACGTTATCAAGGTATTGATCCAAGGCTGGGCACAAGGTTAACCTAACATCACCCATAAATTTGATCACATGGGTGCCATCCTGATCGGCGACTACAATCCGACCTTTAAGCATGGGCTTCTCCAGAAATATTCAATAAAGCAATGTCGTCAGGAACCGCATCAAGGCTATCGATACCGAGCGCGTCTACTAAATCTTCTAAACGATTGCTGCATTGTTGCAAAACATTACGTAACTGCTCTTCTTTGTCTGCAATTTGATCAGACGGCAGTATTTCAAAAATGCCATCTGAGCTTAACAACAACTTAAAGTTTACCTCTAGCTGCTGTGTAAGGTCTATATATTGCGCATCGTCAAACAACCCCACAGGCAAACCACTGCCTAAACCTGACAAATAGTGCACCTCGTCATTCTGTGATAGAAGCGGCATAGGCAGGTGTCCACCCACACAATAGGTGAGCATATGGTTGCTTCGGTCCAACATACCCATAAACACGGTCATGTGTTTATCAATATCAAAATCAAGCAACTCACTGTTGATTTGGGCCACAACTGTAGCCGGTGAAATCACACCATTGGCATCTGATTCAAGGTGTTCTCGAGTAAGGCGATTGGTAATATTCTTCAGCAAAACGGATAAAAATGCAGACGATGCGCCGTGACCGGAAACATCAGCCAGATAAAACAAAACACGATGTTCATCCAAACGAATATAGTCGACAAAGTCTCCACTCAAATAAAGTGAGGATTTCATGTACCGATGTATACTCAAACCGTTAATACTGCACTCTTCGGGCGGCATCATACGTTGTTGAATTAAACGCCCAGCAATCTGGTCTTGTTGCAGTTCAGCAAGGTTTTTATTCACTTGACGATGAACTACTTCCAACTCTTGGCGGTACTGTAGGTTTTCATAAAACAGCGCTGACCGTTTGACGTGGCGCATGACGCTCTGATCCAACTCAAACAAAGTATCTAAAGGCAAATTAAATACATCAGTCACGCCTAAACGCAGCATATCGGTGATGCTTTGAGCAGAATTAATATGGGTGAGCACAATAAGAGGGACTTCAGCGCACTTATCCAGCATATCTTGTAATAAAGCCGTTAAAGTGGGTTCTTGCGGATTATATTGAAACAAAACCAAATTCACCACTGCATTAGAAAGAAAGTCCAATGCGTGGAGCGGATCGTTAGTTGCAGTCACATGAAAACGACGTGCTGCATAATGTTGGGTGATTTTATGTTTAAGGTCGAGATCGCTAGCTACGATCAGGATCTGACTGACGTCAGGTTCCATAGTACAACTTACTCCAGGCCCATTATTAGAGGCCTAATAGCGCAACAATATGCTCTTTACGGCCTGCTGACAAGTACAACCTTAGTCGTAGGCATTAAAAATCGTCAAAATCGTCATCATCACCGGGGGCACCGTCTTTTATCAAGTGTTCTCGACGCTGTAAGTAGGCCTCACGCATAAAGATATACGGGTCGCCACTAATCAATGACTCAAAGTCACCTAGACGGTGCCTAATGTCCACTACTTGTAAAGCAGATATATAAAAATCATCCGCCACCGGATCGTAGCGATCAATTGGACTTAAGTTCATATCAATGACTAAGGCACTGGCATCCCTTAACGTACTAGGGCCTAGAAGAGGTAAAACAATATAAGGACCCGAGTTAACACCCCAGTAGCCCAAAGTTTGACCAAAATCCTCCGACTCTTGATAAATTCCCAGGTTAGAGGCAACATCGATAAGACCTCCCAATCCTAGGGTGGTATTGATCACTAAGCGGCCAAGATCTTTGGCAGCTTTTTTTGGTTTAAGCTGCAAACTATGGTTCAACAAGTTGTCCATGTCACTTAAATTAGAAAAAAAGTTACTTACACCCTTCTCCACTACGTTTGGTGTCACGTTTTCGTACACATTAACCAAAGGCACTAAAAGGTTTTTATCCACAACATCGTTAAATGCATATACCTTTCGGTTAATGTTTTGATATGGATCTCGAGGATCTGGATCAATGTCAATGGCCGAGCTATTGGGAGTGTTTGAACACGCTGTCAACATTGCCAAGGTAAGTGTTAAACCCGCTGTTAAACTAATTTTTAAACGCCCTGACATGTACTTTTTCCTCGTCCCTTGAAACTGTTTCTTTGCGCTACCACGCCATTACCTGCTTGATAAACGGAATGGTAATGCGTCGCTTCTCATGCCATGAAGCTGAATCTAACAAATCTAAAACCACCAATAAATTAGCTAAGCCTCTTGGACTACGTGAAAAAATGTAGGCAACTTGTTCGTCGGTTAACTGCAAGCCCTTTTGCTTGGCTTTAGCTTGTAATAATCTCCCGCTCGCCACTTCATCTAACGCATTCAATTGAAAAACATTGGCTAATTGCAAGCGAGAACGCAAGTCGTTAAGCGAGCATTCTATCGTCCTTGGATTTGATCTAGCAGACATAACAAGGTGGTTACCTTGCTGCATTAACTTGTTATACAAATGAAACCAAGCTTGGGCCCAGTGATTATCATCAACCAAACAGTCTATATCGTCAACGCAGACCAAGGCATTATTTTCTAATCCTGCCAAATAGTCACCGGCTTGATGAGCAGGTATTTGCACCAGTTCGCTGCAGCTTATGTAGACTGCTTCCTGACCCATTTCTTGAGCTTTAATTACACAACCTTGCAATAAATGGCTTTTACCCACACCTTGGGCACCAAACACGTACACACTGTCGGCCTGCTCACTGAGCAGCAGTAGATCCACGGTTTGAGCCAATGCAGGTGCACCACTAAAACTGAAGTTGCTCAGCTGTTGCTGAATATTTAAAGTCACACCTAACGTAAGTTGCCGAGAGCCCAGATGCTTAGGCGTGTTTGTTACTACATTAGATGTCATTCACTATCCTGCTGACCATACAATGAGCTGTTTATATACCCCGTATGAAGATTGCGCAACAATACCATAATCACAGCAGCAATTGGCAACGCTAGCAAAATGCCCATAAACCCAAACAGTTGACCACCTGCTAAAATTGCAAATATAACAGCCACCGGATGCAAGCCAATACGGTCACCTACAAGAAGCGGGGTTAACACAAAACTCTCTATCATTTGCCCTATAGCAAACACTGCAACCACTAAGGCTAGCGGTATGTATCCGTCGAACTGAAAAAAGGCAATAGTCATGGCCGCTGCAATACCTACAACAAAACCTAAGTAAGGTACAATGCTGGCTAAACCGGCCAAGATACCAATTAACAGCGCATAGTTTAAGCCCACCAAACTCAGCCCTAACGCGTATATCACTCCTAAGCTAAACATGACCAACAGTTGGCCTCTCATAAACGCAGCCAATACATCATTACTCTCAAGCGCCCATGCACTCACACGAGGCTGAACATTAATCGGTAATAAGGCTTTAATCCGAGCTGTAAGAAGATCAAAATCCCTTAGCATATAAAACGCCACCACAGGGACCATAGCCATGGAGCCTAAGGTGGAGATTAAGGTCATACTCGATCGCGTAGCATATTGAACTACTCGCGAAATCACTCCACCGGTTTGCTTCCACTCAGCAGAAAGTCCTTCGGTAACCAGATCCAAGTTCATGCTTTTAACATCTATTCCTAAAGTCGATTGCAACCATGGTAGCAGGGTCGCATTATACCCAACCTCAATATTGGGTAACATTTGTACCAAGGTTTGAATTTGTTTAATTAGCAAAGGCACTAGGACTAAAATTATAGCCCCCAATATCAGAGTTAACACCACAAATACAATAACGGTTGCAACCGTTCTACTAAACCCTCTAGCTTCTATACGATCAGCAAAAGGATCTGCCAAGTAGGCGATACCGATTCCCACTACAAACGGTGTAAGCACGGGCTGCAGCAAATACAGCAAACCTGCCACAATAAGCCCTACAAAAACCAATAATCCTGTCTGAGCCTGCGTCATTAGAAACGTTCCTTATGTTAATTCCATTGATAGTGCCATAAAGGTCCATCATCAGCGTCAATGTTCTTCTCGGTGTCAATGTCTTCCACTTGTTGCAACCGTCGTTTAAGATCAAGAATCGATTTTACTTGGGCAAGATGAGATTGAGCAAAAATTCGAAATTCTAGAGTAGCTCCATTAGCACTGTGCAGCTGCACTCTTTGTATACCTGCAATGGCTTGCAACATTGCCTGTAACTCAACGTAATCATCAAACTGTGTCACCTGATCTACTCGTAATATTGCGCTTTGATTAGCATCGTCACTTGCACCTTTAATACTGCTTGCTAAGGCAAACTTAGCCACCAAACTGGATGATAAACGATCCTGCAAAGGATCTACTAATCCAGCCAGGTTAGCGCCTTCTGAAGACCACTGCTGTTCAACTTCGTCGAGCCAAAAATTCCACTCAACTCGCCATAACTGCTGACTATCCTGAAACATTCGTCCAACTAATACAGCGTCGGCTTGGTAACGACTGGAGGCATTTTTAATAGCATCTCTAAACAAACCCCACAGAGCACCAGCGTTGATCGCCACCTGATCCTCTAAATCTAACAAGGGCCACAATAACGGCATTCCACGTTGATCTGCTTGGGACATGATTTGAGCCACCATAGGGTGACCGTCATCATTTACAATCTGACGTGTACCCTGCTTGTCTTCCACCAACCACACTAACACTGCTGCTCGATCTGCACCCCATATGGGTAAGCCAGAATCGCGAATCAATTGATCAACCTGCAGCTTATTGAACGCCATTTCAATCACCGCTTGTGATTGACTATTGGTTAGCTGAGTAGTAAAGGAAGTACGCTCTACGTAATCATCTGCATCTACTAGTGCAGTGCGTATGCGAGGTTTATTGAGACTCTGTGTTTGCCCAGTGACTTTAACCAGCACCTGAGTAAGACCCTCTTTTTTGGCCCTCAACATCTGTGCAGAGGATTGGTCTTCCACTGCAACTTCGGCACTATAAAGACCGTCTACCGTCAAACTAAATGCTGGAGCTGCTAACAGTAGCAAAAGCAACGTAGAAGTTATTTTCCACAGTGGCCTAGCCACTATTTTTCGCAATATTAACGCCATACAGTATCTTTGATAACCATTGGATTAGTTGATTTTCTTGGTCTAATGTAATTCTAGCCTAACTATAATCAATATGAGTCAGTGCCGCTAGCAAGAAAAGTACAAAAAACCTCCAAACTTCCTCTATAAGCGGGTGATGAAACGCCGGGAGAGTGATAAAATATGCCTACTTTGATTTAATCGCCTAAGGTCACCCCCCTGCCATGAGCACTGAAGCCCCTACCAATTCCCTAAGCTATAAAGACGCTGGTGTCGATATCGATGCAGGCAACGCTCTAATTGAACGTATTAAAGGTGTCGCTAAGCGCACCCGCCGCCCAGAAGTAATGGCCGGCCTAGGTGGATTTGGAGCACTATTCGAACTACCAAAAGGTTATGACGAACCGGTGCTTGTCTCCGGTACTGATGGTGTAGGTACAAAGCTAAAGTTAGCCTTAGAACTTAACCGCCATGATCATATTGGCATCGACCTAGTAGCCATGTGTGCTAACGATTTAATTGTTGCCGGTGCAGAACCATTGTTCTTTTTAGACTATTATGCCACTGGCAAGCTAGACGTAGAGATTGCAACACGTGTAGTGACTGGAATCGGTGAAGGCTGTGCACTCGCAGGTGCGTCTTTAGTAGGTGGTGAAACAGCCGAAATGCCCGGCATGTACGAAGGTGAAGATTACGATCTTGCTGGGTTCTGTGTAGGCATTGTAGAAAAGAGCAAAATCATAGACGGCACCAAGGTGGCTGCCGGTGACGTGCTTATTGGCTTGCCTGCTTCGGGCCCACACTCCAATGGTTACTCCTTAATTCGCAAAATCATTGAAGTAAGCCAAGCAGATTTACAGCAAGACATTGGTGGCACCAGTCTAGGTGAAGCCCTAATGGTACCTACCCGCATTTACGTAAAGTCTTTATTAGAATTATTTAAGCAGGTGGATGTAAGAGCTTTATCCCACATTACTGGTGGCGGTTTACTAGAGAATATTCCTCGGGTATTACCGGCAGATAGTGTGGCTGTAATTGATACTAGTTCATGGCAACAACCTGCTGTATTCAAATGGTTACAAACTAATGGCAATGTAACCGATACTGAAATGTACCGCACGTTTAACTGCGGGGTAGGCATGGTGATTGTAGTGGCTGAAGAAGACCAAGCCAAAACGCTAGCTTCCCTGTCTAGCGCCGGCGAACACCCTTGGATTATTGGCCACATCAAACAAAACAATGGCTCTGAAGACGCTGTTGTTTTGCGTTAATTCCACCTCCGGACACTTTGATGCATCAACAATCGTTACAACAAGTACCACGCCTTGTCGTGCTTATTTCTGGCAGTGGCAGCAATCTACAAGCACTGATTGACGCCATCGCTGCTGGCACCATCGTAGCTACTATCGAACTAGTTATTAGCAACAAACAAGAATCTATGGGCCTAGCGCGGGCCAATAGGGCCGGCATTGCAACTCAAGTTATTAATCATCTTGACTATGCCAGTCGCGAAGCGTTTGATCGTGAATTAATGCATGCCATAGATGACAAACAACCAGAACTTGTAGTGTTGGCTGGCTTTATGCGCATCTTTACGGCCGAACTAACGCATCACTACGAGGGCCGTATGCTTAACATTCATCCTTCATTACTGCCCCTATTTAAAGGAACGAATACCCACGAGCGCGCCATAGAAGCAGAAGTGGATCAGCACGGTGCCAGTGTGCATTTCGTTTCTAGTGAACTTGATGGCGGTCCTATTGTCATACAAGCATTGGTACCTGTTCTAGATTTGGATTCACCGAGGGCATTAGCCGCTAGAGTTTTGGTACAAGAACATATTATCTACCCCATCGCTATAAAGTGGTTTTGCGAGGGTCGTTTAAAACTACGGAACAATGCAGTATTAATGGATGGCCACCAGTTACCTGTACAAGGAATGCCATACCAAGCCTAAAGTGAAAGCCCAATATTCATCTCGCAAGGAAGTGCAATGTCATATTTGAAGCAAGCTTTATCTAACGTCACTAGCCTAGCTGCCCTGACATTAGTCTTGCTATGGAGCAGCAATAGCATAGCCCAGCTACGTCCTTTTCAAGCTATTTATACCAGCCAATGGGATTTGGGTATAAGCCTCTCTGGCAAAGCAGAGCGCAGCCTAGTTAAGAACGGTGATGGTAGTTATCGCCTGACCACAGAAGCTAGCGCAATGGTTGCTTCCATCAACGAATCGAGCTTATTTAGACTCATCGATGATCAAATCCAACCCAACCACTACCGCTACCAGCGCAAGATATTACACAAAAAACGTAACGTAGAAGTGGCATTTGATTGGCCGAACAAAAAAGTTAAGAACACCGCAGAGGGATCTTCCTGGGTGATGGATATTGTGCCGCACACATTGGATAAACAAAGTGTGCAGCTGCGGTTGCAGCTCGATTTGGCAACCGCCCCAGTGATTGAGGGGAAAACCTACATCTACAAAGTAGCCGATGGCGGCCTGCTTAAAACCTATCGTTTTATTGCCGATGGCGAAGAAATAATTGAAACACCACTAGGCAGATACAAATCTGTACGCATTAAGCGTGATCGCGGCGAAAATACCAAACGCGAAACATGGATTTGGTTTGCGCCAGAACTCGATTACACCATCGTTCGTATTGTACAAAAAGAAACTGATGGCAAACGTTACCAACTCAATTTGACGCAACTTACTTGGCTCGATAGTTAATTATAAAGGTGATGATAGCTTTACTCTGCAAAGCTTAGTAAAGCCATTAGCGCCTGGTAACCAATTTAGTTACACTTACCGATTACACATACGTTATTTAAGGATCTACCTTGGCTTCTTCACACCGCATTGCTGCCTTTATTTTTACCGCCACCACCGCCTTAGGCAGCCACGCTAGCCAATTTCAAGAGCTGTTTCAGCTAGCACAGGCTAACGATCCAGGTTACCTAGCCGCGCAGCACACGCTTGAATCTAAACTGCAAATTATCCCTCAAGCCAACAGTGCACTCAGACCACAAATTACTGGAAATCTAAATCAAAATTTGGCTCTGGATACACGATCTGATAATCACAGCTACGGTGTGCAAATGGCGCTGCCCTTAAGACTAGATGCATACTATGGCATGAAAGTGGCCGAACAAAGTGCTGCTGGTGCCCGTGTTAGCTTCGAAAAGGCCCATCAAAATCTTATTTTTTCTGTTATTGAACGTTATGTAGCGGTAATCAAACAACAACATCAACTTTTTTCAAGCACGGCTGAAGTGGCCGCTATAGAACAACGTTTAAAACAAACCCAACAACAGGTTGATCTAGGCATAACCAGCATTATTCAACTGCAAGACGTAAAAGCCAATTTTCGACAACTTCAGGTGGCCTTGTTACAAGTTCAACAAAACCTAAGTTTAGCTCGCGCTAATCTTGAAAATTTAACCAATCAAGCGTTGCCAGAGCAGCTCCCTGCCCTAGCCAGCAGCTTTAGCGCTGCAAACCTAGTAACTACCGATTCTCTAGAAAACTGGTTTGTGTTGGCACAAGACAATAACCTCGATCTTGTTAGCCATGGTTTTGCCACTCAACAGGCATTCCACAACTACCAAGTCAAAGGCGCCGGCGTGTACCCTAAAGCGAGCATCACAGTGTCAAAGACTTACACCAGTGCCGGTGGCGATGCACAAAACTTCGCCATAGGGGTATCTGGTACTTTTTATGACGGTGGTCTTAACCAATCCCAAACCAGAGAAGCCAAAGAAATTTGGCATGCCAGTCAACAACGAGGCCAAGCCCTGATCAAGACCACGCAGCAAGAGGTTAGACGCTGGCATCAAGCCCTTGATACTAGCCAACAACAAATTCAAGCGTTGTCACAATTGAATACGGCAGTTCAAGCGTCTTTAGCAGGCAAAAATACAGAATACGAATTAGGCTTGAGAGACATTAGTGATATTTTGGATGCTGAAAAACTAGTTTTTTCTGCCCAAAGAAACTGGGCTAATGCACGGCTTGATTTAGTGCTAAACCGATTACGCCTCAAAAAAGCCAGTGGTCTATTAAGCGGTGATGACCTATCTCAATTAGACGAATGGTTTAACTGATCCCAGCGATCAACTCGGCTACTTTAGCGTTGGGATTTTGTTCAATAACAGCCAACAAATCCAATAAGGTCTTAATGGCTAAGCGGGGATTAATATAATACTGCTCGCCATATGCGGCGCGGCATTGAAGCATAAATTGCCACAAAGCCATATCATCTATTAAGTAATCCTTAGCTACGCCATAGGCCTGTACATGGCGTAGCTTTTGTAACAATTCATCCACCTCTACTTCTTGCAGCGGTTGCAGCGCAATCACTGGTCCCGATACATCTCTAAGACCTTCGGTCGCCAAACAATTCAAAGCCAGCCTGCTCTTCAGCGCCGGCATGCTGTACAAACCCTTTTTATCATCATAAACAAATTCAGGCGTGCCCAAAAAAACGAATCCCATTCCCTGTACCTGCCCTTGAAGGCAGTCGTTAACGATATTAAGAATCTCATTGAAATTGTTGATACGTGTTTGCTTATGACTTAGTTCATGCAGCGCCACCATTTCATCTAAACAGATGAGTAACCCAGGATAGCCCGCCATGCGCACAAAGAGGCAAAGCATTTTTAAACCACTAAAAAAGTTACGGTAGTCAATAATACTCCGCACGCCCAAGGCGGATCTTGCGTCCGATAAACTAGTAAACTCACCCCTTAACCATCGCAAGGCTATACTTTTTAATTCATCATCTTGATTTTCTAGGCCTAGATAATAGCGTTGAATCACTCTAATAAAGTCAAACCCTCCGGAAAGTTCTTCAAAATCTCTCAAGCGATGAGCAATATGAGCTTCAGGAGCGACGTAATGTACGTGGGCTTCACGTAATGTAGTTAATATAAAGCGTTCTACAATATTAACTAAAGCGGTGCCATCAGGCCTTGCCTTGGTGCTAAAAGAGCGCACTAGGGCTGAATAGAGATTCCGGGTTTCTCCCGTTCTTGCTTGCAACCGTTTATCAGGAGACAGTGCCGCAGTCGCTACTACCAGGCCTTGTTTGATACCCTGTTGGCGCGTTAGCTCTCCAATAAAGGTTTTGCCACTACCGTAGTCACCAGTAATAAAACGAACACTGGAACCACCTTTCGCAATGTGCAGGATGTCTTTAGCTAAGGTGGCTTGCTCTCCTACTCTTCCCACATGAATCAGGTCGATATTATCTGCAGGCACCACTCCCGCTCGTAACGACTTTAAAACTTGATCATACTGTATAGTCGAAAGTTGATTCATGGTTTATTCTTTTACTTAGCTGTCTTGGTCAATACGGCTGGCTACCGCACTTTGTTGATGCTTATATTTGGCATCTGGACGCTTGTTGTATGGCCGTAGAGCCGGGCTCGACAGTGTTTCGAAATTTATCGCACCTATGGTCATGTTAGGTTTTAGCGCTAAGGGCAACTTACCACTGTTAAAACACTCTAGCACAATGGCACCGCTCCAACCTGGATCAATACGGTGTGCTGTGACGTGCACCATCAGCCCTAAACGCGCCAGAGAAGAGCGTCCATCTAGCCAGCCAACATGGTCATCAGGAATAGTGATCGATTCTAATGTCACAGCGAGTGCTAGCTCACCAGGGTGTAAAAAAAAACTCTCTCCTTTCTCAACAACAATTTCTTCACTCATAATGGCTTCAAGAGTGCTATTGATTTCTTCGCGGCTAGCGCTCACGTCTACATACGCACGAGCGTGGTCCTTAAACACACGAAAGCTATTACCTAAACGCAGGTCTACACTGACACCTGTGATGACGCTATCGTCCGGGCGTGGTTCAATACCAATTTTGCCACTATTTAAAGCGGCGATAATGTCTTTATCACTTAATCGCATGGTTTTTAATCTTCATCTATACTAATGCTAGGCATGGATTGACTAGTTCCATCTAGCTTCCCCACCAACGAGTGAGCCAACTGAACATAGGTATTGGCCGCTGCCGATTCAGGCTCTGCTACCACCGTAGGTGTACCGCTATCAACAAGCACCCTAATGGCCATACTCAAGGGCAAGCTAGCAAGTAATTCAGTGCCATATTCTTGGGCTAATGCAGCACCTCCGCCGGCACCAAAAATTGCTTCTTCATGGTTACATTGGCTGCATACATGAGTACTCATGTTTTCCACAATACCCAACACAGGCACCTTTACCTTGTTAAACATTTCAATACCCTTGCGGGCGTCGAGCAAGGCTAAGTCTTGCGGGGTAGTTACAATAATCGCTCCAGACACTTGTGCTTTTTGGCATAAGGTCAATTGTATGTCGCCTGTACCAGGAGGCATATCAACAAACAAGTAGTCCAACTCGCCCCACGCTGTTTGCAATAACATTTGCTGCAATGCGCCTGCTGCCATAGGACCACGCCATACCATAGGCGTATTTGCATCTACCAAAAAGGCCATAGACATCACACTCACACCATGAGCTTGAATAGGCACAAACCACTTTTCGTCCATCGTTTCTGGGTGACTACCTTCGGCAATTCCCAACATTAACCCTTGGCTTGGGCCATAAATATCGGCATCTAAAACACCTACTTTAAAACCCGCCTTAGCCATGGCTAAGGCCACGTTAACCGTGGTGGTCGATTTGCCTACACCACCCTTACCTGAGGCTACGGCAACGATGTGTTTAATTTTTTGTAGACCTTCTGGTCGTGTATCGGTCATGATATGTCCTATGAATTACGTTTATGCAGTACCACACCGCATTCGGCATGATGGGTGTATGGAAATTGGTCAAATAAAGCCAGGCGTTTTAGCTCGTGGGTTTGTTTGAGTTGTTGTAAGTTGTCCAGCAATGTATCGGGGTTACAGGAAATGTAAACTACCTGATCAAATTGTTGCACCAATGCTAAGGTGTCTGGATCTAATCCAGCCCTTGGTGGGTCTACTAAAATAGTACCAAAATCAAAACTGGTTAAGTCTACATCAGCTAAGCGCCTAAAGGGACGAGTACCCGCTAAGGCTTCGGTCATCTCTTCGCTAGACAAACGTACGATAGTAACGTTATCAACGTTATTTTCAATCAGATTAAAGTGGGCCGAATTGACCGAAGATTTAGCAATTTCGGTGGCCATTACCTTGCGAAACTGGGTGGCTAAAGGCACGGTGAAGTTGCCATTACCGCAGTACAACTCCAACAAATCTGGCTTGTTCATGGGGCCAAAACGCTCAACGCTTTCACAGGCCCAGGTAATCATTTGTTCATTAACACCCGCATTAGGTTGAGTAAATGCGTTCTCCACTTGCTGGTAGTGATACTGGCGGCCTTGTATGTCTAGGGTTTCCATAATATAACCCATGCCCAAAACATGCTTTTGTTTACGCGCACGACCAATAATATCAATACCCAGCTCAATACGTAAGGACTCTGCCAGCACTAGCCAATCGTCCCCTAGTTGCTTATGGTATAATAGGCTAACTAAAATTTCGCCACGTTGGCTGCTCAGAAAATCGATCTGGAATAGTTTCTTGCTCAATACAAGCGAAGCCTTAATGCCATCCAACAAAGGCAACATTAATTCATTAATACGCTCGCTAGCTTGAGGAAAAGAGTCTATACGAATAGGTTGGTATTTATTACCCGGTGGAAACATAGCGTAATATAGATCGTCGCCTTCATGCCACATACGAAACTCCGCACGCATGCGGTAATTTTCTGGCTTCGACGGAAATACCTCTAAGGCAACGCAGGAGGTAAAGTCACCTAGTTGGTCAAAACGAGACTGAATAAGTTCACTTTTAGCGTCTAAAAACGCTTGGTATTGTTGCGGTTGTATGGGCTCAAGGGCCACAGAACTACTCCTTAAACTGGGTACTCATTTCAGGCAAGATTATAGCAGGGAAAACGGGCAGAAACACATACCCCAATGCTCACTAGAGCTCACTAGTACTGATTAGCACTGACTAGAGAGTGGCGAAACTATAGGCGTTTTTGTACAATGGTGTCTGAATTACTAAATCCACTAGTTTGCGCTCCATTTAGCGCCCTTAAGACACTCGAATCGAATCCATGACCAATACTACTGCTCGCGAAATACTTGTAACCAGCGCCTTACCTTATGCCAACGGATCTATTCATCTTGGCCACATGCTGGAGTACATTCAAACTGATATCTGGGTAAGATTTCAGCGACACCTTGGCAACACCTGCCATTATGTGTGTGCCGACGATGCCCACGGCACCGCCATCATGTTACGCGCCGAACAAGAAGGCATTACCCCAGAGCAACTCATTGCCAACGTGCAATCAGAACACGAACAAGATTTTAGCAATTTTAAAGTGTCTTTCGACAATTTTTATTCTACCCACTCACCTGAAAACCGTGAGTTCTCGGAATACATTTATAAAGCCTGTGAAGCCAAGGGCCATATCGCCTCTCGCACCATTACTCAAGCTTTCGATCCGGAGAAACAATTATTTTTGGCCGACCGGTTCATTAAGGGCACCTGCCCAAAGTGTAAAACTGAAGACCAGTATGGCGACAACTGCGAAGCCTGCGGTGCCACCTACTCTCCGTCCGATTTAATCAAACCTAAGTCGGCTATTTCTGGAGCAACACCTATTCAGAAAGACTCCGTTCACCTGTTTTTCAAACTACCTGACTTTGAGCAGTTATTGAAGGATTGGACCCGTAGCGGCAGCCTACAGGCTGAAATTGCCAATAAACTCGCCGAGTGGCTAGATTCTGGCCTACAAGAATGGGACATCAGTCGAGACGCACCTTACTTTGGTTTTGAAATTCCAGGCCAAGAAAATAAGTTCTTTTATGTATGGTTAGATGCGCCTATTGGCTATATGGCCAGTTTTAAGAATTTATGTGATCGTACAGAACATCTAGACTTTGACCATTATTGGAACAAGAACTCCAACACTGAGCTGTACCACTTTATTGGTAAAGACATAATCAATTTCCACGGCCTATTTTGGCCAGCCATGTTGCATGGCGCCGACTTCCGCACTCCTACGGCCGTTTACGCCCACGGTTTCTTAACTGTGAATGGCCAGAAGATGTCTAAGTCTCGTGGCACCTTTATTAAAGCCGGCACTTATTTGCGCCATCTTCACCCAGAATACTTACGTTACTATTTTGCTGCCAAGCTCAATAACAAAGTTGATGATATTGACTTAAACCTAGAAGATTTTGTGCAACGCGTGAATTCCGACCTAGTTGGAAAAGTAGTCAACATTGCCAGCCGTAGCGCTGGCTTTATTAGCAAGAAATTTGATGGCCAACTCAGTGCCACAGTAAGTGAACCTGAGTTGCTCGCAGCGTTTTCAAATGAGCAACATGCCATTGCAGAATATTACGAAAATCGTGAATTCGGCAAAGCCATTAAGGCAATCATGGCCTTAGCTGACCAAGCAAACCAATACATTGCTGATAAAGAACCATGGGTATTGGCAAAACAAGAAGGTTCCGAACAACAGGTACATGATGTTTGTTCAACAGGCCTTAACATGTTCCGCATGTTGATGATCTACTTAAAGCCTGTGTTACCGATGATGACCGAAAATGCGGCCAGCTTCCTTAATGATGATCTTTCTTGGTCTGGGCTAAATACTCCCCTTGTTAGTCACGGCATCGAAAAATTCAAACCTTTGATGACCCGTATTGAAGCTAGTCAGATAGAAGCGATGCTTGAAGATTCTAAGGTGGAAGTAGCCCAGGAATTAGCGCTGAAAGCCAAGTAAGTCTACGCAGTCTACTTTTTCAGAGCCAACAAAAAGGCCACCCTAGGGTGGCCTTTTTTATAACACTAGCCGCAAGAATTTAATCCCAGCCAGTAATTTCTTTTAGTGCTTTACCGATATCGGCTAAAGAACGAACAGTTTTAACACCGGCATCTTCTAGGGCAGCAAACTTTTCGTCTGCAGTGCCTTTACCACCAGAAATGATAGCGCCTGCATGGCCCATACGCTTACCAGCAGGTGCAGTAACACCGGCAATGTAAGACACAACAGGCTTAGTGACATTAGCTTTGATATAAGCTGCAGCTTCTTCTTCTGCAGTACCACCAATTTCACCGATCATAACGATCGCTTCTGTGGCTGGGTCTTTTTCAAATAGCTCAAGCACATCGATAAAGTTAGTACCTGGAATAGGGTCGCCACCAATACCTACACAAGTAGACTGTCCATAACCAGCATCCGTGGTTTGCTTAACAGCTTCATAAGTCAAAGTACCTGAACGAGATACAATGCCAACCTTACCTGGTAAGTGAATGTGACCTGGCATGATGCCAATTTTACATTCGCCTGGAGTAATCACGCCTGGGCAGTTAGGGCCAACTAAACGAACGCCAAGTTGGTCACATATCACCTTACAGTCCAACATATCTAAGGTTGGAATGCCTTCAGTGATAGCAACAATAAACGTAATGCCTGCATGAGCCGCTTCTAGGATGGAATCCTTACAATAGGCAGCTGGCACATAAATGACAGAGGCTTCAGCACCAGT
>Ga0307994_1000883_pt1 | contig 19325 bp, 22 predicted proteins | sample EllFjometagen261_FD_203171 | JGI IMG/M metagenome (GOLD analysis project Ga0307994, IMG submission 203171) | Marine microbial communities from Ellis Fjord, Antarctic Ocean - #261 | ecosystem: Environmental > Aquatic > Marine > Unclassified | place: Southern Ocean | collected 2014-11-02 | reverse complement strand
GGTGCGATTCCGACTCAGATCGGCAACCTCACCCTCCTCGCAAACCTGTGGCTGGACGACAATGCGTTGACGGGTGCGATTCCGGCTGAAATCGGCAACCTCACCAACCTCATAGAACTGAACCTGAACAACAATGCGTTGTCGGGTCAGGTTCCGACTGAAATCAGCGCCCTCACCAACCTCACAACCCTGAACCTGAACAACAATGCGTTGTCGGGTCAGGTTCCGACTCTAATCCGCGCCCTCACTCTCCTCACAAACCTGCGCCTGGACAACAATGGGTGTTTGTGGGCTGATTCTGTGGTTACGGCCTTTGTCACCAACCTTTCGGCTGCGAGTGGTGCAGCGTTGCGTGACTCCTGCGCTCCTCCTGCTTATGCGGGGCCATTTGTGGTGGTGGTAGCTGATGATGCCGACGCTGCACAGGCTGAGGCTCTAGCTGCAGCTGGCGCAGCGCCTGAACCAGCTCTGGCTGCAGCAACCGGAGCCTCGACTGAACCGGTGCTTGCGTTCACCGGTACAGGTACAGGTCTCACACAACTAGCGCTCGCTATAACCGGCGCCGGCGCACTCATGATGACAGCGAGCCGACGACGCCGCTAACCACCCCTACGGGATGGTTAAACGTTCGGAGGATGGTTTGCCGGGGATGTGTGGGTGAACGGTTATCGACTCAATGCAGGACGCCAGTACATCTCGAGCGACGGCTAGGGACCCGCAAGCGGTTTCAAAGGCTCCAGGAAGTTCGGCTGGGGTTATGTCGCCTTCGGCAAGCTGGTTAAGCCACTCGGCGCCGTCGACAGGTAGGGGCGTCCCTTTGGAAGTATCCGGCAGGCCCTCTAAAGCGTTTTGAGTGGTTTCTAATTGACGTGTAAGGGCCGATATGCCCCGTTCGTAAGCTTCAGGAGCGAGTTTGCCGCCAACGAATAGGTCCGTCATTGTCTCCTGGCGCTGCAACAAGTCGCCCAGTTCAGTCTCGAGCTGGCTACGTCTCAGGTCAGCCTCAGGATTCGTTAAAGTTTGGAAGTTCGAAGCGATCAGCTCGATGTCAGTGAAGTCGTCGTCATGGGCTGCCGCTGCTTGTGCAGCGCGGATTTTGTAAAGAGCTTGGATGACGGCGTAGGGCTCAACCAAGTGGCTTCTGATGGAAGCGCCTGAGTCGCATTTCCCTTCGCTGCGCATTGAGCAGCGATAGGCGATTGAGTCTTTCCGTCTCTCCGGTGTCAGGCCTCCAGAGCAGTTTGAACAACGAAGGATTCCGGCCGATAGCAGGCTGGTCGCCGGGCGTCTTGCTGGTTTGTTACTTGTTGATGAGCGTGACTCCAGTCGCAGTTTTGCGTCTCGCCATCGGGCTGCTGTGAGTACACCGCCGGCTTCGAGGCCTAAGGCTGTCATCAGGGTGCCGTCTGACTGCTCAATCAGACCCGCAGTGAGTGGTGAGAGGATCGCGCGTCGCAGGTAGTTGGTTGCCCATGGCGAGCCCGACTGCGTTGTGTGACCTTCAGCATTTAGCTGCAAGCACACAGCACGTAATGCCAGCCTTTCGTCGACGTAGAGCGCTATGGCCCGACGTAGGACGTCAGCGCCTAAGGGGTGAAGCTCGAGCGAGCCGTTCGGGCCATGTCGGTATCCGGCAGGTTCATGACCGCCTAAATAGCGCCCTGCTTCACGCTGCCTTCGCTTTCCGTCCTTTATACGATCGCTCTTGGTTTGGGACTCTTGCTGGGCCATCGCTGCGGTCAACGTCAACATCAACAACTGGCCAGGCAATGCGGTATCTAATTGCGGCGTGAGGATTCGCAACCTGTGCTCTTCAATCAATTCAATCCACAAACTGAGGTCAACTAGTCGTCTAGTAAGCCTCGACCATTCCCAGGCCAGCACGGTCGAACCAGGCCGATGTCGGACATAAGCAATCAGCTCGTCTAGTTCGGGGCGAGCGACGCCCTTCTTGTAGGCCGATACCCCACTGCCTTCAGCGAAGACTTTGGCGACTATCAGGCCGTGAGATTCAGCTAACCGGAGGCACGTTTTCTCTTGGTCTTCAAGCGTCTTGTTGTCGCCAGATTTAGCTGTGCTCAACCGTGTGTAAATAACGGCTACGTTGTCCATACGGCCACATTAACGCGTGTAGGTGAGGGTATGTTCCACTTCCATTAGACAGCGACCAACCCCCAGGGGTTTCGCCGCGTGCTCATCAGCAAAGTACTCTTGCAGGCGGGCTTCCAACGGCGGAACTCGCAGGTGGGAGAAACTGGCATGCTTGACTTCGAGACGTTCAACGTCCTGGTAGGTACGCACGTTTCTGCTCTTTCGGCTGAACACGGAGCCGTTCCGCTCGAGGTGGTCGAGGTTAAGAAGGCCGATGGCGTGGACCGGCCCGACAATGCGTTCTCGGTGCTGTTCAAGGGGCCGCGTGAACTCTTCTTGGAGCAGAGCACGTATGAGACAACGCTCGGCGAGGCCGGTACTCACGCAGTTTTCATCGTGCCCGTGATCGAAGAATCCGACGGGTACGTCTACGAGGCGGTATTTACTGCGTTGAACGCTGACTGACCAGGCGGTCGCTGTTCGTCAGCAGTGGCTGGTTGCCACTCCGTGAGCATGTATGTATCGAAGTCTTCGATCACGACAAAGATCACACGTTCATAAAAACGTGACGCATCCCGGTTGGGGTTGTAAACCGAATGCCGTAGAGCGTCCCGGATAACTCGGGAACAGCAGATCGGGGTCGAGCGCCTTCAGGGGGCCCAGGTTGATCAAGCCAATCATGTCACTGAAGCGACGATCGTCGTGCCGACGTTCGTTGCCGCGCCGGCACCATCATCGTGAGCTCTGTCCTATTCGTTACCAGGGGCGTCGTCGTCGGATTCGGGCTCCGGCGCCGTTGGTGCTGCAACAAGCTCGACCGAGAAATGATCCGAGGTCACCGCACAGAGTGCCTCGACCGTCACGCCTGGGTGCTGCTCGACCTCTTCGCCTTCCCTGGTCACTTTCACGTCGAATGTTTCGGTCTCGGAGCTGTCGTCGATATGAATGTCGACCCCCTCGGCCGCATTGATGGCCAATGCCTTTCGAATGTCTGACATGGTCCTCCTTTCAGCTTCGGCTCGGATAGAGACCGACAAGTGCAATGATGAAATTGATCGCTAGATATGGCTGCATGTTGTTATGGGGCTGGGAGTCGCCCACCGGCTGGACAGGCTGTGGTGCCATAGCGGCCGTTGCGCCGATGGCAAAGGTTGTCTCGCCAGTCTCGCTAAACGTCGACGTCGCTGATAGCCCTTCGTTCTGGGCGCGACGTTCGGCCGTCATTTCTTGATGCGTGTGGTTCGAGATTTGGGCTGCGGACAGCGTGACGGTTTCAACACCGCGTTCCTGGCCAAGCCGGCGAGCCGTCAGTCCAGGACCACGTCCCGGGTGCATTGGTGCCTTGCCCTGCAGGTTCGGCAGCGCAGTGGTGCTGTGCCCGTCACCTCCATAGGTGGTACCGATTAGTGAGTAGAGGGTGGTGTTCTGCGCTATCGGGAGGAGTTGACCGTTACAAAAGGCCCACCCTCGAGGTGCGAAGTTGCCGGCAAAAATGCGTATCTCTGCGATGAACGGTTCAGACATGGCAAGCCTCTTATTGGTGTGACGGGTAGAGGCCGAAGAACGGGTAGAGGCCGAAGAGTGCGATCATGAAGTTCACGCACAGGAAGGGCATGACATTTGTGTGGCTACCTGATCCGCCAACCGAGCTGAGCGCGCCAGGCGACATGGCGACGTCGGTGACGTCGGTGGCGTCCTCCATGTAGGTCCGATAGTGAGCGCGAGTAGCGGCAAGATTGCCAGGCACTGTCGACTGGGTTTCACCTGTGGTTGTCGCTTGATAGTTGTGGGTGTGTGTTGGCATGGTTTGACCGGTAATTGTTTCGGACTCGGTACCGGCCTTTGCGCCTAGACGTTGCGGAATTAGATCTAGGCCGCTTCCGGCGTGAACCGGTATCCGTCCACGAAGGTCGGGTAACGCGAAGGTGGTGCGTCCGTCACCCCCATAGATGGTGCCTAGCAAGCTAAACAAGACCTGACTTTGGGGTACGGCGAGCAGTTGCCCGTCGCAAAACGCCCATCCTCGAGGGGCGAAGTTTCCGGCAAACATTCGGATCTCTCCGACAAATGGTTCTGACATCAGACGCCTCTTAGTTCGGGGATGGGTATAGCCCTTGCAGGGCTATACAGAAGTTGACGGCCAGGTACGGTTGCATGTTGTTGTGTGCTTGCCCACGGGCGGCGTTTGCCAGGTTGTCGGCTCGCATGGTCACGTCATTGCTGTCTGATGGCTGGTATGTGCCGGCTCTCCTTGCAAACAACCGGCCAGCGGGATCGGTGTTGTCGGCGGCCACGCTGGTGTTCGACGCAACATGGTTGTGCTGAGGTGTCTCGGCGATCGACAGAGTGTGGGTGTGTTCGCCTAACTTCTGGCCTTGGGCATGATTGTCGCCAACATGAATGGGGGTACGCCCGCGCATGTCAGGTAGCGCAAAGGTGGTTCTGCCGTCGCCTCCGTAGACGGTGCCGAGCAGCGAGTAGAGGGATTGGTTTTGATTGATAGGCAATATCTGTCCGTCACAAAACGCCCATCCTCGGGGCGCAAAGTTGAAGCTGACGATTCGTATCTCGGCCAGAAAAGCTTCAGACATATCGCGTTCCTCCTACGAGCTAATTTGGGACGCACCCGACAGTGACGATGTCACAGACAGGAACTCCAGAAGTGCCTTGGCAACCCGAGGTGGGCGTGACGGCGACGCCCAGAGGCAGGCCCTCGGCTGGGCTGGTCGCCACCGCTTGGGCTTGTGCCTCGATCGAGTACGGCGAGGCCGCAACAAGGGCCACCGATGCAATTGAGGCAACCAGTTGCGCTCGGGCGCGCGGGCCTGACTGAATTCTTCCAAAACTTTTTAGAAGTATCAAGACTGGCACCTGTCCTGGGCCTATGAATCCCGCCGGATGGCCCTCCGCTAGCAGGACAGTAGCATCTAAGGCGGCCTGCGTACTACGACCTTGCAGCTGGGCTGCGAGTGGGCCGACCGAGGCGTGCGGGTGAACTGAGTCCCACCCGGCTTCATCTTGACGACATGATCCGCACCGCCGTCGAGGGAACACCCAACGCCGATTACATCGCAAGTTGCACGAAAGCGCATCCGGTTCAGCACGGAGTCTTGCGTTAGGTTCTGATCCTGGAGTTCCGCATAACCGAAATGAGCTGGCGTGAAATTTGGATTCATATTGCCGAACAACTGGGGCATCGCTGACCCGGTGGCGGTGGCCAACCTGGGCGTTGAGGCCGAAGAGCGTGGGCTCAATTCGGTCTGGGTGAATCACCACATCGTGAATGCTGGTTACATCGCGGATCGACTGGGCAACACGCCGTATCACGATGCGCTGACGGTGCTGACATGGGTCGCTTCTAAGACCACCACGATCAAGCTCGGCACGTCGGTGCTGGTTATGCCATATCTGCACCCAATGGTCACGGCCAAGGCATTGGCGACCCTCGACCTCATGAGTGGTGGACGGGTTATCCCTGGCCTGGGCGTAGGGAGCCTTCCTGAAGAGAACGAGATTCTCGACGTGATCTACGACGGACGCGGCACATTCTGCGACGAGTTCATCGAAGTGATGCAGGCGCTCTGGACACAGGATGAAGCCAGTTATCAGGGTGACCATTTCCAGTTTGCTGATGTGGTGGCGTCACCCAAACCAGCGCAGTCGGCAATGCCCATTTGGGTTGGCGGTTCCGGCGCACCTGCCCGCCGCCGGGCTGCGGCTCACGGAACCGGCTGGCACCCAATGTGCTCGGTCGATGGTCTCACCCGGCGAATGCCAGCAATGACCGAAGCGCTTCACTCCCAAGGGCGTGAATTGGCGAGTCTGACCGTTGCGCCGCGTGTTGATGTGACCGACCTGCCCGACGTTGCCGCAGTTGACGCCTGGCGCCAGGCTGGCGCCGATGAACTCGTGGTGGGTGTCAGTAGCCCCGATCTGGATGACCACAGGGCTGGCCTGGCCCACCTAGCGAAGCTGGCTCAGATTGTCGCCAGCTAGCGACCGAAGTCCGTAATGTCCGGGCGCCAGGACGGCCCATAGCCCATTGATGAACAGGCTTCGAACCGCCCCGGTTACGGCGGTGGCTACGGGGACAGCTCCTGCTTCGCCCGTTGCTGAGGTGTCAGCTCCGACCTCTTCGTACGTCGGAACGTGCAGTTGCGCTATGAGGATGGGGCGTTGAAGCGCTTGTGTTCGATTGATAGCCCTGTCGGCCGCCCTAGGTACTGAATAGTGGTCTGTCAGATGGACGACGTAAGCAAGGTAGTTAGCTGCTTGATTGCGTTGTCTGGGTCGGTGACATGAACGGTTGTCCACCTTCGGTTCCGCGCGGGGCCGCTATCACGGCGTTCGCGCCCAGGCCGGCGAGTTCGGTAGCGATTGCTGGCCAAGGCCCGTGCCTCCACCGGTGACGAGTGCCGTCTTCCCGGTGAAGAGTCCGGGCGCGAACTATGAGGTGGGACTGGGATCAGGAATAGTTATCAGATTCAATTCTGTTGTGGTGCGTCTGGTTGAACCGAAAGCACCAAGCCAACTTGGCGAGCAACGGCAACCAAAGCGCCTGACTCATCCCACAACCAGCCATCCTCGATGGTGCGGTTGCCGGTGGCGTCAGTCGTGCGGAAATGGCCGCGGATCCACCCCTCGACGGGACGCCTCCGGACGTGCACCGTCAACTCGATGGTAGGAACCCACCCGATGTAGCCGACCTTGGAGAACAGCGGTGGCGGGAATGCATCAGCGAACAGTGGCAGCGCATGAGCGTCGACCGGCCGGCCATCACCAAACCGGATCCAGCCGGTGATGGCGGCTTCCCGGCCGGTGCCAGCAACGGCATGGTCAGGGTGGATGCGCACGTCGAGTCGGTTCATGATGGGCAGGATCACGCCCTGCTCCAGCTCTGTTCGCGACACACAATCATCAGGGTCAGGGATGGGGGCAATAGGCATGTCGATAGCTACGACGGATGCGGTGCTCGACAAGTCTGTATAGGCGGCGATCGATTCGATGCGGGTTTTGCCACCCTGCGCAAGGCGGCCACGGACAGTGCCGATGGTTCGCCCGGTGCGGATCATCTCGGCCTCGATCTCTGCGGGTGCATTGCCGGTTCCCGGTCGTAGATAGTGCGTGGTGATCGACAATGGATCTGGGTGCCCTGACACCGAAGCCATGGCCTTAGCAAGCGGTGCAAGCAGATAGCCGCCATTGGGGTTGTCGCCGATGTTCCAATCGCTGGTCAGGTTGGTCTGCCAGTGGGTGTCGTCTATTTGGACAAGGGCGGTTTCTTCATCGAACTGGTAGGCCACAGTCGCCATGGTGCCAGGCGAGAACAGGTATCCCCAAACAAGGTGCTGGCCGTTCGGTAATGCTGCACACTGGTGAGATGGCAGAGCCGCTGAAGAACTTGTTCGGACACGAGATGGTGCACCGGGCTGCGCAGGCAATCGAGCGGGTCCACCCGACCTTCGATGCAACTGGTTTCACCGCGCAGGCGCTCGCCGGGTACGACGATCTTGAACTGACGCCGCGATGCAGGCAGATCGCGGCTGCGATGGCCGATTTCTTACCTGCGGACCAGGGCCAGGCGATCGACATAGTGGTCGCCTCGCTGGGCCCAATACTCGAGAATTGCGACCCGGCCGATGTCAAGTCGAGCGCCGATGCCGAGGTTGACGACAACCATATGTCCGGCTTTTTCTACATGCCGCATGGCTACTTCTTGGCCGATCACGGTGACGGGGAGTTCGAACGTGTGATGACCGCGAACTACGAGATCACCAAGCGAGCCACATCAGAATTCAGCATTCGCACCCCGCTGCGAGATGAGCCGGAACGGACTCTGGAACGGCTCGCCACCTGGGTCCATGATGAGAATGTTCATGTGCGACGGCTGGTTAGCGAAGGAACTCGGCCTCGGTTGCCGTGGTCGTTTCGGCTAAAGAGTTTCCAGCAAGACCCGATGCCCGTTGTAGCGCTACTTGAGATTTTGAAAGACGACCCTGTCGAGTACGTGCGTCGTTCGGTGGCAAACAATCTGAATGACATCGCCAAGGATCATCCCGACGTGGTGATCGCGGTGGCTCGCCGATGGTGGGCAGACGGCGATCGCAACCGGCGCCGCCTTGTTCGGCATGCATTGCGCACTCTGATCAAGGACGCCAATTCCGACGCACTCGACATCCTTGGCTATGGACCGAATTCGCCGGCTGTTGTTGCATCCGTCTCGATCGAACCAACAGTGGCCAGGATTGGCGACAAGGTCAAGATCGAGGTCCATGTGTACAACCCGAGCTCGTCACCCGCCGGAGCCCTCGTTGATCTACGAGTGCGCTTCGTGAAGGCAAACGGCTCAACCAGCCCCAAGGTGTTCAAGGGTGCCGAACTCGACATCGCTCCCGGCGAGACCGGCCTGGTGCGCAAGTCGGTGTCGGTGGCTCAACACTCGACTCGCACCCACTATCCAGGTGAGCACCAGGTTGAGATCATGATCAACGGCGCGTCGCACCCGGCAGGCTCGTTCGTCCTCAGCGCGTAGTGCCTGGCCTAGTTCTTGTTGCCAAAGTTGAGTTCTTCTGCCCAAACTGGTTTACCCCTGCTCCCCGACACCAGGGGTTACGCGGCACCGGTTATCGGCCGAGGTGGCATGGCTGAGGTGGCATGGCTGAGGTGGCCGCCCAGTACCATTACGTGATGCGGCTTCAGTCCTGTCTTGTTGGTTTTTTGCTGTTGTGGCATCGGCATGTACCGGCAGTGTGGATATTTCCTTCGGCGGTAAGACACCGGCCGAGGCAGCGGTTGAACTCATCGAGGGAGACACCATGGCGGAACAGTTAGGTGTCGGCCCGATCGCTGACGCGGTCTGCCAGGCCCCGCTGAACCAGGACGTGGGAACCGTCTTTACGTGCACGGCGCAGAGCGAAGGTCAAACGATGAACTTCGACGTGGTGCTCGAAGAGGATGACCGTATTTTTGCCGGCCCGACCAATGTGATCGACAGCGCCGCCCTGCCGCTGCTAGAGACTGCTGCGGCGCAGGAACTAAAAAGCCAGAACGGTTTCGCGTTGACTGAAGACGCAATGGACTGCGGCGACAGTTCCGTGATCTTGGATGCGAACCAACAAATGCCATGCGCGCTTACAAACCCCGATAATGGTGTGGTGTTCGACGCTGTTGTGACCGTGACCGACACCGAGACTGGCACGTTCGATGTGGAGATCGTGGGCGAAGCCTCGTAAGTCTGGCTGGCGGCGTTCGTGGCGTCAGCCGGCAACGTCATGGGAGACCGCGACGGAACCGAATGTGCCCAGCCCAACGGCTTGTTACAGGATGGTCTCGCCGTGCATCTCGCCTAGCTCGTCAGCCAGCAGTTCCAAGCGTTCGCCGTCGGGGCCGCTGAAGTAGATTGAGCTTCCGTGCTCGAAGTCGATGGGCACGCCGGCGGCTTCCAACTTGGTTCGCAAGTGGGCCAGTTTTTCGGGAGTCACCGAGATGGCCAGGTGGTGCATGCTGCCGAGTACTTCGGCGTATGGCCCCAGGTCAAGCCCGGGAAAGTCGAAGAATGCCAGCGCGTTCCCGTTGCCCATGTCAAAGAAGAAATGGGTAGAGCCTTGGTAGTCGCGGTTTTCGAACAACTCGGTCAACGGGAACTCGAGCACATCTTGGTAGAACTCGATCGTGCGGGGCACGCTCGACGACAGTAGCGCCAGGTGATGCACCCCGCGCGCTGACGAGGTAGGTCGGTCGGTGCGCAGATACCTGTGCCGCAGGGCCTCCCATTCGTCGCTGCGGTCCACGTCTTCGCCGTGTTTGGTTGCGGGGCCGGTGGTCTTGTCTGTGTCGCTCATCGTTGTACCTCGTTGTCAGACTCGCACACGATGACTTCGCTTGCATCGTTGCATGTGATGGTGACGCGACCAGCGTCGTTCATCTCGCTCTGCCGTATCCCGGACCCAGCGGCCATGCGCTGCGCTAGGCCGGGATACAACACGCCCTGATTTCCCGTTGAGTCCTGATGCTCAAGACCACCGCTGAGTACCCATGTCTCGATCTCCATGTTTCGGTGCCCATGGGTTCCGAAACCGCCGCCGGGTGCCACCCGATCATCATTCGAGACGATCAGCAGGCCATGGCCGTTGTTTGTGGGTTCCTGGTGGGGCCTGAAACTGAAGCTGTGGCGGCTGTTGAGCCAACCCATTTCAGTGGAGTATCGGTCAGCTGCGGGGCCGATGACGACCGTGCTGAGCATGGCGATTCCTCTTGGGGCGGGCTGAGTCGGGTTCGGGGGTCAGCCTTGGCGAGTGGTTTGGATCTCGAGTTCGATGGTGACCTTGTCGCTGAGCAACATGCCGTCGATGCCGAGGGGAGCGTTGAACTCGATGCCGAAGTCGCTGCGCAAAATCTGGCCGCTGGCGTTGAAGCCGGCGCGGGTGGTCCCGTATGCATCGAGGGCAACGCCGTTATAGGACAGATCTAGCGTGACCGGCTTGGTGATGCCTCGAACCGTCAAATCGCCCGACAGTGATGTCTCGGTCACGCCAGTCGACACGAAGGTCATCGTGGGGCTGGCCTCTGTATTGAAGAAGTCGGCGCTTTGCAGGTGACCGTCACGCTTCTCGTTGTTGGTGTCGACCGAGGACAGGTCGATCGAGGTGGTGACGCTGCTGGCGGTCTGATCGTCGGCGATCGTGACGGTGCCCGAGAATGCGTTGAAGCGGCCCCGAACCTTTGACAGGCCAAGATGGCGAACCGTGAAGCCAACTTCAGAGTGAGCTGGATCGATGTCCCACGTGCCTGCGGTAAGTCCGGTGAGTTCTGTGGTTGGGGTGGTCATGTGAATGCTCTCCTGAGCTCGAAGCGAGTTGATCGCTTGGATATTTAAACTTTGAAGTACTGGTGTGAACACAAGACTACTTAAAAGTTGAACTATGTCAACCTCTGCCCTACACTTTTGGTTGTGCAGGACGACACGCCATGGCTCGACGAGCAAGAGAACCGCATCTGGCGCTCCTTCCTTCACGCGAGTGGACTTATTTCTGCCCAACTCAGCGACTCGCTCAAAGAGGAGACTGGCTTGACCATGGACGACTACGAAGTCCTGGTCCACTTGTCTGAAGCCGACCCACATCGGTTGCGTATGACCGAACTCTCTCACCGACTCCTGCATTCGCAAAGCAGGCTCACGCAGCGCATTGATCGACTCACCAAACGTGGCTTGGTCTGTCGCGAGAAATGTCCCGAAGACGGTCGGGGAACCTTCGCTGTTCTGACCGATGACGGCATGGAGCTCATCGTTGAAGCAGCGCCCCAGCATGTGCGCGATGTCCGTGTCGCCCTGATTGACCTGATCGAGCCGAGCGAACGCGCTCTGGTCGCCGACGTACTCGAACGCCTCGCCAAAGCGGCCGCCGGGTAGTCCGGATTCGCTGCGCTCATCCTGTCTGAGCTGGTTGGGTTCGAGGTCCCGGGGGTTTATACGTTGCCGGGTAGTCCGGATTCGCTGCGCTCATCCTGTTAGAGCTGGATGGGTCCGAGATCCTGGGGGCCCGCCAGGCTCGACATGAATGGTCGTCAAGGGACGGACGCACTGTTGCCTTTCGCGAGAATCTACGATGCTGCGGTGACCGATTCGACTGACCTGAACGCAGCCTTCGCCGTCAATGCCGAGCAGCTACATCGAGCCATCACGTTGATGGCGAGCGTTCCGAATGCAGCGGCGACGGGCCTGCCGTCGAGCTTGCCCGATCTTGGACTGGGAGCGGCGCAGACACTGGACGCGTTGGCGCCGTCGGTATTGGCCGGAGCACGCGATCTCGGAGCACCCGGTTTCTTTGCTCATATGGATCCGCCGACACCGTGGATCACCTGGGCGATGCAGTTGTGGACGTCGAGTCGAAATCAGAATCTGCTACACCCCGACACCGCTCCCGAAGCGCGCCAGATCGAAGCTCGGGTCATCGACTGGTTAGCGCCGAGCTTTGGTATGTCCGGTGGCCATATGACACCGGGTTCCACGCTTGCAAACCTGACAGCGATCTGGGCAGCGCGCGAGGCGGGCGCCCACACGGTTGTGTCAACGGGTAATGCCCATCTCAGCGTGGCCAAGGCGGCCCATCTGCTTGGCATGTTCCATCGGCCGGTTCGCAACTGGGATGTTGTCGTCTCACTCGAGGGCTGCTGCGCGGTTATTACCGCCGGCGCCACCAGCACTGGCGAGATCGAGCCCCTCGATGCAGCGTCAGGAGCACTGTGGCGTCATGTCGATGCAGCGTGGGCCGGTCCGCTTCGGCTCAGTGACACACATCGACATCTGCTCGATGGCATCGAACACGCGGACAGCATCTCGGTGTCGGCACACAAATGGCTGTTCCAGCCGAAAGAGTCGGCGATGGTCTTGTTCGCTGATGTGGCGGCAGCCCACCATTCTGTGAGCTTCGGCGCTGACTATCTCGCCGTGCCAAACGTGGGCCTTCTAGGCAGCCATGGAGCGAGCGCCGTGCCGTTGTTGGCCACCCTGCTGGCATACGGCCGCCAAGGTGTCGTCGGATGGATTGATCATTCCATGGAGCTCGCGGCGCGGCTGGCCCGCCAGATCGACGTTGAGCCGGACCTGGAAGTTCGAACGGTTCCGCAGGCAGGGGTCGTGAACTGGCGACACAAGTCGGTCGACGCAGGCGAGGTGCAGCGGCGCCTTCCGGCCGACGTGTTCATCTCGACGACCATGATTGACGGCGAACCCTGGTTGCGCTCTGTTGCAGCGAACCCCATGGCCGATCCGCAACGAGTCATCGCAGCAGTCGCTGGTCTGAGCTAGCAGGACGCAGGCGGCCATCCGGGAGGCCCGGGTTGGCCGCCGATACCCAACATCGGCCTTCTCTACACCAGCCACCGTATGGCCCGGCGCTGTCTTGGCGGGCAGGGGCTGTTTGTCACACGCGACTGAGACGCAGGTGCCAGATCTCGTCGCTCTTCGGCGAGTCAGGGTTCCGACGCTGGTTGGACACACTCGTGGATGGACCGGCTTGCGTTCGTCTATAACACTCGTTCGCGAACGGCGATGAGTTCGGCTCGATCGCCGAGCGCCTCAGCTAACTCGGTGACCATGCTGGTATCCACGTCGCGAACACGATGTAGAGCTACTGCGAAGCGGGCGGTTGGGGGCCGGTCCTTCTGTGAACCGGCTGAGCTAAGCAAGACAGCAGCTGCTCGATGCGGCGTGAGCAGATCGGCGACGGCACACTCCGCCAGCGCGGCCACCAACTCCGGACGATGGCAGCTGTCGGCGATTGGACGTCCGAAGGCGCTGGCCCCGATACATGCCACCAGTAATGTCGTTGAAGTAGGAATGACGGGTTCGTGCCCCGCGGGGGCCTTGAACGGCCGCTTACGAGAGCCGTCGGCCTCGACCACGACATTGTCGGCGATCGTGAACCAGCGATCACAGGTCGCACCGCTCACGCCGATGGCGCGCCGTTGGTCAGCGGCCTTCCACGCCAAGGCTCGACCTTCCTGCGACAGCCGCCTGCGTAGTTCGTCATCGGTTGGGTCGATCAGCGCCGGATAGCCGCTCGATTGTTCTGCACCCATCTTGGTGGTTGTCGTCAGTACGGTCGTTCCAGCGAGTTGCTCGCCAAGGTTGAACAGTGTGGTTGTCTTGCCTCCACCCCCAACCAGCGAAATCAGTTCACCCTGGTTGACCTGCAAGGCGCTGGCTAGGTTCGTCAGGTCGGTTGTTGAAACCACTGCTGCAACCTATGCGCTAGTCGTTGCGACCAACGAAGGCGAGCTGAATGCCGAGCCAGCAAACCAATTGCTGCCGCTCGGCACCTCGGCGGTCACGCTGGGTCCGCGGACGATAATGAGGGCAAAGGCCAGTGCCGCGAACGCAGCGAGTGCGTTAGACAATGGAATGGCCTAAGTATCGCTGGGCCTGCGCTAGACACAGCTCATCTCGAGGTCGCGATGTAGCCGCGCGGCCATTTGCGCTGTGGCGGCAGTTTCGTCGCAGGTGCTCTCCGCCCGTACGATTCCGCAATGCCAAAACTGACCATCCGAGGGTTCGACCTGGACTATGACGTCGCGGGAAGCGGGGAGCAACCGCCGCTGATCTGGGGGCATGGGCTGACGAGTAGCCGTGGCATCTCGGCCGCCTATCCGTTGGTCAATTTGAAACCAGCCGAAGTCGGTCGATCCGTTGTGCGTTACGACGCTCGAGGACACGGTCTGTCGGGTCTGATCGAGGACGCTACGAAGGGCAGTTGGGCAGAACTGGCGCAGGACCAGATCGGCTTGATCGACCATCTTGGCTACGAGCGTGTGGTCATCGGTGGCGTTTCGATGGGGGCTGGCACGGCGCTGCACGCTGCACTTGAGTTGCGAGATCGCCTCGAGAAAATGGTGCTCGTCATTCCGCCGACTGGCTGGGAGGAACGTGCGCCCCAGGTCGGCCTGTACGAGCAGATGGCACGGGTTGTCGAAGAGCGAGGCCCCAAGGCATTGGTCGCAGCATCAGCCGAAATGTCGCCTCCGGATCCCTTTGTTGGCACAAGCGAACATCTCGACCGTCGCGTGGGGAGCCTTGGCAGCTATAACCCCGCTCGGCTCGCCGCCTGCTTCCGAGGCGCCGCCTTCGCTGACCTTCCGGCATCCGATGACATCGCGACGATCACGACGCCGACACTGGTTCTTGCCTGGAGCGGCGATCCCGGCCACCCTGTCTCGACCGCCGAGCGTCTGCGCGACACGCTGCCAAACGTGCAGGTGTCAGTCGCGTCCACTCGCGCCAATTTCGCCACCTGGTCCGACCAGCTTCACCTCTTCCTCGCCAGCTAACCGGCCGTCGCCACCGCGTACTACCTCCGGTACAACACGCAGCTTCGCGGCGCGGGTGTGCGTACTACCTCCGGTACAACACGCAGGTTCGCGGCGCGGGTTTTAACGACAAACCATGGACGTCGCTCGTCGACGATCAGGCCCATGACGGGCGGACATCACCGGCGACTAGAGTCAGCAACGTGGGTGGAAGACTCGAAAAACGAACCGGACCAGCAGCAGCGACTTCGCTTGGTGACGACGCCATGGTGCTCGTGTCAATCGGAGCAATCGTGCCAGGCATCGTGGACTTCGATTTCCGGCCGAACGCATGAGCGGTGTCTCTCGGCCGGTCAACCCGGCATCGGTCAGCGCTCCCGCAGCGAATTATGCGCACGCGATCGTGACCGAGAACCCGACCGCATGGCTGCACACATCGGGCGTCGTCCCAATCGCGCCGGACGGGTCAGTGCCGAACGGTATTGTCGCTCAAGCCGAAGTGATCTGGTCCAACATCGCAGCCATGTTGGCCGACGCGAAGATGGCTGCGAACAATGTGGTCTCGGTGACGACCTACGTCACACCCGGGCATGATCTCGGCCCCATCATGGCGACCCGGGACAAGGCCCTCGACAACCATCACGCCGCATCGACCTTGGTTGTCGTACCCGAACTCGCTCGCCCCGAATGGCTCATGGAGATAGCGATCGTCGCAGCCCGCTAATCGACGTTGCGAAACGGGTGCGCATCAAGGCCCAGACCGTTCGTGCACATACAGGATCTGCAGTTACCGAGGTCCGTCGCTGGGTCCAGCGCCGCTTGCCTTAAGGGTTGAGGCGGCTTTCGACGCCGGCGGCTTTGAACACACGCGCTGCAGCGATGCGTGACTCGGCGAGTAGTTCGTCTTCGTCGACGAAGGTGACCTGGCGGTCATCGATCAGGATGCGGCCATCGACAACAACATGGGTCACGTTGGCCGGTGATGCGTTGAACACCAGAGCACTCTCGATGCTGTGCACAGGCGCAATGAAGATGGAATTCAGGTCCACGACAACCACATCGGCCTTGCGACCCGCGGCGATCATGCCCGTGCTGTCTTCGGTGCCGAACGCTTTAGCGCCACCACGGCATGCCATCTCGATGCTGTCGCCAGGAAGTAGTGCCATGGCGTCGAGATGATGGACCTTCTGCAGCAGCACGGTCGTCTTCAGTACTTCAAACATGTCCTGGCGGTTGTTGCTGCCAGGACCATCGCTTGCCAGCGCCACATTGATATTGCGGCTACGCATGTCCAAGATGCGCGGTACACCAGATGCCAAGAACATATTGCTGACTGGACAGCTCACGACTGAGGCACCTGATGCAGCGATCAGGTCGAGCTCATTGTCATCGAGCCACACGCTGTGAGCGAACTGCATGTCGGGGCCAAGTAGCCCGAGTTCGTCGAGCCATTCGATATGGCGCGTGCCGCGCTCTTCGAGGTTGAGACGGACCTCTTCCTCCGATTCAGCAATGTGGATATGGGTGCCGGCGCCCCACTCGCGAGTCTTGGCCACCGTCTCTTTCATCGCTTCGTCGGTGCAACCCCACGGCAGAAGCGGAGCGACCTCGATACGGATGCGATCGTCGTCGTGCCCCTGCCAGCGTTCCCGCAAACCAGCTGCGTGCGATAGCACCTGCTCGGGCGTCTCTTGCATCTCAGGCGGGTAGTTCCGGTCGGCCCAACCGCGAGCCAACATGTAACGAACGCCCGAGTCGCTCGCCGACTGCAGCACGGCGTCATCGATGGCGTCATCGACGTGTATGTAGTGATGGTCCAGCACCGAAGTAGCACCGGTCCGCAGATTCTCGACCATGCCGCATAGGCCTGCTAGGTAGCCGGCTTCAGCGTCGAGGTATACGGCGCCAGGCCAGATGCATTGGCGGAGCCAGTCGAGCAGTGGTTTGTCGTCGGCCAGACCACGAAAGAAGGTTTGGAAGAGATGTGTGTGGGCATTGGTCATGCCCGGCATCACGGCGCTGCCCTCGGCATCGATCACCCGCTCGGCTTGGGTAACAAGCGCACCTGGCGCTTCGCCGTCGCCTACGCCGGCGATGGTGTCACCAACGATGTGGACCCATCCCGGGTCATGAATAGTGGCAGTGTCATCGACGGTAACCACCGCCGCGTTGATGATAAGAAGACCACCAGCGATGTGGCGGTCGGGCAGTGGGGAGACAGAAACCATGGTGATTCTCAACAGCGATAGATCAGGGCGGGCTGGCTACGAAGCCTCGGTAGGAGTGAACGCCATGCGTTGAGCCGGTGACGGAGATTGTATTGTTCACGTCATGCGAGTGCTCGTTGTCGATGCGTATCCCGCTACACATCCCGATGCAGCCATAGTTGGCGAGGCCGTCGCGATGCTAGAAACCCAGGGAAATCAGGTCGACTACTTGTCGTTGGTGATCGACGAGTTCGGCACCACGATGACCGCCGACGAACGTACCGCCTATGAGACTGACGAACCGTTGATCGCCGATGAGGCCAAGGCAAGCGCAGCCCGCGTGCAGAGTGCCGATGCGCTTTTGTTTTGTTACCCAACGACGCTGTTCGGCGTGCCGCCCCTGCTCAAGGGTTGGCTCGAACGGGTCATGGTGATGGGGGTTGCCTTCGTCTTCGATAAGAAGCACCGGGTGCGGCCAGGCCTGACCAATGTGCGTCGTATCGGAGCGATTACGACCACCCCGCATTCTCGCAGCGCCACAATGCGAGCTCGCGATCTGGGGTATCGCACGTTCATGCGAACCTTTCGGTTGAACTGCCACCCGCTGTGTCGCGGCACGTTTGTCCGCATGCCGACCGGCGCTCCAGCCGCCCGCTACACGGGTCGTCTTGGCCGAAGCCTTCGGTCCTGGCGCTGATGACCTGAGAAGAAGGGGCACACCTGCGTTCGGCGTTGCCACACTTGAGAAGGCACCTGGCTCGGAGCGAGGGACGAGCGGGCAGACGCGTCTGCGCGCTATCGCTAGGTGACGGTGACCGAGTCGATGAACGCGGTGCGCTTGGCGGGACCGACGCTGTCGATCTTGTAGAGCGATTGCCAACTGAACCTGGCGCCAGGAGCGCACAGCGGCACGATGGTGCGCTTCCACAGCTGAAGGCCAGGTTCACCTTGCAGCATGTTGATGCGCTTTGGGCTGCCATGTGATGTGACGACCGTGAGCGACTCGATGGTGCGCAACGGGCTCGTGTGTCTGGATTGGTCACCGTCGACCCATGGCCCGATCAGGTCGTTCAACGCGTCGAGAAGCATCGCCGGAAGTGAACCCCACCACGTGGGATACACCGCAACGAGTCGAGTTGCATCGATGCAGGAATAGGGCGTCCAACGGTCACCCTGACCGAGCCGCACCACGCGGGCTTGGGGTGCCTGCGCGACGACAGCATCGAGCAGTGCCGAGTTGTAGCTCTGCTTGAGTGGGTGCGCCTGCACCACCAACGTGGTCACGTCGAGACGTTAACCCAATCACACGCAGGCTCGGTGCGACGACTTGATGTCGTGAGCCCGGTGAAAGCTGTGGCGCACAGTACTGTGAGGCGATGAGCAGACGTTACGAAGATCTGACGGGACCAGCGATACTCGAGGAGATCCAAGCGAGTTCGATCCTGTTGTTGCCGGTTGGCGCCATGGAACAGCACGGGCCACATCTACCGCTGTCTGTCGACGCCGTCATCGCCCACGAAACTGCCACTGCGGTCGTTGATAAATGTGGCGAAGAACTCGACGTCTGGCAATTGCCGACACTGTCCATCTCCAAGTCAAACGAACACGCATGGTCGCCAGGCACACTTTGGTTGTCGCCAGAGACGATGATGTCGGTCTTACGGGACATTGCACGTTCGATCGCAGCTACTGGTGCCGAGCGGCTTGTGTTGTTCAATGCGCACGGGGGTAATACCACTCATCTAGGAACGGCCTTACGCGAACTGCGACTTGAGTTCGGTCTCAAGACCTTCCTGATGCACCCATCACTTCCGCCGGCCTATGGCGGAGTCTCGACTGAAGAAGAACTCGGGATGGGGATCCACGGCGGTCGCAATGAGACGTCGATGTTCATGCATCTACGTCCGGACCTCGTCAACCTTGACCTTGCTGAGCGCCGCGTACCCGAGGCACTTGCGCAGAACAAACATGTGAAGTTCGGCGGGTCGACGTCGTTCGGTTGGCTGTCGAATGATTTTCATGCCGACGGATATATCGGTGATCCGACTGGAGCGAACGCTCCTCTCGGCAAACAGCTTTTCGATGGCGCAGTCGACAATCTCTGCGAGGCGATGGCCGAGGTAAAGGCGTTCGACTTCGGCCGATAGCGGCTGATCCACGCTTGTCGGGATCGTTGAACTGGGAGTTCGAAAACAGGGTTTCGGCGAGGGACGAGTTGAAAGC
>Ga0307994_1000879_pt1 | contig 19367 bp, 14 predicted proteins | sample EllFjometagen261_FD_203171 | JGI IMG/M metagenome (GOLD analysis project Ga0307994, IMG submission 203171) | Marine microbial communities from Ellis Fjord, Antarctic Ocean - #261 | ecosystem: Environmental > Aquatic > Marine > Unclassified | place: Southern Ocean | collected 2014-11-02 | reverse complement strand
GAGTCAGTGAGTTCGTGAACGGCTACAGGTCGAAATCGGCGTAGATCGGAATGTGGTCGCTGGGCTTGTGGCCGTCCCAGGCCTTGCGGCCGTTGCGATCCACCAGCGCACCCTGCACAGTTGCCAGCAAGGATTCACTGGCCAAAATGAGGTCAATCCGGATTCCCTGGCGCTTGTGGAATCGACCAGCGGTGTAGTCGTAGTAACTGAACAGGCCATGATTGTCTGGGTACACATGGCGGAAGGTGTCGGTGAGACCCCACTCCTTGATGGTGTCCAGGGCATCTCGTTCTGCCTTGGTGACATGGGTCTTGCCTGCGAACGCCTTGGTGTCCCAAACATCGGCATCTTCGGGGGCGATGTTGAAGTCGCCCAGAATCGCAAGAGGTTCTTTGGCATCATGGTTCTGGTCGAGGTGCGCCCGCAGCCGCCCCAGCCAATCGAGTTTGTAGTGGTAGTGATCGTGGTCAACTTCACGACCGTTCGGCACGTAAACCGAACACACCCGAACGCCGCCACACGTTGCCCAAATGACCCGAGCATCGACATCGGGATCGCCGCCATCGGCGAAGTCGGCAACGACGTCGTCGAGCCCTACCTTGCTCAGGATCGCAACACCGTTCCACTGTCCTTGGCCATGATGAGCAGACTCGTAGCCCATTGCCTGGAAGTCAGCGGCGGGGAACGCATCGTTTGCCAACTTGGTTTCCTGAATGCAGACCACGTCGGGCTGCATACGCTCGAGCCACTCTTCAACCCGCGGCATTCGAGCGTTGAGCGAGTTCACGTTCCAGCTGGCAATTCGCATGACGCCCGAGACTAGCCATCCAGCGGCTCGTAGCTGGCACCTGCTCGCGATCTTGGTAAAGATCTCGTGCTCGACCACTGCTGCGTTCTTGTGGGTCTGCAGATTGCAGCCCGGTTAATCGATCACACAATTTGGGGTTGCGCGGCCAGCGGCGGTTTGAGTTCGTACAATGTCGGAATGCCTGATTCCGCCGCGCCCGGCGATTCTGAACGCCATCCCGGCCCCAACGCCTGGCTGCTCGAAGAGATGCGCTCACAGTTCGAACAAGAACCAGATCGCCTCGATGACGACTCGCTGAGCTTCTTCGCTACAGCTCCGGCCAACGGAGCAGCGCCTGCTGCCATCGCACACGCTGCCATCGCGTCTGCGCCTGCGAACGAACCGGCCCCGCCGGCACCAAGCGCTCCCGCACCCATGACAACAACACCGCCAGCCGCCGACGAAGTCCCTGGTGATCTGCTGCGCGGCGCAGCGGCTCGCATCGTCGAAAACATGGAGGCCAGCTTGGGGGTCCCTACGGCCACCAGCTTCCGTGACATTCCCGCCAAGATGCTCGAAGCAAACCGTCGCGTCATCAACGGTTATATGAAACGCACCCGCATCGGCAAGGCCAGCTTCACCCACCTGATTGCATGGGCAACCATTCGCGCCATCGCCGACCATGTCCCAGCGATGAATTCAACCTATGTACGAGGCCCCGACGGCAAGCCTCGCATCCATCGTCATGACGAAATTGGTCTTGGTGTAGCCATCGATGTCCAGAAGCGTGACGGCACCCGGACCCTGCTCGTGCCGACCTTGCGCGACGGTGCTGGCACCGACTTCATGGGCTTCGTGGCCAAGTACGACGACCTCATTTCTCGCGCCAGAATCAACAAACTCACCCTGGATGATTTTGGTAACACCACGGTGTCTCTGACCAACCCAGGCGGCATAGGCACCGTCCAATCAGTGCCTCGACTGATGCCGGACCAGGGTGTCATTGTTGGGGTGGGCACCATTGCGCTTCCCGCTGCCTGGCAGGCTGCCGATTCTCGCACGGTCGCCGATCTGGGCATCTCCAAGGTCGTCACGATCACCAGCACGTATGACCATCGCATTATCCAGGGTGCCGAGTCCGGCGAGTTCTTGGCCGCAATCCACAGCCTGCTCATCGGCGAGCACAACTTCTACGACGACATCTTCTCCTCGGTCGGCGTGCCGTACCAAGCAATCAATTTCAACCCCGATCGTGCCACCAGCTCGAGCGACGAGGCCGTGACCAAACAGATCGCGGTCAATCAGTGCGTGAACATGCACCGGGTGCGCGGCCACCTGATCGCCAACCTCGATCCCCTGGGCCTGCGCGAGTCCTATGGCGACGTTGACATCGACCCCGAGACCTATGGCTTGACGGTCTGGGACCTGGATCGCGAGTTCCTGCACACCGATTATGCCGACGCTGGCAAAGCGGCGCCTCGCAAAATGATCCTGCGCGACATCTTGGGCGAGATGCGCGATGCGTATTGCCGCACGGCCGGCATCGACTACATGCACATCCAGAACGCCGAAGAAAAGCGTTGGATCCAGCGAGCGGTCGAAGGTGTCAACCGCACGCCCGAAGACGACGAGAAACGGCACATCCTGGGGCGTTTAAACGCTGCCGAAGCCCTCGAGACGTTCCTCGATCGCAAGTACCCCGGCACCAAACGGTTCGGTCTCGAAGGCGGCGAAAGCGCCATCCCGATTCTCGATGCCATCGTGGGCGATGCTGCTGATGCAGGTCTGGGCGAGGTCATCATCGGCATGGCACACCGCGGTCGGCTGAACGTGCTGGTCAACATCGTGGGCAAGACCTATGAGCGACTTTTCCGCGAGTTCGAGGTCGGCGTCGAAGAAGACGCCATTCAAGGAAGCGGCGACGTCAAGTACCACCTGGGTATGGAAGATGTCTTCACGTCACGCCATGGCAATGACATCCCGATCAAGCTGGCGGCCAACCCCTCACACCTCGAGGCCGTAAACCCGGTCGTCGAAGGTCTGGCTCGGGCCTATGCCGATCTGTACCCCGTCGGCGAGGACACCGACGAGTACCCAATTCTTCCACTTCTCATCCACGGCGATGCTGCCTTCGCTGGTCAGGGCGTGGTGAGCGAGACGCTGAGCATGTCCCAAATCGACGGGTTCGCTATCGGCGGAACCGTGCACCTGGTGATCAACAATCAGGTTGGGTTCACAACGACTGCCGAGGCACAGCGCTCCTCGACCTATCCCACCGATGTCGCCCGCATGGTGCAAGCACCGATCTTCCATGTGAATGGCGACGACCCTGAAGCCTGCGTATGGGCCGCCCACCTGGCATTCGAGTATCGCCAGCGGTTCAACAAAGACGTCGTGATCGACATGTGGTGCTACCGGCGCCGCGGTCACAACGAGGGCGACGATCCCAGCTACACCCAGCCGCTCATGTACCGCGTGATCGACGAACTTCCGTCGACGCGACACAAGTACCTGGGACTACTCGTTGACCGCGGCGATGTCGATGCCGAAGAAGAAGCAGCAGCGCGGGCCGACTTCGACAACCGTCTTCAAGCGGCTCTCGATGCGACCCGAGGCGCTGCGCCGCCAAAAGGCCTGAAGGCTGCGGCCCCCGCCCCAGCACTGGGTGTGCTGCCCCACGTCGACACGGCGATCACCCAGCACCGAGTCGATGAGATCTACACGGCGCTGCAGCGCCTGCCCGAGGGTTTCACGTTGCACCCCAAACTGGCCCGCCAGTTTGAACGACGCGACAAATTGTTTGCCTCCGGCATGGTCGACTGGGCTATCGCCGAAGCCATGGCCTTGGGTTCGTTGCTCGCAGAAGGAACCGGGGTGCGCCTGACAGGTCAGGACAGCCGCCGAGGAACCTTCTCGCATCGCCATTCCACCTTGGTTGATTACAACACCGGTGGCGAGTATCGGCCTCTCGACGACGTGCGCATGGCCACGGCGCAGTTCTCGGTATACGACTCGATGCTCAGCGAATACGCGGCACTCGGGTTCGAGTACGGCTACTCAGTGGCCGAGCCCGATTCCCTTGTCATGTGGGAAGCCCAGTTCGGCGACTTCGTTAACGGCGCCCAGATCGTGATCGATCAGTTCATCGTTAGCGGCGAAGACAAATGGAAGCAGCACAGCGGTCTCGTCATGCTGCTTCCCCATGGCTTTGAAGGTCAGGGCCCCGAGCATTCGTCAGCTCGCATGGAACGAGTACTGCTGGCCTGCGCTGAAGACAACGTGCAGGTTGCTAACGCCAGCACTGCTGCTCAGTACTTCCACTTGTTGCGCCGTCAGATGCACCGCACGGTCCGCAAGCCATTATTTATCTTCACGCCCAAGTCACTGTTGCGTGCAAAACCTGCGCATTCGAAGGTCAGGGACCTCACCCACGGCACATTCGAGGAGCTACTCGACGACCCGTTCGTCGACGACTCTGCAGCATCCGCAGTCACCAAGGTCGTGATCTGTAGCGGCAAAGTGAGCCATGAGATGATCGCAGCGCGCGATGCCGCTGACGCTCCAATTGCTGTGCTGCGAGCCGAGCAGCTGTATCCGTGGCCGGCCGATGCTTTGTCCGAAATGCTGCGTCGTTACCCCAACGCCAGCGACCTGATCTGGCTCCAGGAAGAACCCGAGAATATGGGTGCTTGGAACTTCGTGAAGGGCCGCCTGTACGAACGCCACGGCGACGACTACCGCATCACCCGCATGAGCCGCCCCGAATCTGGCTCGCCAGCAACCGGTAGCTCAAGTATCCATGCTCAAGAACAGGCAGAACTGCTGCAACGAGTCATCGACTTCCGGTAGTCGGGGCTGTGCGACGAGAATCCTGTGGGTCTGACCCCTGGACATGACAATTTTCGTGGCATCGTGAAGGTCCCCCACCCGGTAGCGACAACACGTGACTGCTTCTTCGACAACTCTCATCGACGACACTAGCTTCGGCGCTTTTACCGATGTTGGCCCATGGAACATCGACCTCGACACAATCACTTGGTCAGCAAACCTCGACCAGCTGCGCGATGAGACTCGCGCCAAGGTTCCCGAACTAACCCGCAAGCGACTGCTGCCGCCTGGGCGGCGTGTGGTGTCGATTCTGGGCCGTTTTGGTTGGGCGATCGGCCGCTGGAAGTTCGCCAAGGCTCGTGGTCTCAAAGGGCCCGCATCGAAACAAGAACTGTCTCTTCGGCTCCGGTTGGCATCTGAAAGTTTGGGTACGACCTATATCAAGCTTGCTCAGATCATTTCGTCGGGCGAAGGCGTCTTCCCCCAGGAGCTCGTAACCGAGTTCCGTAAGTGCCGCGATCAGGTTCCAGCCGAGCCCTTCTCGGTCGTGAAGCAGATCGTCGAAGAAGAACTCGGGCGCAGGCTGCATGAGGTCTTCTACAGCTTCGACCAGACGCCTTTGGCGGCTGCCAGCATCGCTCAAGTACACCGCGCCGAAATCAAGATCGATGGCGAACCCACCGAAGTCGTAGTCAAGGTGCAGCGTCCCCGCATCGGCGAGATCGTGCATGCCGATATTGCTGCGTCAGCTTGGCTGGCACCCTTCCTGGTCGGGCGTATCCCCGTGTCTGCATTGGCGAACCCGCCAGCACTAGTCGAAGTCTTTGCCCAGTCGATCGTCGAAGAACTCGACTTCCGGCTTGAAGCTGGCAACATGCTCGACGTTGCCCGTTCGCTGAAGTCGCTAGGACAAGACGGCTACGTCGTCCCTCGTCCCCATCCTTCACTCGTGACCAAGCGGGTCTTGGTCATGGAGCGCCTAGACGGCTTCCAGTTCGACGATGTCGAACGACTCAAAGCCGAGAACATCGACCCGCACGACATCGTGCGCACTGGCATGATCGGCTTCCTCGAAGGTGCCATGGTCAATGGCATCTTTCATGGCGATCTACACGGCGGCAACTTATTCGTGCGACCCGATGGCAAGACTGCGTTGCTCGACTACGGCATTGTCGGACGTTTGACCGAACCCAAGCGGGTGGCGTTCCTGAAGTTGTTGATGGCGTCGACTACCAACAACATCCATGCTCAAGTCGAAGCGATCCGAGACCTAGGTGCGCTTCCTCACGATGTCGATATCGACGATGTCATCGAGCAGCTAGGTCTCGACGGTTCCGGCGTCGACCCACTGAAGCTCGACCAGACCGAGCTTGTCGAAGAAGTCAACCGACTCATCAAGGCCATGCTCGGGTACGGCGCTCGTATGCCTCGCGAGCTCATGCTGTTCGCCAAGAACATGGTGTTCCTCGAGGGAGCGATCGCCACCCTCACGCCCGAACTCGATCTGTTCGCCGAGATCACCCACATCGCCATGTGGTTCGTCAAAACCCATGGCAATCAGCTCGCCGCCGATATTGGCATCAAGACCGACGACTTCAAGGTTGACCTCACGGCCATGAAGGGCCAGTTCGGCGTGGACCCCGCGGCAGACGAGTTCACCTATCGAGAACTCCAAGAACGCCGTGAACTGATCGCCAAACGTTTCGCCGGAAAAGAGTAAGGGCAGTACGCGTTTGGTTCGCAAGCGCCAGCACGACTTCCTAGACCTGGATTCAGCTGCGGCTAAGGCAACTCTAGTTCGAGGATCTCGCTGAGTTCGGCGAGTGCCACGTGTGGGTCGACGACCTTGATCGTCGTCATGCCCATGGCCCGTGCGGGCTTCAGATTGATGCCCAAATCGTCTAGGAAGACACAGGCCTCTGGTTCGACGTCGAGCGCTTCGCAGGCAAGTTCATAGAATCGGGGCGTCGGCTTGCGTACGCCCGCCTTGGATGACTCGATGATGACTTCGAACAGTTGCTTGGCCTCGCCATGGGAACCGCTGCCAGGATCGTCACCGGCGCTGAAGTTGTTGGTCAGCATCGCCGTCCGGAAGTTGGCACGGATCTTGCGAACTGCGTCGACCATGAACGGCCGAATCTCGGTCTTCAGGCAATCCAGGACTTCGTGCCCCGGGATATCGAAACCCAGCGCCGAAGCTTCGGCTTCAAACAACTCACAAAACCCGGCCACATCAACATCATTGCGCTCATATTGAGCCCACGCATTCGTATCAGGGTTTGTCGAGTTGATCTTGCGGATCGTGTCCGCAGGAGCATCTCTTCGCTCTTCGAGCAACGCAAAGTTGTCAAACGGGCTGGTGGTTATCACGCCACCAAAATCAAACAGCACAGCTTTAATCACGCCTCAACTCTATTGCGCCGTGCTCGGCGCCACTAGCTGGCATTGCCCAAGTCCGACTGTGGATCGTTGAAGCACACGGGTGAGGTACACGGGTGAGGTACACGGGTGAGGTACACGGGTGAGGTACACGGGTGAGGTACACGGGTGAGGACCATCCACGGCCTGTCCGGAGCAAACTCGAAAGAGCGACCGAGACCCAACGCACCGCGACCTGGTCCCTGGTGTCGAATTCGGCGCCTCTTGAGCAGGCACCGCCGTGGGTGTTGGCGATGCTGCTGCACTGCTGGTCGTGGCCGGCCTGTTTGGTCTGACACAACTTGGTGGTGCAAGCCCCGACCTCGAAATCGCACTCACCGGAACCGACCTCGCCCCAGAGCCGTTGCTCAGGCCGAGATTACTGACACGCCCGAAGGAACCAGGATCGCCATCTCCGTATCGGACCTGCCACCAGCTGCACTCGGCACGTACTACCAAGCTTGGCTCCGCAAGCATGCCCAGATTGGCGTCAGCGCCGGCACCTTCCATCTTCGAGATGGTGATGGCCCGATCGAGCTGTGGGCGGGTGTCTCGACCGACGACTACCCACTACTCACGGTCACCCTTCAGCAAGAGGCACAAACCAAATCGTCAGGACAGGTCGTGCTGAAGGCCTTAATCGGCGGTGGGCCGTAATGCCGGGCTCCGCAAGCTTCGCCCTCACGGTGTTCGCCTGAACCCACAACACCCACCAGAGCTTGGTCCAATCGAAGGTCGCCAAGCCTCTCATACGGCGTAGGCTGCCGACCGATGGCTGACTACATCATGACAATGCACAAGATCGGGAAGTTCATTCCTCCTGATCGGGATCTCATCAAAGACATCACCTTGTCTTTCATGCATGGCGCCAAGATCGGCGTGCTTGGCCCCAACGGCGCGGGCAAGTCAACGCTGCTCAAGATCATGGCTGGCATCGATACCGACTTCCTCGGCGAGCTACGGCTCACCCCGGGTAACACCGTCGGCATGCTCATGCAAGAACCCCAGCTCGACGACGACAAGAACGTCTACGACAACATCCTCGATGGCATCGGCGATATCGCCGAGCTTCTCAAGAACTACGACGAGGTACTCGCGGGCTGGGCTGATCCCGAGGCTGACTACGACAAGCTCGGGACGCAGCAGGCTGCCATCGAAAAAGAGCTCGACGCCAAAGAGGGTTGGGACGTCAAGCGCACTATCGAAATCGCAATGGACGCACTGCGCACCCCGCCTGCCGAAGCCGAGGTCACCACCTTGTCTGGTGGCGAGAAGCGCCGAGTTGCACTCGCCCGCCTGCTGCTCTCCAAGCCCGATCTACTACTGCTCGATGAGCCTACGAACCATCTCGACGCCGAGTCGGTTGCCTGGCTCGAACGCCACCTTGCTGACTATGCCGGCACCGTCATTGCGGTAACACACGATCGTTACTTCCTGGACAATGTTGCCGGCTGGATCCTTGAGCTCGACTACGGCAAGGGCATTCCTTTCGAAGGCAACTACAGCGCGTGGCTCGAGGCCAAAGACGCCCGCATGGCGCTTGACGAACGCCGCAACGTATCTCGCAAGAAGAGTTTGAAAACCGAACTCGAGTGGATCCGGATGGCACCAAAAGCTCGCCAGTCAAAGGGCAAAGCGCGCCTCGCGAACTACGACAAGCTCGTCAAAGAGGCCAAAGAACAAACGCTGCGCGATGAAAAACTCGAGATCGAGATCCCGGCAAACAAGCGGCTAGGCGACATCGTCATCGAAGCCAAAGACCTGAGCAAGGGCTTTGGCGACAAGCTGCTAATCGACGATCTGACGTTCACGCTGCCTCCTGCTGGCATCGTTGGCATCATCGGCGCAAACGGCGCAGGTAAGACCACCCTGTTCCGCATGATCACCGGTACCGAGACGCCCGACGAGGGTGCGCTGCGCGTCGGCGAAACTGTGCAGCTCGGTTATGTCGACCAGAGCCGCGATGCGCTCGATGCTGAACGCACGGTCTACGCCGAGATTTGCGATGGCCAAGATGTCATCGAGCTGGGCGGCCGCGAGATCAACGCTCGGGCCTATGTCGCTTCATTCAATTTCAAGGGTCCTGACCAGCAGAAGCTTGTTGGCCATCTCTCTGGTGGTGAACGCAACCGGGTCCACCTGGCCAAGGTGCTACGTAGCGGCGCCAACGTGCTGCTTCTTGATGAGCCAACCAACGACCTCGACATCGAAACCTTGCGCTCGCTCGAGAATGCACTCGAAATGTACGCCGGTTGTGCGGTCATCATCAGTCACGATCGTTGGTTCCTGGATCGCATCGCGACCCACACGTTGGCGTTCGAAGGTGACTCGCAAGTGCGCTGGTTCGAGGGCAACTTCAGCGACTACGAAGCCTTCCGACGCAAGGAACTTGGCGCTGCGGCTGACCAGCCCACCCGTATCAAGTACAAGCCTCTCACCCGCTGACTACCTCCTCGACACATTCCCGCCCGAGGAAGCAGCACGAGGCCCTCTCAGCGAATCCGGCCGTGTATACAGACGTTGGCTCAAGGTCATGAGACATCTGACTGGGCCGATTCTCCCGGCTACCCCCAGGGTTGTCTCTAAGGCTCTACCCTCACAACCGTGAGACGACTGGCCGGCTTCGTAGCGAGCACATCAGGTTGGCTCAGCCGACGGTTGTTCCGAGGCGGCGGCACGACCCTTCCCGGAGTCGTGTTACTCAAGCTGCGCCCAAACGCTGTAGCAGAATACGCAGCCGACCTACGTCACGGCACCATGCTGGTCTCGGCCACGAATGGCAAAACGACAACGACGCGACTGCTGGCCGCTGCTACCCGTGCTGCTGGCTATCACCTGACCACAAACGCCGAAGGCTCCAACCTTGAGCGTGGCATAGCGACTGCGCTCCTCAAGGGCGACAAGGGTGCAGATCTGGGATTGTTCGAAGTCGATGAGGCTGCGCTCGCATCGATCGCTGCATCGACGCGACCACAGGTCGTTGTGTTAATGAACCTGTTCCGCGACCAACTCGACCGCTATGGCGAACTCGAAACGTTGGTCGACAAATGGCGTGACGTGCTCGATGACCTCGAAGCTCGTAGCGAACCACCCACGTTTGTCCTGAACGCGGATGACCCGAACATCGCAGCCCTTGGCCGCGGCCGGCCAAATGTCGTGTGGTTCGGCGTCGACGACGCCAGCCAAGCTATTGGCGACCGCGAACACGCGGCCGATGCAACTATGTGTCGCGACTGTGGTGCTCCGCTCGATCACCGTGTTGTTCTGGTGGGGCATCTTGGCCACTGGGACTGCCCCAACTGCGACTTAACTCGACCTACACCCAACGTGTCAGCAACCAAGATCGACCTGTCGCCACAGGGTCAGAAGATGACGCTGCAGTACCCGACGCCGGCTGGACCTCCCACCGAGCTGACTATCTCGTCGCCGCTTCCAGGCCTTCACAATTCGTACAACGTCGTCGCCGCTTTCGCTGCGTCATGGGCCCTGGCTGACCGCACGGAACGACCTCAAGAAGCCCATGCGGTGGCCCGTGTCATGGCCAAGACCAAACCCGCCTTTGGCCGGGGCGAGGTCATCGAAGTCGACGACAAGCGGATCCAGTTGTTGCTCGCAAAGAACCCGACAGGCGTCAACCAGAACGTGCGCACCATCTTGCGCAGCCCAGGCAAACTCCACGTGCTGGTTTTGTTGAATGACCGAACGGCCGATGGTCAGGACGTGAGCTGGATCTGGGATGTCGACTGGGAGCCACTCGATTCCCGATTGGCCTCGCTTACCCTCGGCGGCGATCGAGCCTGGGATCTTGCGCTGCGTTTCCAATACGGCGGCTTCGATATGGACAAGGTCAAGGTGTCGCCGGACCCGGCGAAGGCCCTCGATATTGCGCTGGCAGCTACGGTCGCCGGACACACGCTCTGCGCACTGTCGACCTACACCGCCATGCTTGATCTGCGCTGGGTACTGACACAACGTGGCTACACCCCGGCGTACTGGAGCCCCGACGCATGAGCGCCATCCACACTGTGCGGCTGTGCCATATGTATCCCCAGCTGATGAACATCTACGCCGACCGCGGCAACATCGCTGTGTTCCGCCAACGGCTGGCATGGCGCGACATGGACCTAGAAATCACCGAAATTGGGCTCGGCGAAGTGATTGACCCAGGCCAGCACGATCTCTATTACCTGGGCGGCGGGCAAGACCGCGACCAGAACCTGGTCGCCAAGGATCTGGTCGCCAACTCTGCCACCTTGCAGGCCGCCGCAAACGTTGGCGCTGCGCAACTCTATGTATGCGGCGGGATTCAACTCGCTGGCCATAGTTATGTCACTGCCGATGGAACCGAGCTTGCTGGTCTGGGTATCCTGGATCTGACAACCGAGGCCGGCCAGAACCGGCTTGTCGGCGATCTGATCATCGACGCGACCGTGGAAGGAACCACTCAGCGTGTTGTTGGTTACGAGAACCACATCGGGCGAACTCGCTTGGGCCCGAGCTGTGTGCCGCTAGGGAAGGTCGTGAGTGGCTATGGCAACGACGGTGGCGGTCGCTACGAAGGAGCGATCTTCAATCATGTGATCGGCACCTATCTACACGGGCCGCTACTTCCGAAGAACCCGTGGCTTGCGGACCTGCTGCTGGGCTGGGCGCTCGAACACCGCTACGGCCAAGACGTCGTACTGCGGCCACTCGAAGACACGGTCGAAGCCCGTGCCCACGACGCCGCCATCGCTCGCGCCGGTGTCAAGCGTTAGCTCGACCCATCCGCTCATGGTTTCTTGAGGCGAGGATTTGGGGGACCTTTACTCACCTCAAGGTTCCATAGTTTTAGAAGAGGCGCGGTTCTTTCGGGTCGATGCCTCGGAGATCGTCGTAGTTCACGACCTGCCATTCGATCTCACGGTCGGTTGCCAACACCTTTGCCTGCGGCTTGATCTCCTGAGCTACGAACATGCCTCGGACCGGCCGCAGCTGCGGGTCACGGTTGAGGAACTCCAGATATCGGGTGAGCTGCTCGACACCATCGATCTCGCCGCGGCGCTTGATTTCGACAGCAATGGTTCCACCGTTGGCATCCTTGAGGAGTAGATCGACGGGGCCGATGTCAGTCGGATACTCGCGGCGGACTAGTCGCATGCCATCACCCATGGTCTCGGGTGCGGCAGCCAACAACTCTTGCAGATGAGCTTCGACGCCATCTTTCTGCAGGCCTGGATCGATGCCCATCTCGATCTCGGTATCGGACAAAATCTCGTGAATCGTGATGCGTAACGTCTCGCCCTTGGGGCTGGTTACGGTCCAGCCTTCGTCGTCAAAGGTCAAGCGGTTGGGGGCGTTCATCCAGTTCAGCGGCTTGTATGCGCCACCATCGGCGTGAATCGCTACGCAGCCATCGGCCTTGACCATGATCAGACGCACTGCTTCGGGGAGATGGGCGGTAAGCCGGCCGTCGTAGTCGACAGTGCAGCGGGCAATCACGAGGCGCATTGTCGAGACCCTAACCGAGCGAATCAGCCGGGCAAGGGAACCAATACGGTCCAGATGCTGGTCATAGTTCACTCTGCGCTTAGCCAAAGCCGCTAGCGTCTTCTACGCATGCAGCCCACACCAATTGCCGCCGAAAAACACATCCAAAAAGACGGCAAGCTCCTGACCTTCCTGATGAAGGCAATCGCAGTCGCTCGGATCCAAGATCACATCGAGATCGACCCTGATCGGCCAACCATTATTGCGGGAAACCACCAAAGCTTGCTCGACATCTTCATGTCGGCAGCCTTCTGCTACCAGGCCAACGTGTCATGCCGACTCCTGGTCCAAGCCCGCTATTTCGACAACAAGCTGGCAGGCCGCTGGTTGCGCCGAATCGGATGCATTTCGATCAGCCCAGATAACAAAGAAGAGGCCTTCATCGAAGTTCGAGCGGCGCTTGAACGCTTCGAACTCGTCGGCATAATGCCCGAAGGGCGCCTGACCAAGCCTGAAGAACGTGACCCTCAGGTCGGCCCGTTTCGCTCAGGTGTCGCAGAACTGGCTCGCGAGACTGGCGCCATCGTGCGTCCAATCACATTCCACCGCACCGGCCTGGCCTGGCCCCGTGCCAAGTGGCCAAAGATCCGCTTCCGCAATCGCCCTATCGTCACGATGCGCCTCGGCGACCCCATTGATCTCACCGGCGCCAACGATCACGAGAACGCCAAGCTGATCGAGGACGCCATGACCGAGACGCTCAACGTCCTCGATGCCGAGGTAACGGCCCAGGGCTAACCATCAGAACATCGCCTCAGCTAACGGGTCCCTGCCACGCCACAATCGGTTAGCTCAGCCCCGTCGCATTGATGTTCTGAGCAAGCAATTTCGTAGCGTCATTAGTGGGGAAGTAGAAGTGAATGGGTGGCTGCCACCAGCGGCGCTCGGCCAGGAATTAGCATCGGGGCATCGTGGGGCCTACGGAATCGACGCACGCGTCATCGACATCGACCGGGACAGGATCGGGTAATGGCTTGTGGTGGACCCGCCGCCGGCTGATCTTCGTCGTGCTGCCGTTGCTGCTTCTGGCTGCAACCTATGCAACAGCGACCATAGACATTCGGAATCACGACGGCCGGGTGCTGCGTAGCGTGATGCTTGGCGACGTCGACGTTGGTGGCATGACGTCGGACGAGCTCGATGCAGAGTTCGACGTCATCAACTCGTTCATCTCGACCGCACCGGTCTACATCGAGACGCCCGGGGCTGCGTACCAGATCGACGCTGAACGGTTGGGGCTTGCACTTGATCGTCGAGCTACCCGGGCCGCTCTGCTGGAATCTGGACGCGAGGGCATAAGCGTGCTCCGTCCGTTCAGCTGGCTCAGCGCCATGTTCACCAAGCACGACGTCGAGGCCGTGCTTCGTCTGGACCCGTCGGCGGCCGAGGCTGGCCTGGCAGCGGTCTCAAAGACCATCAGCGTGCAACCCGGTGAGCCCACCCTGATGTTGACTAATGGCCGTCTCGAGCTGGAACCAGGGGCCGCCGGAAGCATCCTGGATGTGCAGCAGTTGGTCCGCGATTTGAGTGCCAAGTTGCCGAGCGAGCCATTCACCGAAATATTTGTCGATGCAGTCACCACCACCGACTCGATGATCGATGTGGAGATTCAGTCACTGGTCGATCGCATCAATGGTGCAACAACTCGCGACATCGAGTTCATTGTCAACGGCTTGTCGGTCCGGGCCCGACCCGACGAGTTCCGCAGCTGGGTCCAACTCGACCTGACCGGCGAAGATTATCGAGCGCGGTTGAACACCGAGGTCATGTACCGGTGGATCAATGCGGCTGCCGGCATCGCCCAGGGCGACATCGATACGCGGGCGCTGATCGTGAACGGCAGTCAGATCCGACTTCCCGGGGCAAATGCCGTTATGTGCTGCCACGCCGAAGTCGGTCAGCAGGTAATCGACGCGGTGTTGACTGGCACAGCCTCGATCGGGTTGAACCTGATCGCCGATGATCTGACTCCGCTGGCTGATCTGGGTATTTCAGAGCTGATTGGTGAGTTCACTACGGAACATCCGTCGGACCAGGACCGGGTCATCAATATCCAGCGCATGGCCGACATCGTGCGTGGTGCGGTTATCGAGCCTGGCGAAACCTTCTCGCTGAATGGGTACGTCGGTGAACGCACTCAGGGCACTGGTTTCGTTCCTGCCGGCGTGATCTACAACGGCGTATTTGCCGAAGATGTCGGGGGCGGCGTCAGCCAGTTCGCGACCACCCTGTTCAATGCGGCCTTCTTCGGGGGGCTGGACTTTGTTCAGTACCAGCCACACAGCATCTACATCGACCGTTACCCTTTTGGCCGAGAGGCCACGGTCAGCTGGCCAAGCGTCGACCTAAAGATCCGGAACCCAACCGATTTCCCCGTGCTGATCTGGACCGAATACACATCGACATCGATCACTGTCAAGCTGTTCGGTACCGCCACCGTCAGTGGTGAACAGACCGGTCAAACGACCGAGTCCCTGAACGAATGCACCAGAGTGCGTACCGAACGCACCCGCACCTATGCCGATGGTCGGGTAGAAACCGACTCGGTCGGCGCCACCTATCAGCCGAGCGAGGGGCGCGACTGCGACGGCAACCCGACGGAACCACCTCCCGAGTGTGAAGACAATGAAGGGCTCGTCGATAGCGACGACGACGGCTTCGGCGACCTGTGTGTGCCCATCGAAGCCATTTGCCCAGTCGACACTATGGCCATCGACGAAGACGATGATGGCCTCATCGACTACTGCAGCGCAGAAGAGTGTCCACCCGATACCAAGGCGATCGACACCGACGACGATGGCAACTTCGACGAGTGCGTTGCCCGTGACTCCGACGTCTCGACCGACAGCGATCCCACCGATTCGGTCATCGACGACACGTAGAACGGTAGCTAATCGAGCTAACTAGGTGTGCGAACAAACGAGGAGTATTCGCCCTGTTAACCGCGAGGTAACCGGCTTTTTCGAGTCTGGGGGCCAATCCCGACGCGTCGCCGTGGTCAGTTACCGCCTTACCCCGCGGGAAACGCCGATATTGGCGGCCTGGTGATCCTTGCGGGTTGCGGCCTACGCACGCGCCAACGTGTCTCACCAAGCGGGGGAATTCCAATCATCCGCAATGGATTCGCTCAGCTGACCTCCGCCCTGTGTTCGCAGCGACAACGCCCAAACCTGTAAGAAGTTGGTCGAGCAGAACGACGTCTAGGGCTCCTTTGGCGCCTACAGCTGTGTGCCGAGAGCGGCTCGCATACCCCAAATACGGTGTCTTGTCAGCACAGCCGTTTCGGCGCCTCGTTCACATTTGGTAACGCTATGTTTTCGCCTTCATAGAGGTGGGAGCTATATACATATGAAGTCTTTGACCGGCGGGTCCACGTTCCGCGGTGTGCTTGCACTACTCGCGGTAACTCTCCTGGCAGTTGGGTGTTCGTCTTCAACGGGCGTGACCGAACCAGCCGTCGTCGTCGTCGTCGCAACGCCGACACCGGCGCCGGCGGCTGTGCCTCAGACACCGGCACCGGTACCGGCCCAAGCGCAGGCGCAGCTGGCTTCGAACCTGCCCACAATCGGACAGGTCGCCCCTGAGTTGGCTGGCCTGGGCACGCTCATTGCGGTCCACTCCGAGCCGGTACAACAAACATTCGATGGCACGGGCGGCTCTCTGACCTTGGCCGACGGCGCACTTGTTCAGGTGCCGTCCGACTCGTTCCCAGCACCGACCAACGTCGACATGGTCGTTACCGACCTGTTGTTCGGCAAATACCTCGGCGATGCCCCTCAGGGTCGCATCTACCGTTTGGCCACAGTCGAAGAGGTCACGCTGTTGCGACCAATGGTGCTCGAAATCGCGAAACCCGCAGAATCGGTCACCGTCATGATGCTCGAAGACGGCGTGTGGACAGAACAAACAATTCCCGACCTCGACACCACCCGAGTCGAAATCACCCACTTCTCCGCCAACCTTGTCGCTGTCGTCGACAAGGCAGACTGCGCTCCTCCGGCGGACGCCCTCTGCGGTGAAAACGGTCAAGCCCCATACGTAGATTACAAGCTGCTCAACTCCTCCAAATCCCCTTCGATCAGCCCCCTCGCCGCGATGACCGATAGCGAGTTCACTGCCTGCGCCGGACTCTGCCCAAGCCGGACCGCATCAGGTGCGCCCGCTCAGGGGTCCACAGATCAGGGGTCCACAGACAATTCGGCCGCTACTCAGCCCCCCGCGGCTGCTCCGCCGGCGCCATCCACCAGTGACTCGTCGACCACAACCGACGGTGGCTCGTCTCAGCCTGCACCTGCTGAAACAACAACCTCGAATCAGGGCTGCCAACCTCCCCTGCCGTATGAACTCGACCAGAATGGCAGCAAGGGCTGTGTCTCCGAAGCGGTCTGCATATCCCAAGGCTTCGGCTGGAAAGCCCAGAACGGCAAGTGCACCGGGCCGCCTCCGTGCGACAGCGACTACAGCCGTGACAACGCCGGCGTGTGTCGCAGCCCGATCTATCGCTGTGCGTACCCGCAACTCGACTATCCCCACATCCCCGGCTGCATTACTAAAGAAGACTGTGCACCATCGAGCGATGGTTACACCGTCAACGGGTCCAAGTGCGTATTCTTCGAAGGCGACTGTTTCTTCGGCTATGTCTGGAATGGCAGCAAATGTGTAACCCTGGGGATGGGTTGCGAATACCCGAAGGTCGACTTCGTCGGTCAAGGCAATAGCGGCTGCGTCACTGGCAGCGAATGCCAAAACTTCGGCTTTGGCTTTTATCACTCGGACGGCAGATGCTTCGCACCAGAGGAAGTCTCCTGCGAGTCGGGCTACTTCTGGGACGGCTTCGACTGCATCACATCGCGCCTCTTCTGTTCATACCCGAAGGTCGAGTTCATCGGTCAAGGCCAAACAACGTGCGTGAGCCCGTCGGAGTGCAGAGCAATTGATGGCGGAGGCTTCTCCCCACGAGCCGGATTGTGCGTCAGAGACTGATCCTGCATCTCGCTCGCTGCCTATCTCACTGATGTCTTGTGTGCGCTCATCCGGGGTCAGACCCTGGATGAGCGGCACGACAGCAACGTCGTGAGGTCAGGCGAACATCGCGGCAGGTTTGTCAGTCTTCATCGTTGACCCAGACGACCAGGTCTGAGTCGGCAGAGGCGGGTTTCGCTAGCGAACTGTCGACTGTCCACCCTTGCTCTCGCGGCCGCTGAAGTCGATCGACTCGGTGGCCTGTGACGCAGCCGGGGGCCGCGGCAGCGGCTCGACACGTTGCGGTGCAGGCCGGTCGTCGGCGAGCGGCGCCGACCGTTGAACCGGCGTCGAAACAGGGCGACTGCCTCGGCCGCCGACCGCCAGCTGTTCGGCGATCAGCGAGGCCAACTGTGCACACGAGCGGGCCAACTGGCTGCGACGCAGATAGCGATCGTCGCCACCCAGGTTCACCGCAGAGGCGCCTCGGCGGTCTATGGGCAGAACGTGTATCACTGGCACCTCGTTCGCTTTGGACCCACGCCGAACAGCGATTCTCTTGCTTGGCGGCCCCGAATCCAGCATCTTGAACCTCTGATACGAGCGGTCCTTAGCCCTCGCAGATGACATATACGACGACCGCCTCGATGCGCTCGATGACCAAGAAATGACGTACTGGCAAAGAAGTTCAACGAACGAACAGCCCCGCCCTATGAGACGGAAGAAGGCCACGCTCGAATGGCCGAGATTCGTGCTGAGAACGAAGCGGATCCAATCATCAATCAGCTGGGCGTTATTGGCCGCGAGTTCAGTGTGGACCAGAACGAATTAGCCACGCGACTGGGCATGACACAGGGTGCGTGTCGCTGCGAGAGCGTTCACCTAATCCGAAACTCTCGACACTTCGCACGATCTCACGTGCCTTGGATGGCACGCTGCATATCGACGTCGATTTCGACGACCGCACCGCGCTAGTCACCCCGATCTAGACCGCTCTGGGTCGTCGAACCACATGGTAGTTTCGATTCGTGCTTTGGATTTACGTCCTGTTGACGACCGTCGGTATCGTGCCGACCGTCCCAACGGTTTTGCGGGCAATCGATGGCGAGCCGGCCCACCTGGCCATTGGGTTCACTGGCTTTGTTGGCCTGATCGGCGGGCTGACAGGCTTGTTCTGTCGTCAAGCTGGCGTCGGCGGGTCGGCCACCTTCGTCGCAGCTGCGGCTCTAGGCCTGGCAACGGGTGCGCTGCACCCCGAACTGCTGTCGTACCTTCGTGGTCATGCCCCTGACTCTCGGCCCACCGCTGCGACGAAGAAGAAGCCGGAACTCACGCACGACGAGAGCTAGTCGCCGTCTAACCTTCTGGCATGCAGAATCTGATGCCTGAGTACGAGCGCCAGCCCCGAAATGTCAGCGACACAGTCGCCGCTCTGGAAGCCAAGCTCGACGGTTATGTCGCACCCCACGCCTATGCCGTCGGCGTCGCCACCATCGGGCCATCGGGCGGCGTGCTCGACGTGTCCTTCCCCCACGTGAACTGTGACGAGTCCTGGGGCACCGCAGTCGTGCTGGCCGCTGCCACGGGCCACAGCAATGGCACCGCCAGCTACCGCTTGGACCAGGACACACTCGACGACGCCATCGACGATCTCGCCACGCTTGCAACCGGCGATGGCCCACACACGAACCTGGATGCCTGGAAGCTCAGCGGCAAGGTCGCTGCCCAGCCCGCACTCGGTGGCGAGCGCGTCGTCGTGGCCTGCCTGGTCGAAAATTTGTTCCAACCACCGGTTGACACCATCGATGCCTATCTGCGTCTGCACCTATTGTCACATCGCAAG
>Ga0307994_1000875_pt1 | contig 19442 bp, 14 predicted proteins | sample EllFjometagen261_FD_203171 | JGI IMG/M metagenome (GOLD analysis project Ga0307994, IMG submission 203171) | Marine microbial communities from Ellis Fjord, Antarctic Ocean - #261 | ecosystem: Environmental > Aquatic > Marine > Unclassified | place: Southern Ocean | collected 2014-11-02 | reverse complement strand
CTATTCAGGCGGTCATCGATTCCGACGACTGGTGTACGGCGGCTAACGCGGTCGAAAACGGCATGAGTGGTCTCGAGACGCTGAACTTCACTGACCCGATTGACGTTGAGCAAGGGATCACGGAGTCGTTGGCGGTCATCACCGCAGCCATGCGATTGGTGCCTAGCGAGATCTCCGCTGACCTTGACCAGAGCCTCGAAGCATTCACCACTTTGGCGACCGCACTCGAAGACGTGAATTGGGTGTTCCTCGATCTCGATTTGAGCATCATCGACGGCTTGGATGCTCCAATGGAACTCGCTATTTACAACATCGACTTCTACAACTTCACCGAGTGTGGCATCGGTGTGGACCCTGGTCCGCCACCCGTCATCTCCAATGATGGCAGTGGCGAAGGTGATGCCGACATCCCTGAATTCGATGGAACGATTCGTGAGCGGGCTATGCAAAGCCTGGTCGATGGTGGCCTTAGCGCAGAGGAAGCGAATTGCATCCTCCAATATCTCGACTTCACCGATCAAACCGTACTGAGCGACCCGTCAGCTCTGCTGGCTGTATTCGCAGACTGTGGAATCTCGCTCGACCGTCTGGCGCAACTCGGCGGATAACGGACCACGCAGCGTTGGATCTCGAACAGCGAATACAAGTCCTTGAAGACATCAAGACCGTCCGCAAACTCAAGGCTGCATATTGCGCGGCCAGCGACGACGATCGCTCGGCGACACGCCACCGGCATCGGTACAGACCATGCTAGAGACCGTCGAGGATGCCATTATCGGCGCCCAATGCACGGTTGGCGACAAGTTCAACCAGATCGCTGTCGTGCCATCGGATCGGGCTGGCGTGCAATGGGATGTCGCCCAATTCGGGGTGGTTGATCCACTGAATCGCCTTGCGATCGATCTGGTTGGCATCGTGCACGATTTCGTCAACGGTGCGCACCGCTGCTGCTGGCACATGGGCATCCTGAAGCTTTGTTGCGGCTTCAAATTTTGGCAGTTTTGATGACCAATCGGTAACCAGTGCATCAACTTCGGCCATGTTTTCAGCACGTCCTTCTTGGCCCCGCAAGCGGTCGTCGTCGAGCAAATCGGCGCGGCCTATAACGCCGAGCAGCGCTCGCCAATGCCGGTTCACTACGCAGATGATGGCCAGGTGGCCGTCGGCACATTCGTAGACGTTGTACGGCGCCATCGCGAGACCGGCATGTCGGTTCCCGTTGCGCATCGTGGTCCCGGTTTTCTGCCATTGGCCAAGATGGGTGGCTAACGTGAAGTAGGCCGCGTCGGCCATGGCGACCTCGACAGACCGGCCCTGGTTCGTACGCTCAACTTCAAACAGAGCGGTCGTGATGGCGCCGTAGAGATGGGTGCCACCCAGGAAGTCGATGTAAGCGGTTCCCGACTTCAGCGGCGGGTCATGTTCGTTGCCGGTCGTGCTCATCGATCCGCTATGCGCCTGCACCGTCAGGTCCATTGCCGGGATGGTCGCTTCAGTAGGGGTGCCATCGAGGTTTCGGACACCAAACCCGCAGGCGTGGGCGTAGACCAGTTTAGGATTCACGGCCGAGAGGTCGTCGTAGCCGATGCCCAGTCGCTCGGGAACACCCGGCGCATAGTTCATGAGCACAACATCGGCGGTCCTGACGAGCTTCTTGAATTGGGCTACTCCTGTGACGGTCTTCAAGTCGAGCGTGACACATTCCTTGCCTGCATTCAGCATGGCGAATGGCAGATTCGCACCTCGGGCGCGTGCAGCTTCGCCCTGTGGTGGTTCGATCTTGATAACGCGCGCTCCAGACTGCGCCAATAAGAAGCCGGCATAGGGGCCCTGGTAAATTTGACCAAGATCGAGCACGGTGATTCCGTCAAGCGGCAGGGGACGAGAACGTGTCATTGTGGTTGAACCTAGACGGCAAACCGCAGTCCAAACAATGAAGGTGCGTTAGGCGACAGATAGATGGTGTCGAAGGTCATGGTCAGAGTGTGAAGCAGGGCACGGACCACGGCCGGCAATTGCTAGATACTGGAGCTACCCCAACGAAGGAGTGTGTCAGATGACGACGAACTGGCAACAGCCACCTGGCGGACCACCGCCATCACAACCCAACAACCAGAACAATGGCAAGCGACTCGCAGTAGTCCTTGTCCTTTTGGTCGTCATTGCTGGTCTCACTGCCGGCGCTGGCCTGTTTATGGCGAACCGAAATTCCGACACAGCGGCCGACGGTGCCCGTTATGTCTTGACCGAGACGGTCGCGACCGAGCCAGTTTTCGAAGCGCGTGATGCACGCGGGCCAGACCCATTCTTCCCACTTGAGGTGCAGCTCGTTGCATTCCAACAGGAACAGGAAGAAGACGTTCGCGATAGCGCCGAGCAGTTGCTCGACGGTGCCGAGCCTGGCCAAGAGGTTGAGGTCCCGACGTTCGACGTTGCAGCGTTAGACGAGGCGGTCAAGACCGGCCTCTATGGCGGCACCGAAGAAAACACGTGTGACCCCGAGCGACTGATCTCGTTCCTCTACGCCAACCCGGACCTGGGTGAAGCGTGGGCCAAGGTGCAAGCCATCGAATTCATCGAGATTGCGGACTACATCCGCAGCTTGGAAGTTCGAATTCTGGCGGAACCTACGAACGTGCTGAACCACGGGTTCAATCCAGATAGCGGTGCCCCGTACGAGATCGATGCGATCTTGGAGGCTGGCACGGCCGTGCTCGTCGACAAGGACGGCGACATTCGGACTCGCTGCTATTGCGGTAATCCAATCAAGCCGAAGCCACCAGAACACATGCCGCCACGTTGTGTCGTGTGGATCGAAAATATCTATGTGGAACCAGCAGGCGTCGAACGACGCGAGAACGCTGTCCGCGACGTCCTGCTGACCGGCCGTGAGACCACCGTTGGGGGTGCTGTCTGGATCGAAGTCAAGTGGGGAACTGACGATGACGAGCGGGGTTGGGTCCGCTCAGACAATCTGCGCAAGTACTATTGCCCGCCAGAGCAGATCGAATGGCAGTGCCCAGGAGTCGACGATGTCGCTGTCTGGGCCGATCCTGACACGACCGACCAGGTCGGGTGGCATACCGGCACGCTGGACACCATCGCTGGTAACACCAGCATCTTTGGCCCAGTTCAGCCAGTTGGCGGACCGAATCCGACCATCATCAACGAGTTCATGCTGATCCGCTTCAAGCAGGCTTCACCATCGGTGCAGAACTCTGCCTGGGTGCGCACCAATGACTTGGCCCAAGACGAAAAGAACTGCTTCCGGATTCCCCAGTGTGTGAACACAGAAGGCCCCGTGTGGGCTCGAGCAGGTGGAGCAATCCATTCAGCTGGTGGCGTCATGAGGGTCGAATTCACCGGCCGCTTCGTCACCGACTTTGTGACTCATGCCGAGGTGCGTTTGCTTGAGGAAGGCGGCACCCCCGGCTGGATCAGCAACTTCTACACTCCCCTCGATGACGCTCGCTGCGACGATCGTGTGATCTACGAATGTGTCACAGATCCAGGCAAGGGCGGAGCGATTGTCTATGAGAATTCGACCGGGTTTGACCACGTTGGTCATATCTACAACGCAGAAGTAATCATTACTGGTTCTGCTCAAGACGGCCGTGTCCCTGTGGACATGGCGACCCCTGGTGGCCCGTCAGGTTGGATCGACGAGAGCTTGTTTACTGCCGATCTGGCGAGGTGTATGCCCGACTTTGCGTGCTACACCACAACGGCCCCGGCCTATACCGAGTTCGCCACCGAAGGCGCAATGATCGGTAACCAAGCACCATTGATCATCGGTGTCGTCGGCAAACTCGTCCATGGCGTGATCCCGGACATGAACGACTATGTACAGATCGAAGTCAGTGGAACCCGCTATTGGATCCCACGAGCGAATCTGTTGCCAGTGCTCGGCGGCGGCGATGATTGTAAGACACCGACCGACGAGAATTGTCCGACCTACGGATGGTCCGACAACGGCCGCCAAGACGATCCCCGAGTGGAAGAAATCACCGGGTTGCGGTCGAGTGGCGACACGAACGGACTCCAGATGATCGAGGACCTTAATGATCGTCCTGATCGTCCAACCATCACCGAGTGTTGTGTGACAGCGCTCTACGCAACACCAGACACAAGCACGCCTGTTCTCTTCCAGAGCTATCCCGTGCAGGTCACGGTTCTTGGCTCCGTCATCATCGACAATGGTGGCGGCGACGAAGTCTGGTTCATCACCGACACAGGCGACTTCTTCATGGAAATCCATGTTGTGCCTCTTGGTGCCTGCGCCCCTTCCTGCCCTGAACCCATGGTGCTCCCGTCGCTGAGCGATGGCTTGGACAAGGACTTGTCACAAGGCCTGCTGACTCGAGTCGAAGAATCTCGGCCGTACTACCTAGAGCCCGGTTTCGGTGCAGACTGTTGCATCAGCGGCGCCTACACAGGTATCGCGACCGGTATGGAGGCACCCGGCCCATGGTCACGTAAAGTCGAGGTGGTCAGCGGACCTCATGCACCAGCTCCTGGTTGGTACTTGACCGCTGGCGGCGACTGGTTCAGTGCGACGCAGGTGCTGCCAAACAGCGCTTGTGAACCGATCGAGTGCCCGAATCCAATGATCCCTGGTCTCTATGACAAGGGCGATTTGCTTCGGGACACCGAGCAAACGATTGCACTGGCCAGCCTGTACTTTGGCGATACGGCCGAGTGCTGCGCCGACGGTGAGATCTTCAGCGGACCTGGCTTCGACCAGGCAATTGGGGCTTCGCTGACCGAGCCAACGTCGGTCATTGTCGTCGACATCGATGGCGAGTGGTACCGGGTCGTCATCCAGGACTTCGTGGCCTGGATTCATGTTTCGCAGTTCGTCGATCTTGGCGACTGCGACCAGGTGCCATGCAACAACCTGCAGTATGCGATCGACAGCCTCGGTCAAGGTGCTGTGCAACTCCTCGTGGACTGCTGCATCTCTCAACGGGTGCGCACCGTGAACCCGGCAGAAGCCGGTCCGGGCGATTGGGTCACGATTGACCCAGCAGCCGAAGGTACGTTTGTGGATATCACTGAACACGACGGTGAGACTTGGTACGAATTCGACACCGACGGCTACGGCACAGTTTGGGTCAGGTTCGACAACATCGTCAACGGTTCAGCATGTGACCGAGACGTTGAGTGCCCTGGGGATTCGCTGGTGGCTACAGCCATTGCCGATGACTTCGAGAACGGCATTTCGATCTTCATCTACAGCTGCTGCGTATCCTTCAACTCAGCTGTTGCCGGACCAATGTTCAAGATCGTCACCCTGACCGGTGAGACGATGGAGAGCGTCGGTGTCGTGAGCTATGAGGCCACTGATGGCGAGTGGTATATCGAGACCGACTTCGTGAATGCTGGTCGATGTACCGAGCAGGTCTGCCCTGATGGTCAGACCGTCGTGCAGTCGCTCGCAGACTGCCCACCACCACCACAGGCCGCTACTGCAGGTTTCACGTGTGACGACGGTTCGGTTGTGCAAACCGCAAGCCAGTGCCCTCCACCACCACCGACCTGTACCGACACTGATCAGGATTCCATCTGTGACTTCGAGGACAACTGCGACTTTGTTCCCAACCAGAATCAGAATGACTCCGACCGAGATGGCTTGGGCGATCTCTGTGACAAGTGCCCTAAAGGCGACTTTGACGGCGACGGCATCTGCGACAGTCAAGACAACTGTCCAGAGACTCCGAACCCGAACCAGACCAACAACGATGGCGACGGCGTAGGCGATGCCTGCGACAACTGTCCATTCGTGATCAACGGGTTCCAGGTAGACAGCGACGGCGACGGGATCGGCGACGCTTGCCCACCGCCGTGCCCAGATGAGCGTCAGATCCCAGGCAGCATTTGCTGCCCGGTAGGTACCACTGCCGGCAGCATTGAGTGCTTCTGTCCCGATCAGAGCGTTGCGGTTCCGGGTCAGCCGTGCACAGCACTTGGCGAGCCGGTGAGTTGCACGGAAGATCGCCTCCGTGGCGATGGCATCTGCTGCCCTGAAGGCACTATCGCCGTTTCGTTCATTGGCTCACAGTCGATCATCTGGCAGTGCGTGGAGCCAAATGGCTAATCAAGACCTGGACGAAGACAACTGAATACCACAGCTCGTGGGGCGGCCTTCGGGTCGCCCCACCGGCGCGTGCTGCGATCGGTAGGTACCACGCCATCCTGACCGGCTAGAACAGAGAGATGACGCTTTTGATCACACCGAGTGGGCAAGCCTGTGGAGCGACCGTGCGCGGCGTTGACCTGACGGCGCCGCTGGACGATGACACCGTTGCCGCGATCCGCTCAGCCTGGCTGGAACACCGCGTTCTGGCGTTCCCTGACCAGGCCATGACTGACGATGACCTCGAGCGGTACACGCTTCGGTTTGGTCCGTTTGGTGTAGATCCATTCTTCACGTCGATCGACGGTCATCGAAATATTGCAGCTGTTGCTCGAGCTGCCGACGAAACAGCACCCATCTTTGCCGACAGCTGGCACGCTGACTGGAGCTTCCAGGAGTTTCCACCTGACGGGACCTGCTTGTTCGCCAAAATCGTTCCGCCCGTCGGTGGCGACACCCACTTTCTGAACCAAGCGGCCGCGTTGGCGGCCATGCCAGATGATCTGCGAGCGGAGATCGAAGACGTGATGGCAGTGCATTCGGCCCAGCTGCCGTATGCCCCCGATGGCGTGTATGGCGAACGGGACAAGGACAACGATCGGGCGATGAAGATCGTGACCGACGACAGTGCCTATGCCACCCAGCTGCACCCGCTGATCCGCCCTCATGGCGAAACCGGTGAAGCCACGCTCTACAGCACGATCGGCTACATCATCGGTATCGACGGCATGGACCAGGAGCCAGCGATCGACCTGCTGCGGCGGGTTTATGCGTGGCAGAACCAGGACGAATTCGTGTACACCCACAAATGGGAGCCAAACATGTTGGTCATGTGGGATAACCGTTGTGTGCTGCACAAGGCCACCGGTGGCTATGACGGTCATGAACGGCTGCTGCACCGCACGACCATTGGCTACAACGAGGCCGTACGAACCTGATCTGGGTTCTGATCCGCTGGGGCCGTTGGCGGTTTCCAGTAGTCGCAGATGTGTCCGAAGTCAACGAGGTCAATGCTGCTGGACCAGCCCGTAAAGTCTGGTCTTGTTCGTGCTATTCGGCTGGGCTCCTCCAGAATCTCACCACGGTCGCAACCTCGGCGGGCCCGAAGGTCCGTCGCCCTCGCTCAGGTATTCGTTGCAGGCTTCAGCGGAACGCGCTGACGCCATTGAGGGCTCGTGCAATGAGTAACTTTTGGATTTCTGTGGTGCCATCGGGGATGGGGCTGATGATTGCTTCGCGAGCTAGCCGTTCGACGATGAACTCTTTCGTGATGCCGTTCCCGCTGTGGATCTGGACAGCCTGACGGGTTGCGTCAACCGGTATCTCGGTGCCATACCATTTGGCCATTGCGCACTCTTTGTCGGCCCGCTCGCCGGCTTCGACCACCATGGCGATGTCACAGGCTTCGGCCTTAACCGCCTGGGCTGCGAGGTGCATTGCTGTCGATGACGATGCGCAAACGCCCTCGATGTTGAACCCGGGGATGCCTTCGAACCCAGCGCGGCGCAACGCGACCTGGCCGGGGATCATGTGCTGGCCCTGCATGAAACCCACCACGCAGGGCGCGAAGAATGCCTGTCTTCTGGTCGCTTGAGTGCATTATTTGTCCTAAGCAGATCCTTACCCGACTCTACGTTCGACTGATTTCCAATATTTCTCGCGCACGTTCCGGCGCAGCACCTTGCCGACGCTGCTGACGGGGAGTTCGTCGACGATGGTCACCGTCTTCGGTGCCTTGTAGGAGGTCAGGTGCTGCTTGACGAAGGCGATGAGTTCGGCCTCGGTGACTTGTGCGCCGTCGCGAACCATGACTTCGGCGTGAATCGCCTCGCCCCATTCCTCGTGGGGCACGCCGACGACCGCTGACATGATGATCGCCTTGTGGGCGTTGATTGCCGCTTCGACCTCTGTGGCGTACACGTTGAAGCCGCCGGAGATGATCATGTCCTTCTTGCGGTCGACGATGTATCCGAAGCCGTCTTCGTCCATGTAACCGAGATCACCGGACTTCCAGAAACCATCGGAGAACTCCTGCGCGGTCTTCTCAGGATCATCGAGATAACCCAGGCACACGCCCCGAGAGCGCAGCCAGAACTCGCCAATTTCGCCTCGCTGGACCTGATTTCCATCGTCGTCAACAACGAGCACCTCGACACCAGCGGTTGGCTGGCCCGCCGACGCGAGCCGCTTTTCTTGTTCGGGGGTTGTTGCTCGGTGCGCCGCCTTGCTCATGGAGAGGGCCAGCGCAAAATGTTCAGTCGAACCGTAGGCCTGGACGAAAATATTGCCGAATTTGGTTTGGAGGTCCTTGAGCTTGGATGGGCTCATCGGCGCTGCACCGTAGAACATGGTCTGCAGAGTCGAAAGGTCGTACTCGCTTGCCTCTGGTACATCGAGCAGGCGATACATGAGCGTGGGAACGAGCATTGCATGGGTGCAACGCTCGTCTTGGATGACCTTGCAATACTTGACCAGGTCGGGTTCGTTGATCAGGACCGTGCAGCCGCCGGCGTAGAACGTTGGGATCACGAACATGCCGCTGCCATGGCTGATGGGAGCGAGGTGCACCATGCGGGCATCGTGGTCCCAATCTGCGTCGGGTAGCGCATAGATGCTGTCTCGAAGGCCCATCCAGTTATCGATGCAGTAGACCGCGGGTTTACCTGTCCCGGTAGTGCCGCCAGTGAATCGGATAAGCGCAGGGTGCTCGCGGTCATCGAGTTCGATGTTCGGATTGTCCTCGGGAGCCTCGTTGACGAGATCCCAGAACGACAGGACCCCATCGGGTGGGCTGTCGATTGGATCCATGCACACGATCCTGATGCCCTTTTCGTGAAGCATGTCGTAGCGGGTCTCGAGCAGGCTGTTCTCGATAAACGCGACTCGGGGCTGGGCCCGGTCAACCTGCCATGCGTGCTCGTCGAGGGAGTCGCGAAAATTGGTCCACGCACATGTGGCTGGCCCTTTGAAAATGGTCGGGACATGGATCAGCGACATGTTGTCCTGATTGAGCAGGTTGATGTAGCGGTCACCAAACCCGAGGTCCAAGGTGCCCGTCATCATGTTGACAATCTGATTCGAGAGTCGATGGAACTCGTCGTAGGTGTACCGACGGTTCCGCTCCACGTGAACCAGGGCTTCGCAGTCGCCGTAACGGTCGGCGAGAGCTTGAAAGTGATTGCTGAAGTTCAACTTCATTTGGTGGCTTCCTGTGGGTTCTGTGCTGGGTCGGAGGTCATGTGTTCGAACACCGACGTCCACTCGTTGATGAGCTGGCGCTGGCGAGCTGTGTCGTCGCGGAGAATTCCGGTGAGCGCCATCCCGCGCATCAGGTTGAACGTGACGTCGAGCGCAACGGCAAAGTTCGCGTGCCCCGCGATTAGGGGACCGAACGCGTCGGCCAGGACTCCGCGCTGTCGCCGGCCTGTTTCGCGCTCGACGGTAAGCAACGGGACGCGCAGTTCAGCGTCGGTGCGTGCCGCGGCCCAAAGCTCAAGAGTTGCGTAGTAGAGATCGGTTTCGAAGATGGCCCACAGCACGGACAGAACCGCACCAACGCGGCCGTCGCCCCCGGGAAGATCCACAGCGATCCGTTGCAACTCTCGTTCATGGCGGGCGGCCATGTCGTCAACTGCGGCGAACACCATCTCTTGTTTGGTGCTGAACTGATGAGTGAGCGCGCCCCGGGAGACCCCGGCAGCGGCGGTCACCGCCGCCAAGGTGGTTCCGGCATAACCATCGGTAACCAGACAGGAGATGGTCGCGTCAGTGACCGTCTCGCGAGTGCTCGCGGACCGTTGTTGTTGGGTTCGATGACCAGTGTTCGATCCTTCAGCCTCCATCACCGCAACTTACATGCAGACCGTTCTGTTCGTAAAGCCTTGGTCGAATGAGGCTGCCGCTTTTGTAACAACCGGTATTTCGTTACGGTGGGGTAACAGCCTGGGGGCTTCTATGAGGATCGACGCTACTGCCGTAGGGGATTTCAACCGGATCAAGGTCAAGCCAATGACCGGTGCGATCGGTGCCGAGGTTAGCAATGTTGACTTGCGCGACTTCGACGATGAGATCATCGCTGAGCTTCAGAAGGCGTGGCTCGATCACAAGGTGTTGTTCTTCCGCGACCAGGATCTGACCCAGGGTCAGCACGTTGCATACGGGCGGGCGCTGGGCGAACTGGAGATTCATCCCTTCACGCAGAATGTCGACGAGCATCCTGAAATCATCGTTCTGGATTCGTCACCGGACAGCTTCTTATCGGCCGACACTTGGCATTCGGATGTGACCTTCCGCGAAGCGCCGCCCCTTGGGTCGGTTCTCTTTGGCCGAGTAATTCCCGACTGGGGAGGCGACACCTGCTTCGCAAACATGGAACTGGCCTATGACCTGCTCGATGATTCGGTCAAGGAGCAGATCGACGGCATGTATGCGATCCATTCCTATGCCAAGGCGTTCGGGCGTGGCTTGTCTGAGCAGGAACAGGCCGAGACTCGGGAGAAGTACCCAGACCAGAAGCACCCGGTCGTGCGGTCACATCCTGTTACTGGCAACAAGATTCTCTTCATCAATCGGCAATTCACCCTGGGCATCGACGGTATGACGGCTGACGAATCTCGCCCGTTGCGGCGCCTACTCGTTCGCCAGGCAGAAGTTCCTGAAGTCCAATGTCGCTTCCGGTGGGAACAGAACAGCATCGCTCAGTGGGACAACCGGTGCACCCAGCACTATGCGGTACCTGACCATGGCGGACAGCACCGCCGAGTCGAACGCGTGACGCTGCTGGGTGATCGCCCATTTTGAGAATGTTGTAGCGACCGGGTGACGGGCGATGCGTTCAGCTGCAGCGTCTCGGTCGGATCGGCAACGCCGCTTGCTGCGATCCGGTCAGTAATCCGACCGGGTACTACGCCCGTGGATCACAATGCTTGGATTCGATCTTCGGGCCAGCCGAGTTCGCGAAATATCTCAGCGGTGTGTTCCCCCGGAATGGGCGCGTGGTGTCGGAGTTCGGTCGACATCGTGTCGTAGCTGACGGGGTGTCGGATTGTGCGGTACTGGCCGAGATGAGGATGCTCGACGATCGGCATCAGGTCGACGGCGGTGAGATGTTCGTCGTCGAACAGGTCGTCGATATCAAGCACTGGGCTTGCCGGTATCGAGTGCTGCTCACAGATCGAGATCCACTCGTCGACTGTGTGAGTGGGGGCCGCGTCGACCAGGAACTGGTAGAGCTCAGTTGCGTTCTCGATGCGAGCAGCGTGGGTCAAGAACCGGGGATCGTCCGCGAGGTTAGGCAGGTCAATCAAGGCGAAGAAGTCGCGCCAGTTGCCGTCGCTATAGGGGAGCAGCGCTATCCAGCCATCGGCAGCCCGGTACGGCCTTCGATTCGGGTTGAGAAGACGTTTGTAACCCAGTTCGCCCTGTGGCGGGACCAGGGCCGCGCCGCGAAGGTGTTCGACGAGGAGGAACGACACCATGGTTTCGAACATGGGCACCCGGATGGTCTGGCCCTCATCGGTGTTGTGGCGATGTAGCAGTGCGGCCATCACCGCTTGCACGACAAACAGTGCGCACGTCTTGTCGACGATCACCGATGGCACATAGGCGGGCTCACCAGAGATGCGCGTAGGTAGTGCTGCTAACCCGCTGATCGCTTGAATTGCGTCGTCATAGGCAGCCCGGTCTGCATAGGGGCCGTTGGCGCCGTAGCCGTTTGCGACACAATGGATGAGGGCAGGGTGCGTAGCCCGCAGTCGGTCGGCCGAGAGCCCGAGCCGGTCGAGCGCAGCAGACCTCATGTTCGTAACCAGTACATCGGCGCTGTCGATCAGCTCGGCCATGGCCGCGGCACCCTCGTCGGTCTTCAAGTCAAGGACGACGCTTCGCTTATTGCGATGGGTGTCGAGCACGATGGCGCTTAAACCAGTGGTGCCACCCACGATGTCCTTTGGCGTGGACGGTGTTTCGACCCGGATCACATCAGCGCCATGGTCCGCCAGGATTCGAGCCGCCATTGGCCCCATCAAAATCGTGGTCAGGTCGATGACGCGGACGCCGGTCAATGCACCCGGGTTCGCTGTCATGGCAGCGTCACCGGTCACGGCTTCAACATAACGAAAGGTGTTCGAGGAGTTCTGTGCACGTCTCTGAACTTATGCGCTCGTCGGTGGCCGGTACAGATCGTGACCCTCTCCCGGCGCTTGAGCACACAGAAGACCAGCCATCGCGGATGTACTCTCGCGACGTTAGCCAGCAGCTGAAGGGACCGGGCAAGTGAACGGAATCGTGGGGACCGCCGAGCAGAATTCTGAAGCGCTGATGCGGACCTACCTAGAGCGGGTGGTCGCCAACGATGAACTGGGCCTGATCGACGAGCTAGCGCACACCGACATGGTGGACGAGGCCAATCAGGCCTTTGGGGGCCCAGTCGGGCGAGCGGGGTTGGTGGCCCATGCAAAGGGCTTCAACCGTTGTATCAAGGATCTTGAACTGACCATCGAACGCATCGTCGGCAACGACGACACGGTGATGGCGTGGTGGTCGTTTTCTGGCGTCCATGCTGGCCCATGGCTCGGGCGGAAGCCGACCGGCGAGCGCATCCACGCCACGGTGTTCAGCTTCTTTGACCTGGTCGACGGTCGGATCAGTCGATACCAGCTGTGGCTTCACGCTGGGTTTGACGAACCTGTCGTCTTCGACAGCTCCCGTCCTGACCGTTAACCGCTTGTCGACCACATTCCAGCTGCTGTTACCGACTGGCTGTGTCCTAGGTTGCTGGCCATGAGTGATCACGCCATTTCCCGGTTCCCTGTCCCCGCGTTGGAAGATATGCCCGCCGACATCCGCGAGATGATCGAGACGGTTCAAGAGAAGTCGGGTTTCGTGCCGAACGTGTTTCTTGCGTTGGCGCACCGACCCGACGAGTTTCGTGCCTTCTTTGCCGCACACGATGCGCTCATGGACAAGTCCGATGGCCTGTCGAAGGCCGAACGCGAAATGATTGCGGTCGCTACCAGCGCCACCAACGGCTGCTTGTACTGCGTGGTGGCCCACGGCGCGATCTTGCGCATCCGAGCAAAGAACCCGCTGATCTCGGACCAGCTGGCCACGAACCCAACTAAGGCCGATCTGTCCGAGCGAGAGCAGCACATCGTTGAGTTTGCGCTCATGGTCGCGCATGAGTCGGCCACGGTGGCCGATGCACATCTTGATCACATGCGGGCCGGTGGCTTCACCGACGACGAGATCTGGGACATCGGCGCCATTGCGGCGTTCTTCGCCATGTCTAACCGCTTAGCGAATTTGGCGGCGATCCGCCCCAACGACGAATTCTTCTCGATGGCCCGCGGCTAACCCGAACCAGGCGCTTATGCGCGTTGGTTGATGGCGTCGTCTTCGATGGTGTCGTCATCGGTGCGTGTCGTCAGGTGCGAGTCTCCCCACAGAGGCGAGCGGTCGGGTCCTGAGGAGCCCGAGAGCGCAATAGTGGTGGCGGGCGTGACACGAGGGGCTGGGTTGGTGAGAGAGTGGCTTCAGACGATCGAGAGAGCACACCATGAAGACGTATGCGGGCAAGTTGGCTGTTGTCACCGGAGCAGGGAGCGGCATGGGCCGCGAACTCGTGTGCCAGCTGGCGGCAGCCGGAGCCGATGTCGCCATGTGCGACGTCAGCGAAGAGAACATGGCCGAGACTCTGGCTCTGGCAACAGCAACCTCGGCAACGGCTCGCGTAAGTAGTCACATCTGCGATGTGGCCGACGAGAGCCAGGTGCTGGCATTTCGCGACGCGGTGCAAGCCAGGCACGAGACCGATCACATCGACGTATTGTTCAACAACGCTGGCATCGGCGGAGGGGGCAGTTTCGTCGCCGACGAGCGCGACTCGTGGGAACGGACGTACAACATCTGCTGGAACGGCGTCTACTTCTGTGCCCGTGCGTTCATGGAGCTTCTGATCCGTAGCGAAGACGGTGCGCTGGTCAACACGTCCAGCATCAACGGCTTCTGGGCTTCGGTCGGAGCCGACAGGCCTCATACCGCATACTCAGCTGCCAAGTTCGCAGTCAAAGGCTTTACCGAAGCCCTCATCGCTGATTTCAGGGTGAATGCACCGCACCTGTCGGCGCATGTCGTGATGCCGGGGCACATCGGAACCTCGATCGCCATCAACAGCACGATGATGCATGGCGGCGTCAACGTGATCGATGTCAGAAAGCGACTTGCCATGCAGGGCATTCCGGCGGACCATCTCAGCGACGACGATCTCGAGGCGCTCGTCACTGGGCTGGGCGAGGCGTTCCGCGATGATGCACCGACATCCTCGGCGCAGGCGGCCACGATCATCCTGGATGCCGTGATTGCAGGACAATGGCGAATTCTTGTCGGCGAAGACGCCCAGGTCATTGACGAACAAGTACGCCAGGATCCGTGGAGTGCATACGAACCCGAGTTCATCGACCGGATCACTGGAGCTGGCCATCTGCTCGGCCTTATCCGTTAGAGCGCAGCCTTGCCGTGATCTTGGACTCTGAGGCATTTGATGAACTTGTCGATGTTGCCGACGAGGTTGCCGACGAGGGTGCGGACAGGAGCGAGCTACGTGCGGCGCGTGCTGAGGACGACTCTGTGCCTTGGGACGAGGGCAAGGTAGCGCTTGGCCTCAGGTGAGGTGGTATCGCGTCGAAATCACGCGGCGAGCGATCAAGGCCATTGCCGCGATGTCTACCCGTCCAAATGAATCTGCCTCTGCAGGTCCACCAGCGGTTCGCTCAGTTGGTGGACCAGCCGGGAATCGCGGTCGCTCGCACCTGCGCGAATTGCCTGCCGGCAGCGAGTTGGTTATGAAGTACCTATGCGACTTGGTTTGGCACTGGGGTTTGAAGATTCGCTCGACATGATTGTCGATCTTGCGGGCAGGGGAGAGGCGGCGGGCTTCCACTCGATGTTCGTGGTCGAGGCTGGTCGTAGCGCGTCGGTGCCAGCTGCTGCGGTGATAAACGCTACGACTGACTGCCAGGTGGGTACCTACGTCGTGAACGCCTATGCCCGTGAGCCGTGGCTCACCGGCATGATGGCCCGAGATCTGGATGACCTCAGCGGCGGCAGGTTTGTGCTCGGCGTCGGGACCGGCAACAAGCACTTCAACGAGTGGTACATGGGCTCTGACATGTCGAAGCCCATAGCGAAGATGCGCGACTACATGACGATCGTGCGGGCCGTTGTCGCCGGCAAACGAGGCGAAGCGGTGCGCCACAACGGGCCAGCACACAGCATCCGGTGGCGGGCGTCGTATGAACCGCAACGACCGACGATCCCGGTTTATCTGTCAGCTTCAGGGCCAAACATGGTCAAGCTCGCCGGCGAAGTGTCCGACGGCGTGGGTGTCGGCATCATGTCGTCGGTCGAGTTCTTGCGCGACATCGTGCGGCCGAACGCTCAAGGGGGAGCAACGACCGCTGGCCGCGACCCCGACGCAGTGGCGTTCCCAATGGCAGCGATGGTCAGCGTCAATCAAGATGCCGAACGAGCACGAGACGCAGTCAAGAAGGCCATCGCTGAACTGTTCCATCCGGTTCCGCATCCGTACTACGACTCGCAGCTGCGCCAGCTAGGTTTCGCCGAGTTCGCGGACCAAGCCTCGGCGTTGATGCCCGAGGGTAAGTTGCGCGAAACCATGAACCTGGTGCCCGACGCTGTCATCGACACTATGACCATCACGGGCACGGTCGAGCAATGCGCACGACGAATCGCCGAATACGAAGGCTTCGCCGACGAGATCATCGCCTTCCGTATCGCCCAACGCGATGAACCTCGTGGCATCGCCGCCTACGAAGATATGTTCGCGCTCGCATCACAGAACTGAGCTTTGCACCCAACGTCCTCCTAGAGAACTCGCTCGCCGGTGGCGATGGTGCTGGAGGCAGCGGGGTCTGTCGCGTAGCTAGACGGTTACGCGTACGTGCCGGCCATTGGTTCGGCTCGGTCGGGAACAGCGGGAATGCCGCCGCGTCCTCCACTGCCGTTGTGGCTGCCTCGCCCAAAGTCGTCGGGAATGCTGCGAGCCTCGTGAAGTGCTAACCAGAGCCGCAGCAGGTGCCGCTTCTCAGCCGGGTCGTCGAAGTCTTCGTACTTGGTGCGTGAATGGAAGGTGGTGTAATTGCACACGAACTGGATGTCGCCTGGCCGAAAGTCCATGTGCAGCGCATGGCCTTCCTCATGTGAAATTTCGTCGACGAGATCAAGGAACTCGGTTTCAGCTTCGGTGCGGCGGGGCACCTCGTCGTGGCGTTGCGCCGAGTCGAGGAAGTTGCGCACATAACGAATCGACAGTACGCCATTGTTCAGCGTCGCGAGCGGCGTCCTGAAGAATGGCTTCTCGCCGGGGCGTTCCTCGTTGCGACGGTCGTAGTACCACTCTTTGAACCAGAAATGAGCGAGATCGGGCCGGCGCTTGGCGACCTCATTGAAAGTACTGGTCGTCGATGCGACCGAGCTGAGACCACCGCTCTTTGCGGGTTTAAGGCACAGCAGACCAACGACGTCGGAGCTATCGGTGTGATACGGCAGGCGCAGTCGAGTCTGGTAGCCCCGGGCGCCATTGTCGGTTTTGTAGTTGAGTCCTTCGTCGATCACATGACCGAGAAGATGGCCCCGAGCGTTTTGCGAGACGGGAATTCCCATATGCAGACCAAGACCCCAATAGGCGAAGGCCGCTTGACGTTCGGTCATCTGGTCGATGGGCAGGCCTCGTAGCAGCCAGAAGCCGCGGCCTGTATCGAGTTCAGCCGCAAGCATCAGCAGGCGCGGTCCAAGTGTCGGAAGCGGGAAGTCGGCGGCCGTCATTCCAAGCATCGCAGTGCCCGCTTCGACGCGTTCGACTGCAGTAAGCAACTCGGAAATTTCAGCGGCGGACAACGTCTCGATCCATTGGTCGTCGTCTTGCAGATCTCGGCCGTACCACGCGGCAGGCCCGCTGATTGATTCGATGGTGTCGCTCATGAAGAGGGTCTTTCGTCTTGGTGGTGCTGGCTGGTTAGCGAACAATCCTTGGGTTTGATGGCTCTTTGAAGACCGGTGGCCGTTTCTCGAGGAACGACAGCCTGGCTTCGGCGGCGTCTGCGGTTGTGCGGGTCATGGCCTGGGTGCGGCCTTCGAGGGCCAGAGCATGGTCAAGGCTCGCGGCGTGCAGATTGCTCCACATGACTTCTTTGGTCATGGACACCGCCATCGGTGCGAGTTCGGCGATCGAGCGGCCCAGCGCGAGTGCGGTGTCGACAGTGTCGGCCGGGTCAACAACCTGGCCGATGAATCCGGACCGGGCAGCTTCGTCGGCTTGGACCCTGCGACCAGTGAGCATCCAGTCGAACGCCAGCGACGCACCGACAAGCTTGGGCAGGAAATAGGACAGGCCTAGTTCGCAGCCGGAGATGCCGCGGTTGATGAAACCATCTGCAAACTTGGCGTTATCACCGGCGACCCGCAGATCGCTGGCGGCGGCCAGAGCGAACCCGACACCGATGGCGTGCCCATTCACCGCTGAGATAACGGGGACAGGCAGTGTGTGGATCGTTCGAATCATCGATGAAAGATGGTGATGGAGATTCTCGAAACCTTGAGCGACGGGGTCGAGCCGCTCATCGGATTCAGCGGCAGCCGATGCGTCTCTCGCCGCAACTGACTTGACGTCTATGCCAGCACAGAACGCCTTCTGTCCGGCACCAGTGAGAATGATCGATCGACATGAGCGGTCAGCCGCGGCGGCTCTAAGTGCCTCGACGAGGTCGTTGGTCATGTTTGGAGTTAGAGCGTTGAAAGAGTCGGGATTGTTTAACGTGACCACGACAGAAGTGTCGTGACGTTCAGTGTCGACAGTGCTCATCAGTTCCGGGCATCTAATGGACGAGTGCGCTCGAGCTCATGACCCTCGGGAAGTTTGCTGTTGGTCACGGGTTACCTCCGGTTACTGCTGTCTTAGTGCTAGCACGGCGACACCGGTGACAACAGATTCGCCGGCTCGCTGGAGCTGCACATCACCTGTTGTGCGGAGCTCTCCATCGACCGTGTCGAGTGACGTGACCGCGCCGGTTACGGTCACGTTTTGATGGTCGAGCACCAGGTCTGCGAACGACACATGCAGCCGCTCAGTAGCCAATTCTCCTCGTGCTCGATGGTGAGCGTACAGCCCGGAAAACGATGGCCGAGCAGTGCCGATAGCTCAGCTTCGGTGGGTGATTTCACACTCCGAAGATGGTTGTCCTGGCTCGGGGCTAGCCATCGGGGTCCATGTTCGTCACAATGCACGGATGGAACTCGACCGATTCGACTGGTTGTCGTTGCGAAACGAAGCCGCCATCGATCCCGCACAAGCGATCATTGATCCGCATCATCATCTGTGGAACCGCATCGACAGCACCTACCTGGCCAACGAGCTGCTTGCCGACACCGGCAGCACGCACAATGTGACACACACCGTGTTTGTTGAGTGCCGCTCTAAGTGGGACCGCAACGCTGAGCTACACATGGCGCCAGTTGGCGAAACCCGATTCGTCGCAGGCGAGGCTGCCGAGATGGACGAACGGGGTGGCGCCGTCATTGGTGCGATCGTGAGCCACGCTGACCTTTTGTTAGGCGAAGCAGTTGCCGAGGTGCTCGCTGCCCATGAGCAAGAAGGCGCTGGCCTGTTCCGAGGCATCCGCCATGCAACACCGTGGGACGCTGATCCACAGGTGCACAACGCTCATACAGGTTCGACTGAGCACATGATGCAGTCGCCCGAGTTCATAGCCGGAGCCCGAACGCTGGCGTCCTTTGGCTACAGCTTCGATGCCTGGCTTTATCACCACCAGATCGGCGAGTTGGTCGAACTAGCCCAGGCCGTTCCTGAGCTATCGATCGTGCTGGACCACCTCGGCGGAAGGATAGGCGTTGGCCCCTATGCCGAACGCCGTGATCAGGTGCTTGACGATTGGACGCAGGCCATGACGGCTGCAGCCGCCTGCCCGAACATCGTGCTCAAGGTCGGTGGCATCGGCATGGACAACACGTTCGGCACTGGATGGAGTGAATTTCACCGACCGCCGACATCTGAGCAGGTAGCGGGGTATTGGTCTGACGACGTGCATTGGTGCATCGACACCTTTGGCCCGAGTCGCTGCATGTTCGAGTCGAACTTCCCGGTCGATCGCCAATCCTTGCCGTACGCCGTGCTGTGGAACGCCATGCAGATCATGGCCAGCGACTACTCGGCATCGGAACAGACTGATTTGTTCGTCGGGACGGCCGCTCGCTCCTATCGAATCGCCATGGA